>MDSV01165452.1_pt1 | contig 21515 bp, 15 predicted proteins | sample 810851 | NCBI WGS metagenome assembly MDSV01 (sample SAMN05326640, study PRJNA326480) | marine metagenome | isolation source: seawater | place: Atlantic Ocean: North East | collected 2012 | reverse complement strand
TTCTTTAGGGGCTTCTTTTGATTCTACTTTTTCTTTAGGGGCTTCTGAAACATCTTCTACTACTTCCTTTGTGAGGATTTCTTTTGGAGTATATTTTTTTCGCGTATGTTTAATTATTACTTTTGAACCATCATGTCCAGGTATTGATCCTTTGACTAAAATTGTATTCTCATCTTTAAGAATTTTAACAATAACAAGGTTTTGAATAGTATTTTTTTTGTTACCTAATTGACCAGCCATTTTTTTTCCAGGGAAAACTCTTCCTGGATCTTGGCACTGACCAGTTGCTCCTAATGCTCTATGTGATAGTGAATTTCCATGAGTTGCATCTTGAGTTTTAAAATGGTGTCTTTTGACGCCTCCTTGAAAACCTTTTCCTAATGTCGTTCCAGTAATGTCTACATGCTCCCCTTCTTTAAATAGCGCTAAATCAATTGTTTGACCTACTTCCAAGTCATTATGTTCACCATCAGCTAATCTAAATTCTGCAAGACCATTGCCAGGAGCTACATTAGCTTTCTTGTAATGGCCTATGATGGGTTTATTTACTCTAGTCTCTTTTTTAGTGCCAAATGAGACCTGTACGGCCTTATATCCGTCTTTATCTATTGTTTTGATTTGAGTGACTTTGTTTGGGGAAATATTAATAGCTGTAACAGGCACTGAAATCCCTGAACTATCAAATATCCTCGTCATACCGGCTTTTTTGCCAATCATTCCCAAGCTCATTTTATTATCCTCAAAATGATAAAGTTAATTTATTAAAGTTTTACTTAAAAAGTGCTGAATCTTAACATAAATTCAGTGTTTTATATATGATTTTTAACGAAAAATACTAATTTAGCTCGATTTGAACATCTACACCTGCAGCAAGGTCCAATTTCATCAATGCATCAACTGTTTTGTCAGTTGGTTCCACTATATCCATCAATCTTTTATGTGTTCGAATTTCATACTGATCTCGAGCATCTTTGTCTACATGAGGGGATACTAAGATAGTAAATCGCTCTTTCCTTGTAGGTAGTGGTATTGGGCCTAGAACCCGAGCTCCCGTCCTTTTAGCAGTCTCAACGATTTCTTTTGCCGAGGTATCTATTAGTTTATGATCAAAAGTTTTTAGTCTGATACGAATTGTTTGAGTATTTTTTTTCTTTGCCATTATGATGCCTTTTGAATTAATGCTTCTGCTACACTGTTTGGTATTTCTGCGTATTTAGTAAATTCCATTGTATATGTTGCTCTACCTTGTGACATAGAACGTATTGATGTTGCGTAACCAAACATTTCTGACAAGGGTACTTCGGCTTTAATGACATTACCAGCTACAGTTTCTTCCATTCCTAGAACAATTCCTCTTCTTCGGTTTAAGTCTCCAGTAACATCACCTAAATAATCTTTCGGAGTCACAGCTTCTACAGACATTACAGGCTCAAGTAAAACAGGCTTTGCTTTTAGCGCGCCTTCTTTAAAAGCCATTGATCCAGCAACCTTAAATGCTACTTCACTAGAGTCAACATCATGAAATGAGCCATCATAGAGTGTAACCTTGACATCCACTACTGGAAACCCACCAATCACACCATTTTCCATCTGTTCTTTAATTCCCTTTTCAACTGGGTTAATAAACTCTCTTGGAATTGCACCACCTACAATACTATTTACAAACTCAAAACCTTTTCCAGATTCTTGTGGCTCTAATTTTAACCATACATGTCCATATTGACCACGACCGCCACTTTGTTTTATATACTTAGCCTCTTGCTCAATTGGCTTTCTAATTGTTTCTCGATAAGCAACTTGTGGCTTCCCTACATTTGCTTCAACGGAGAACTCTCTTTTCATTCTATCAACAATTATTTCAAGATGAAGTTCGCCCATCCCGGAAATTATTGTTTGATTTGATTCTTGGTCTGTTGCAACTTTAAAAGACGGATCTTCTTGGGCTAACTTGCTTAAGGCTAATCCCATTTTTTCTTGGTCAGCTTTTGTCTTAGGCTCTACTGCAATGGATATGACTGGTTCAGGAAATTCCATTCTTTCTAGAGTTATAACTGAATCAGGCGTGCATAATGTATGTCCAGTAGTCACTGTTTTCAGCCCCACTGCTGCAGCTATATCTCCAGCTCTAACTTCCTTAACATCCTCTTTGGAATTAGCATGCATTAATAATATTCTACCTATTCTTTCTTTTTTCATCGTGGTTGCATTATAGACAGAATCCCCAGCTTTGAGGACGCCGGAATAAACTCTGAAAAATGTCAATGAACCTACGAATGGATCAGTTGCTATCTTAAATGCTAATGATGAAAATGGTTCATCATCTGATGATTTTCTTTCTGCTGGGGTTTCATCTTTGTCATCTAAAACTCCTTTAATAGGAGGTACATCAACCGGCGATGGCATATAATTAATTACATTATCAAGCATAGTTTGTACGCCTTTGTTTTTGAAAGCAGTGCCGCACTGTGCTAGGACTATCTCATTGGCCAAGGTTCTAATTCTTAATCCTTCTATAATCTTTTCTACTGGTAAATCACCATTAGTAAGATACTCGTCCATAAGTTCTTCGCTTGCTTCTGCTGCAGTCTCTAATAACTGTTCTCTTAATTCTTTTGATTGTGCCTCTAAATCTGATGGGATATCAAGAGTTTCAAACTTCATTCCCATGTTTTCTTCTTCCCAGATTATTGCTTTCATAGTTAATAGGTCAACAACACCTTTGAATTGATCTTCAGCGCCTATTGGTACTTGTAATGTGACCGGCGATGAGCCAAGCCTTGTTTTTATTTGCTCAACAACTCTGAAGTAATCTGCTCCTGCTCTATCCATTTTATTCACAAACACCATTCTTGGCACTTGATATTTATTAGCTTGTCTCCAAACTGTTTCTGACTGGGGTTCAACACCACCAACCGCACAAAATACAGCAACAGCACCATCTAAAACACGAAGTGATCTTTCAACTTCAATTGTAAAATCAACATGGCCGGGAGTGTCAATAATATTAACTCTATGCTCAGAATATTGCCTGGAGCTCCCGCTCCAAAAACATGTTGTTGCAGCTGATGTGATTGTAATTCCTCTTTCTTGCTCTTGCTCCATCCAGTCCATAGTAGCAGCCCCATCATGAACTTCTCCTATTTTATGAGATACACCAGTATAATAAAGAATTCTCTCAGTTGTTGTGGTTTTACCAGCATCAATGTGAGCCATTATTCCTATATTTCTATAATTTTCAATTTGTGTTTTTCTAGCCATAATTTACCATCTATAGTGAGCAAAAGCTTTGTTGGCCTCGGCCATTTTGTGGACATCTTCTCTCTTCTTGACTGCGGCACCTTTTCCTTCACAAGCATCTAATAACTCTGATGCTAATTTATTCTTCATTGTTTTATCGCTTCGTTTGATAGCAGCATCTAAAACCCAGCGCATAGCTAGAGAGATTCTTCTTCTTGGATTAACTTCTATAGGTACTTGATAATTAGATCCGCCAACACGTCTTGATTTAACTTCTACTGATGGGCTAACATTTTGAAGTGCTTTCTCCATCATTGATAACGGATCAGCTTTATTTTTTTTACCCATAATCTCTAAAGCAGAATATATAATCTTTTCGGCGGTCCTTTTTTTACCATCACTCATAATCATGTTGGTAAACCTAGATACTGTTGTGCTTTTAAATATAGGATCTGGTTGTAATTTCTTTTTAACTATAACTCTTTTTCTTGGCATAACTTTTAATTAGGCTTTTGGCCTTTTAGCTCCATATTTTGATCTACCTTGTTTCCTATTTTCCACGCCTTGTGTGTCTAAGCTCCCTCTGACTACGTGATATCTTACGCCTGGTAAATCTTTGACTCTTCCACCTCGAATTACTACCACTGAATGTTCTTGAAGATTATGACCTTCGCCACCTATATATGAGGTGACTTCTTGCCCATTTGTTAGCTTGACTCTTGCAACTTTTCTTAATGCTGAATTAGGTTTTTTTGGTGTAGTAGTATACACACGAGTACAAACGCCTCTACGTTGGGGACAAGCTTCTAATGCAGGAACAGCCGTCTTATAGACTTTGTTCTTTCGTGGTTTTCTTACCAATTGGTTTATAGTTGTCATAATTTATAAATAATCCTAAGATGCAAAAATTCTATTAGTACTGTCGAATGGTGTCAAGCATAATAATGAAGAAAAGTACCTATTATAGCCTTATTTTTCAATATTATCTGATTTACACCACTACATACGATTATGTAGTTTCGGCAGGCGCTTCTTCTGTAGTGTTTTCTTTTTTACTATCAGTAAATGCGGTCATTTCATCTGCAATCTCTTTTTCAATTTGTGCTTGCTTGTCAACTTTTACATCATTTCGCTGAGACGATAAGCTGGTTCCACATGGAATGAGCCTTCCAACAACAACATTCTCTTTTAAACCACGTAAAAAGTCTTTTTTACCATTTACAGCGGCGTCAGTTAAAACTCTAGTTGTTTCTTGAAATGAAGCTGCTGATATAAATGAATCAGTTACAAGTGATGCTTTTGTTATACCAAGGAGTACAGGTCTGTATGTTGGAAGATCTGCATCTGGATTTGATGATTTTAATTCATCAATAATTTCTAATATTGAATTTTTTTCCATTTGCTCACCGATAATCAGATCTGTTTCACCAGAAGATTCTATTTCTACTTTCTTAAGCATCTGACGAAGAATGACTTCGATGTGCTTATCGTTAATAGCAACACCTTGAAGTCTATATACATCTTGAACTTCTTTTACAATATGTTCGGTTAACTGGGTTATGCCTCTGTAACGAAGAATATCATGGGGATCTAACTCTCCTTCAGAAATTATTTCTCCTTTCTGTACATTAGCTCCTTCAAAAACATTAAGTGATTTATTTTTTGCTAGCATTTGCACATGTTCAGTGGAATCATCTTGAGTAATAATCAATCTTCTTTTGCCTTTAGTTTCTTTCCCGAATGATACTATACCTGTAGTTTCAGCAAGCTCTGCTTTTTCTTTTGGTTGTCTTGCCTCAAATAGATCTGCAACTCTAGGCAAACCACCAGTGATATCTCTTGTGCCGGAAGTCTCTCTTGGAGTTCTTGCTATTGTGTCACCTATTCCAACTTTTTGACCATCTGTTAAATTAATAGAAGATTTCGAAGGCAGGATATAGTGTGCTGGTAAACTAGAATTTGTTATGTTTATATCCTCTCCTTTACTATCAACTAGAGTTACCATTGGTTTTAGATTTTTGTCGTAAGAAACACTCGACTGATCTTTTATCATAATCGACGAAATACCAGTTAAGTCATCTGTTACTTTTTCAATACTTACTCCCTCAACAAAATCAACAAATTTTACTATCCCTGCTGTTTCTGTGATTATAGGTGTAGTATATGGGTCCCATGTAACAACAGTTTGTCCTCTTTCTACCTTTTCACCATCATTTGTAGTAATTACCGCGCCATACGGAATTTTATACCTTTCTTTCTCACGTCCACTATCATCAGATATTCCGAGCTCCCCAGATCTCGACACAACAACATTGTCTTTCTTAGTATTTTTTGCAAGAGTAAGATTATGAAATCTCGTTTTTCCAGGTGTTTTTATTTCTATGCTATTTGCAGCTACTGATCTAGAAGCTGCTCCGCCTATATGGAATGTTCTCATTGTTAATTGGGTTCCTGGTTCACCGATGGATTGTGCTGCCACAACACCAACAGCCTCACCTGTAGAAACCAATCGTCCTTTCGCGAGATCTCTGCCGTAACATTTAGCACAAATCCCATGTCTTACTTCACAAGTAATGGCAGATCTAACCCAAACCTCGTCAATTGCATTTTGCTCCAATAAATTTACATTTTTTTCATCAAGCAGGGTTCCTTTGACTAATATAACTTCATCAGAATTTGGTTTAGTTAAATCCGAGAGTAATGTTCTTCCTAATACCCTTTCTCTTAAAGGTTCAACTATATCTCCACCTTCGATTAATGGAGTCATTAAAATTCCTGACTCGGTTCCACAATCATCTTCGGTAACAACTAAGTCTTGAGATACATCCACCAGTCTTCTTGTTAGATAACCAGAGTTAGCTGTCTTTAGAGCGGTGTCTGCCAAACCCTTCCTAGCTCCATGAGTAGAAATAAAGTATTGCATGACATCAAGTCCTTCTCTAAAGTTTGCGGTAATTGGTGTTTCAATAATAGATCCATCTGGTTTCGCCATTAATCCTCTCATTCCTGACAATTGTCTAATCTGTGCAGCCGAACCTCTGGCACCAGAATCAGCCATCATATAAATTGAATTAAATGATTTATGTTCTAAATTTTTTCCAGAGTGTAACTTTGTAGTCTGTGTGCCAAGCTGTTTCATCATAGCTTGCGATACCTGGTCATTAGTATGTGACCAAATATCCACGACCTTGTTATATCTTTCACCGGCAGTCAGTAAGCCTGAGTTATATTGTTTCTCAATGTCTTTAACTTCTTTTTCAGCATTGGACGTCATTTTCTCTTTCTCTTTAGGTATAACCATATCATTAACACCTATGGAAACTCCTGCAATTGTTGAATACTTAAAGCCTGTATACATAATTTGGTCTGCAAGAATTACTGTTTCCTTTAAGCCAGCAAGTCTATATGAGGCATCAAATAAAGCAGATATAGCTCTTTTATCTAAGTCTTTATTTATGTAAGAGAACGGTATTGTTTTTGGTAATATCTCGGCTAAAATAGCTCTACCGACAGTAGTACTTACAATCTGAGATTTAGCGGGTTTGTCATCTTCCTCTGAATCTTTGACTTTTATTCTTACTTTGATTTGAGCTTGTAAATCTACTGCTTTCTGTTCGTATGCTCTATGTACTTCCTGTACATCACTAAAAATCATACCTTCGCCATTAGCATTAGGTTTTTCACGAGACATAAAATAAATTCCTAAAACAATATCTTGAGATGGAACAATGACCGGGCTTCCATTAGAAGGGGATAAAATGTTATTACTTGATAGCATTAAAACTCTTGTTTCAACTTGTGCTTCAAGAGAGAGTGGGACATGAACTGCCATTTGGTCTCCATCAAAGTCTGCGTTGAATGCTGCACATACTAATGGATGAAGTTGTATTGCTTTGCCTTCGATTAATACGGGTTCAAATGCCTGTATCCCTAATCTATGAAGAGTTGGCGCTCTATTCAGCATCACTGGGTACTCTTTAATCACTTCATCTAGAATATCCCAAACTTCTTCACCCTCTTTCTCAACAACTTTTTTGGCTGCCTTAATTGTTGTCGTTATCCCTCTTGTATGAAGTTTGCCAAAGATATGGGGTTTAAATAACTCTAAAGCCATTTTTTTTGGTATTCCAGCTTGATGTAATCTTAAAGTAGGCCCAACAACAATTACAGATCTACCAGAATAGTCAACTCTTTTACCCAATAGGTTCTGTCTAAATCTTCCACCTTTGCCTTTAATCATATCCGCTAAAGATTTAAGAGGCCTTTTGTTACTTCCAGTTATTGCTCTACCTCTTCTTCCATTATCTAATAATGCATCAACCGATTCTTGTAACATTCTTTTTTCATTTCTTACAATAATTTCTGGTGCTTTTAATTCAAGTAATCTTTTTAATCTATTATTTCTATTTATAACCCTTCTATATAAGTCATTTAAGTCAGAAGTTGCAAATCTCCCTCCCTCTAATGGAACTAATGGTCTAAGATCTGGAGGTAAAACTGGTAACACACTTAGTATCATCCATTCTGGCTTATTGCCAGATTTTATAAATGATTCAATTAATTTCAATCTTTTGATATTTCTTTTATTTTTTGCTTGAGATTTAGTATTTGCTATTTCATCTTTTAGCTCTTCAAATGATTTCTTGAGCTGAATTTCTTGCAAGAGTTCCATGATTGCTTCTGCTCCCATGCCAACTTTTACATCATGACCATATTTTTCCTGAACCAGCTGATATCCTTCTTCATTTAACAACTGACCTTTTCTTAAAGATTCATCATCGATCATACTGCAATCTGTGACCATATATGCTTCAAAATATAGAACTTTTTCTATTTCTCTCAAGGTCATATCTAACATTAATCCTATCCTTGATGGGAGGGATCTGAGATACCAAATATGAGCTACTGGTGAAGCAAGTTCAATATGACCCATGCGATCTCTTCTGACTTTAGAAAGAGTAACCTCTACGCCACACTTCTCACATACTACGCCTCTATGTTTTAATCTTTTATATTTACCACATAAACATTCATAGTCTTTAATTGGACCAAATATTTTTGCACAGAATAAACCATCTCTCTCAGGCTTAAAAGTTCTATAGTTAATCGTTTCAGGTTTTCTCACCTCTCCATATGACCATGACCTCATTAAATCAGGCGACGCCAAGGAAATTTTAATATGATCAAAATTATCCTCTTTTGTGGATTTCTTAAACAGATTTAACATGTCTTTCATACTATAAAACCTCTTATGTTTCTTTATTCTCTAGATCCAAATCTATATTTATCCCAAGGGATCTAATTTCTTTTAGTAATACATTAAATGATTCAGGTACATGAGGATCTGTAGAAAAATCTCCATCTACGATATTTTTATATATACGATTTCTTCCTGCAACATCATCTGACTTGACCGTTAGCATTTCTTGCAAGGTATGAGTTGCTCCATAGGCTTGTAAGGCCCAAACCTCCATTTCTCCGAAGCGTTGCCCACCAAATTGGGCCTTGCCTCCAAGTGGTTGTTGGGTAACAAGACTATATGGACCAGTTGAACGCGCATGCATTTTATCATCAACAAGGTGATTAAGTTTAATAATGTACATATATCCAATAGTTACTGGTCTATCAAACCTTTCACCTGTTCTTCCGTCTATTAATACGGCTTGCCCGCTCTCCGGCAATTCAGCAAGCTCAAGCATAGATTTGATCTCTTGTTCTGATGCTCCGTCGAAGACAGGTGTCGCCATTGGTACACCATCTCTTAGATTTTCTGCAAGAACTTTAACCTCTTGATCTGTAAATGATTTTAAATCATGTTTATCAAAACCAGGGCAAGTATTATAGACTTGGCTCATATAACTCTTCAATTTTTTTGGCTGTTCATAATCATCTAACATTTTACTTATTTTAAAACCAATGCCTTTTGCGGCCCAGCCTAAATGCGTTTCCAAGACTTGACCAACATTCATTCTTGATGGAACACCCAATGGATTTAATACTACATCAACAGGTCTGCCATCTTCTGTATGAGGCATATCTTCTACAGGAACAATTTGGGATATAACTCCCTTATTACCATGTCTTCCAGCCATTTTATCACCAGGCTGCAATGTCCTTTTAACAGCAAGATAAACTTTTACTTTCTTTTGAATCCCCGGACCTAAATCATCATGTTGAGAGATTTTTTGAGTAATTTCTTCAAGGTCTTCTGAAAACTTATCAGATAGTTTTTCCAGTTGCTGCTGCATTCCTGCTAAAGCGATATTGGCATTTTCTGTTTTTAAAACAAATTTAAATAATTCTTCATTATTAGTTTCCTCTAAGTATGAAGATGTTATTTTGGCCCCAGATTTAATGTTTTTTGGTCCTTTCGAAACTTGTTTATTTAATAATAAATTTCTTGTTCTAGAATATATATTCTCTTGGTTAATTCTAAGCTTATCTTCTAAATTCTTCCTTGCAGTTTTAATAGCTTCTTCTTGTATCTCTAAAGCTCTTTTATCTTTATCAATTCCTTCGCGAGTAAAAACACGGACATCAATAACTGTTCCGTCCATCCCAGATGGAACCTTTAAAGACGTGTCTTTTACATCAGAGGCTTTTTCACCAAAAATAGCTCTTAATAGTTTCTCTTCAGGAGTAAGTTGACTTTCTCCTTTTGGAGTCACTTTTCCAACTAAGATATCACTAGATTTAACCTCAGCCCCTACATAGACTATTCCAGATTGATCTAATTTATTTAATAGGCTTTCATTAACATTGGGTATATCTGAAGTAATTTCCTCAGAACCAAGTTTTGTGTCTCTTGCTACACACTCTAGCTCTTCAATATGTATTGAAGTAAATCTATCTTCTTGAACAACTCTCTCGGACACTAATATAGAGTCCTCGAAATTATATCCATTCCATGGCATAAATGCTATTAACAAATTTTGTCCAAGCGCTAGTTCACCCAGATCTGTTGAAGGACCATCAGCTATCACATCTCCCTTTTCAATTATGTCTCCAGTTTGCACAAGTGGTCGTTGATTAATACATGTATTCTGGTTTGTTCTTGTATATTTAGTAAGTGGATATATATCTACACCTGTATCATTATCCTTGGCAACTTCATCTTCATTTACATTAACAATGATTCTCGAAGCATCTACATAATCAACAATGCCGCCACGCTTAACTGTGAAAGATGCACCTGAGTCAATAGCTACTGTCTTTTCAATACCTGTTCCGACAAGTGGTTTTTCTGGCTTTAGAATGGGCACTGCTTGTCTTTGCATGTTAGATCCCATTAACGCTCTATTCGCGTCATCATGTTCCAAAAATGGTATTAATGCCGCAGCCACTGATACTACTTGTTTAGGTGAAACATCCATTAACTGAACTTTATCGGGTGATGAAATAGTGAATTCATTATTGTGTCTACATGATATTAAGTCACCTGTGATATTACTGTTTTTATCCAAGGTAGTATTTGCTTGAGCAATAACATACTTACTTTCCTCTATGGCTGATAACCAACTTATCTTTGTCTTAACTTTGCCTTTTTCTACGATACGATATGGAGTCTCTAAGAAACCATAGTTGTTAGTTCTTGAAAATGTTGCAAGTGAATTTATTAAACCAATATTTGGACCTTCTGGAGTTTCAATTGGACATACTCTTCCGTAATGTGTTGGATGTACATCTCTAACTTCAAATCCAGCTCTTTCTCTGGTAAGTCCTCCAGGACCTAACGCAGAAATTCTCCTTTTATGTGTAATTTCTGCTAATGGATTATTTTGATCCATAAATTGAGAAAGTTGACTAGTTCCAAAAAATTCTTTTAAAGTTGCGGTAATTGGTTTTGAGTTGACTATGTCTTTTGGTTGAAGTTTTTCAGCGTATTCCATAGTACTCATTCTTTCTTTGACTGCTTTTTCTACACGCACTAAACCTACTCTAAAAACATTCTCAACCATCTCTCCTACACATTTCACCCTTCTGTTTCCCAAATGATCAATATCGTCAACACTGTCAAAACCATTTCTAATATTTATTAAAGTTTTTAGGACATCAATAATATCATCATTTGATAAGACGCCAACTCCTGTATCATCCACTCTTCCCACTCTTGTATTAAATTTCATTCTACCAACGTCTGATAAGTCGTATCTGTCTGATGACTGAAATAAATTCATAAATAATGCTGAAGCTGCATCTTTAGTTGGTGGTTCACCTGGTCTCATCATTCTATAAATTTCTATTAAGGCAGTTTCTTGGTCAGTTGTGGGGTCTATATCCAAGGTATTACAGATAAAAGCTCCTCTGTCTAACTCATTTGTATGCAGTATATTAAATTCGGTTAGCTTAGACGGAGGAACATCCTTCTCTTTATTTCCTAAAAGTTTCTCTATCTCTTCTCTTGTTATTTGTTGGTTACATGCAAAAATAACTTCACCAGTTTCTTTATCAATTACATCTTGAGCAATTCTTTTACCTAAAAGGTGTTCTTCTGGTACATGAAAATTTTTCATCTTAGATTTCTTTGCTAAGTCGATATGTCTTATGTTGATTCTTTTTCCTTTAGCAACAATAAGTTTTTTATTATGCATAATATCAAATGTCGCGATACTACCTTTCAAATCCTCTAATGATTGGCTTAGATGAAATTGACCTTTTATAATATTAACTTTGTTAGTTTCATAGAAAATATCAATAATCTCTTTAGTATTATATCCAAGTGCCCTCAAAATTATCGTAGATGCGATTTTTCTTCTTCTGTCAATTCTAGCAAAGACTATATCTTTTTGGTCGAATTCGAAATCTAACCATGAACCTCTGTAAGGTATGACTCTTGCTGAAAATAATAATTTTCCTGATGAATGTGTTTTACCTCTGTCATGATCAAAAAAGACTCCTGGGGATCTATGTAATTGGGATACAACTACTCTTTCAGTGCCGTTTATAATGAACGTCCCATATTTTGTCATTATAGGCATGTCGCCTAGGAAGACTTCGGTGTTTTCAAATATTTCTAGAGTTCCAGATGATTTAGGATCTATGTTAACCGATAGCTTTAAATCAACTTTTAGAGGAACAGAATAACTTTTACCGGTAATTCTACATTCTTCCTCAGTATATTCCTCTTTGCCAAGCTTGAAACCTGTATATTCAAGTTTACAATTATTAGCATAATCATAAATTGGGAAAACAGATGTAAATACTTGATCTAGTCCTGATTCTTCAAGTTTAATATTACCAGCAGCATTTTTTCCTAGGAATTGATTATAAGATAATACCTGCAACTCTATTAGATTGGGTATGGGAAGAACATCACCAAGTTTACCAAAATTTTTTCTAATTCTTTTTTTTGCCGTATAACTATATTTCATTCAATAATACCCTTTTGGAACAAACCAAATATTACGAAAATAACAACGAAGTTATTTTAAAAGTTTTGTTTATTAACAAGATTTTTATTTAAGCTCAACTGTTGCGCCAGCTTCTTCAAGTTCTTTTTTAAAACCCTCAGCTTCTTCTTTTTTAACGCCTTCCTTAAGTATGCAAGGTGCAGATTCAACTTTTTCTTTAGCTTCTTTTAAGCCAAGTCCTGTGATAGATCTTGCTGCCTTGATAACAGCAACCTTGTTGCCTCCAAGTGCTGTAAGTTCAACATTAAATTCAGTCTTTTCTTCTGCCGCCTCACCGCCGCCATCTGCTGCAGGTGCTGCTGCTGCAGGTGCCGCAGCTGCCGCTGTTACACCAAACTTTTCTTCCATTTCTGAAATTAAGTCTACAACTTCCATAACTGTCATATTAGAAATTGTTTCTAAAACCTTATCTTTTTCTTTTGTTGCCGCCATTTTATTGTCTCCCGTTGAAATAACTGTTAATTCTTAGATTGTTTTATAGCATCAATAGTTCCAACTATTTTAGTAGGAACAGCATTGATTGTTGCCATTAATTTTTGTATTGGTGCCTGCATAACTGACATAAGCATTGCTATTGCCTCTTCATGTGATGGAAGAGCTGCAAGCTTTTTGATCTCACTAACATCTAACTCATTACCTTGATACGCAAGAGTTTTGATTTCAATATGCTCATTATCATCTACAAATTTCTTGATAAGTTTAGCAAATTCTCCAGGATTCTCTTTAGAAGTTGCTAAAATCTGCGGGCCAGTAACTTTATCTGTTAGTACAGAAAATTCTGAATCCTTAAGTGCCATCTTAAGCATGTTATTCTTAACGATCTTAATATATATACCTGGATTTCTAGCAATTTTTCTAAATTCATTAAGTTGATTTGCCGTGAGACCTCTATAATCAGCAGTCAAAATCGTTTCCGCACCACCTAAAACTTCGGAAACCTCTTTGACTAAACCTTTTTTTGCTTCCAAATTTAATGACATTTTACTTACTCACCTCGACTGTGGACAAGTCTACCTTAATTCCGGGTCCCATTGTAGAGGATAATGTAATATTTTTCATATATTTACCTTTGGCCGTTGAAGGCTTGGCTTTAATTAGATCCTCAATTAATGCATATACATTTTCAGCTAATTTGGTTACATCAAAATCAACTTTACCTATGGTTGTATGAATAATACCTGCTTTATCTGTCTTATATCTTATTTGCCCTTTTTTAGCATTTTCTACAGCTTCTTCTATATTCTTGGTAACCGTTCCTTCTTTGGGGTTCGGCATAAGGTTTTTTGGTCCTAATATCCTTCCTAATTGACCTAGTAGCTTCATGCAATCTGGCGTAGCTATCACGATATCAGCTTCTAAGTCTTTATTTTTTTTAATTTCTTCGATTAAATCCTCGTAACCGATAATATCAGCACCTGCTTTTTTAGCAGCTTTTGCATCATCACCTTCTGCAAATACAGCTACTTTGCTAACTTTCCCGATACCATGTGGCAAAGATGAGGAGCCTCTTACATTCTGATCTGATTTTTTAGGATCAACACCTAAATTAACACTAATATCTATCGACTCATTAAATTTCAACTTCGGCATTCCTGTAATTAACTCAATTGCTTCTTTAAGAGGATATGCTTTTAATAGCTCAACCTTTTCATCCATTATTTTTCTTCTTTTAGATATCATTTTAATTCTCTACCTCAATTCCCATGCTTCTGGCTGTGCCAGCAATTATTTTAACCGCATTCTCTAATTCAAAAGCATTTAGATCGCCCTCTTTCTGCTTAACGATCTCCTCTAGCTGTTTAATAGTAACTTTTCCAACTTTGTCACTCTGGGGTGTTGCGCTCCCTTTTTCAATACCCGCAGCTTTTTTCAAAAGAATAGACGCCGGTGTTGATTTAACTATAAAATCGAATGACCTATCCTTATAGATATTGATAACTACCGGCAATGCCAGCCCTTTCTCAATATCTTTCGTTTTATCATTAAACTGTTTACAAAAATCTTGTATGTTCAAACCATGCTGACCAAGTGCTGGGCCAACTGGCGGTGCTGGATTAGCACTTCCTGCTGGTACTTGAAGCTTAACTTGATTTATTAATTCTTTTGCCATAGTTCTAGCCCTTTTCTACTTGTGTTAACGATAATTCTATTGGTGTTGGCTTGCCAAACACTAAAACAGAAACCTTTAATCTGTTTTTATCAAAATCTACCTTTTCTACCACACCATTAAAATCATTAAATGGCCCATCAGTAATTCTTATAACTTCACCTGGCTCAAACATAATTTTAGGCTTGGGCTTATCTACACCTTCTTGCATAGATTGAATTAGGTTATCTGCCTCATTTTGACTAAGAGGAATAGGCCTATCACTTGTTCCACCAACAAATCCTAATACTTTTGGGGCATTTCTTACTAAATGCCACGTTTCATCATTTAAATCCATTTTGATCATTACATAACCAGGAAAATATTTTCTTTCAGTCCTTTTCTTTTGACCTTCTTTAATTTCCAATACTTCTTCTGTAGGCACTAATATTTTTTCAAATGATTTTTCAAGCCCATTTCTCTTAATAGTATCCTCAAGTGTCTGCTTAACTTTATTCTCATAACCAGAGAAAGCTTGCAATATATACCACTTCATACTCATGATGTTATCTAACTCCATATAAAGTTCCAATTGCCCAAGCAAGTAACATATCTAATAACCAAAGCAGTATTCCTATTATAAAAACAATTACAAGTACGCCTAAAGCGGTTTGTGTAGTTTCTTGCTTAGTCGGCCAAGAAACCTTTTTTAATTCCATTTTCGAATCTACAACATAGCCATAGATTGTTTGCCCAAAACTAGTTTGATATAGAACAAAACCCGATATTACCAAAACAGTTAATAATGCGAGGACTCTATAAAATAACCTAATTTCTGTAAAATAGTAAAACGCTCCTATACCCAATAATAATATCGCAAGCGATAATATCATTACCGGCGTGTCGTAATTATTCTCTACATTTTTCGATTCAGCCATGGCAAATTTCCTACCTTATTTATTCAGGCCAGGAGGGACTCGAACCCCCAACCTACGGTTTTGGAGACCGTCGCTCTACCAATTGAGCTACTAGCCTATCATTCTAATTAAATCAGATGATGGACCATATTACTCTATAATTTTGGTTACTACTCCAGCTCCAACAGTTTTACCGCCTTCACGAATCGCAAATTTTAAGCTTTCTTCCATGGCAATAGGTGTAATTAATTCAACTTTGATTTTTACATTATCGCCAGGCATTACCATTTCAACATCTTTAGGCAGCTCAATTGCTCCTGTTACATCAGTTGTACGGAAATAGAATTGTGGTCTGTAGTTGGCAAAAAATGGTGTATGTCTTCCACCCTCATCTTTTGATAAAACATAGATTTCACATTCAAACTTAGTATGTGGTTTAACTGAACCTGGAACGCACAATACTTGTCCACGTTCAACTTCTTCACGTTTAGTTCCACGTAATAAAACACCAACATTGTCTCCTGCTTGACCACTATCAAGAAGCTTTCTAAACATTTCTACGCCAGTACAAGTAGTCTTTGCAGTATCTTTGATACCAACAATTTCTATTTCATCACCAACATTAACTACGCCTCTTTCAATTCTTCCTGTTACTACCGTTCCTCTACCTGATATTGAGAATACATCCTCAATTGGCATAATAAATTTACCATCTATTGGTCTATCAGGAACTGGAATAAATTCATCCATAGCAGCAATTAATTTCTCAATTGATGGTATACCTATATCAGAAGCATCACCTTCAATTGCTTTTAACGCCGAACCATGAATGATTGGAGTGTCATCACCAGGGAAATCGTATTTATTTAATAGTTCTCTAATCTCCATTTCAACTAACTCTGTCAATTCTTTATCATCAACTTGATCTGCTTTATTTAAATAGACAACTATATGAGGCACGCCTACTTGTCTAGCTAACAATATATGTTCTCTAGTTTGTGGCATTGGTCCATCGGCTGCTGAACATACTAATACAGCTCCATCCATTTGGGCTGCACCTGTGATCATATTTTTGACATAATCAGCATGTCCTGGGCAGTCAACATGCGCATAATGCCTGTCGTCTGACTCATACTCTACGTGAGCAGTTGCTATTGTTATTCCTCTTGCTTTTTCTTCAGGCGCATTATCAATTTGATCATATGCCTTGAATTCACCACCATGCTTTTCTCCCATTACTTTGGTTAGAGCAGCTGTTAGTGTTGTTTTACCATGGTCAACATGGCCTATTGTTCCCACATTTACATGTGGTTTATTACGTTCGAATTTTTCCTTTGACATTGTTAAACCCCGGTTTAGTAATTACAGTTTTCAAGTGGAGTAATAATAAACTACTTTTTGAAGCAAATACACTAAAATTTTAATAAAATCCAGTAAAAATGAGCCCATAACCGGATTTGAACCGGTGACCTCTTCCTTACCAAGGAAGTGCTCTACCGACTGAGCTATATGGGCCTACTTTATAATCCAAAAATAACTGATAAATATGTGAGGAATAGTACCTTTTATAGTCAGTTAGTCTAAAAATAGTCTAAAAACTATGATCCCCAAAAATAGCACCATCAGATTTTCTGTATGAAATCCAATGAGAATCGCAGTATGCCTCGGTTGCTTCAATAAACCAACTCATAAAATTGCCGCTTTTATAAAAAGATGTGTGATTCTTTCCTATAACTTCTGATAAATTTATAACTATTGATGACTCTGGCTCTACACTGAATTGATGCTCAATTTTTATATCATTGGCGTAAAGGGATAATTTTCCGGTTGTCTTGGCCGTGAATGTGGGTTTGTGACTGCTGTTGCGGATCAATATAACTGTCTCATAACTATCACCCAAATAACCATGCCCCCATTGTCTATATCTAGGTGGGTATACAGATGCTATACTGCCTCTAGCAATATTTGTATTGTATTTGACTTTACTTTGATTCTTTACTTTATATATAAAAGTACTATTAAGACGAGACGGAACACTTCTGCCTGTTAGACCAACGGTTAGAAATTGCTCATTATCGCTTAATGTAAAATCTTGAACTTTAGACAACTCTTCTTGATTAAATTGTTTTTCTTGCCCATTAAATACGAGTTGGCCCTCGCCAAATTTTTGTGAAAAATATTTAGCGGTAAAGCTGCCATCACAGTTAGTCGGGAAAACTCTCATATCTAGCGTTAAATCTTTAGAGGTAAAGCCACAAAGTATAGACTCAAAATCAAATTTAGATTGGTCAACAGTAACATGATCTATCTCTTCGATAACAGGAAAAGAGTGGGTTACCTCAAGAAAATCATCTTCCTTGTGAAGATTACCAACTACCAATCTAGGGAAAGCAGAATTATGCTCAACTAAAACAGAAACATAATAATTATCCTTAAAGGTAAAATCTTTGAATATCTCATCTAGTAAAAAAATTTTGGACCCAAACTCTGGTATGTCTGAAATATCAATATCTTTTGAAATTAAAATATTATTATCAGAATAATTATGTACTTCTACTTTTATTGTTTTTTTACTTGGTATATTTGGGCCATTAAAAAAATGGAAGAAAGGAGTAACATGATCATCTTGCTTGCAAACCCAGTTGGTTTCATTTGTATATGAGACTTTTTGTATTTCTTCTGTATTTTTTATTCTACCAGCAGAATGGACAGCACTAAATAAATCATTAGATTGATAAATTCCTATAATACCAGGAAAAGGAAATCTAAGATTCTTTGTAGATAAAATTTCTACATGTGCAGTGCCATCAAACTTATTTAGTTGTAATATTTCTTTAATAGAAAATTGATTATGATCATTCAGTTTTTCACAACTAAATAAGTTCGTTAAAGTACCTCCATTATCATAAATTCTAATATTAAAAGTGATGTCTTCAGGAGAAATATTATTTTTAATTTTCCAATAATTAAGACAGACAATATGTAGGTCTGTATTCTTTCTTATATACACAGGAAAAACTGCAGAAGCTCTATTTGTTACTGCGCTCTTTCTTGCATCAAAAGATTTTTTTAGACCTTGTACAGGTGGCTTGTTTTTTGCTGACGAGTTGCTTGACATGAAACCTTATTTTAATGCACAGAGTAATATTTATTCTAAAAATTTTAACATAGAAATCAGTATTAAACATATACTAATTATGTTTATCTCTAAATCATTTTATATAATTCATGACTTTATTTGTTAGTAATTTAGAGCCATATTCATTTATATGGTTGGTGTCACTATAGAGTATTTTTCCATCATCACTTATGGCTTTGCATTCTAATGGTGAGCAAAAAATTTCCTTGCTATCAATAAATGAAATTTTATTTATTTTACTAAAAATAGTTAGAACCTCTTGATTTCTAATTTGGTATTCTTTCATACTGGTTTTAGGCGAATAATAACTTATTGGCCTAAGATTATTATTTAAATTATCAACAAGCATTCTTTTGCCGACTATTTGGGTTACGTTCTCACTGAACTCCGGGACTGGGCCTATAATTATAATATTCTTTCCTGCATTTTTTAATTTCTTAATTGTGTACATAAGAGATCTTTCAAAAACTGTGGTGTTATTGGTTTGGTATTGTTCTAAGATGCTTTCAAAATCTTCTTTACTTCTATCGGTATCATTAAGATCATGAGTAATTCGAAAATTTTCTTCTACATTATTATCTTTGTAGAGTTTCATTTTTAATCTGATATTTTTGAGATCTAAATCTTTTGTTAATTCTCCACGGAAGCCTTTTGTATAATTTGACCATTCAGCAAATAAAATAACATCTTTAATTGATTTTGATTCTAAGATTTGCTTGAAAGCAGCTTCGGTGGTTATTTGGCAATCATTTTTATGATAGGTAGGTTTAAAGCCATTCATTAATGGTACACACATGCCGCCAGAAACAGCATAAAATGAATAGTTAGAATTATATGTTTGTTTATTTACGGATTCAAAAATTGTTGCAGCATGAGAATCTCCTATGATCGCAAAAATTGGTGGTTTATTTGTGTTCCCAAGCATGCAAACATCTCCACTATCTAACTGATCAGCTGTTCTGCGGAACTTCACTCCGCAATGATTGTCTAAAGAGGTTTTGATATTAGAGACTTTTTTAAAAAATTCTTGCCTCTCGACGAAACCATTATTGTTATATCCTGTTATACCTATGCTTAAAAAAATAAAGGTTCCAAGCAATGAAAACATAAAAACTTTCTTGGGAGTTAAGAATTTCTTATTTCTAAATGGTTGCTCTACAAAAGCCCAGCTCAAATAAGCCAATATTAATGATAATATAATTAAAAAAGAATATAAGATTGTGCCAGGATCATTTATCATGCGATGCCTTGCAAATGCAAATATTGGCTGATGCCATAAATAGGCGCTGTAACTAATCAATCCAATACCCACTAAAAGCTTAGAGCCAAGAAGTTTTCCTGTAATAGTATTTTGTGAAGCAAATAATATAATCAGAACTGCTCCCAGTGTTGGAGCTAAACTATATAAACTGGGCAATGGCATTTCTTTATGGAATAAAATAATAGAAAAAATTATTAATATAATTCCAATTAAGCTAAAAATTTCTGCCAAAAGGTTACTATTATAATTTTGCTTTTGATGATTCAAATAAAATGCAGCGAATGCGCCTAACGCTAATTCCCAACCTCTTGTCGGCAACAGATAAAAAGTAAATGAAGGATGTGTGGTTGATCCCCATTCTGCAGCACCTAAGCTTACGATGAATAATATGAACAGAATAAATAAAAGTAAATTAATCCCAAACCTCCACATTAAAATAATAAATATTGGATACAGTAAATAAAACTGTTCTTCAACAGCTAAACTCCATGTATGTAATAGAGGTTTTAACTCAGCATCAATTCCAAAATAGAAATCATAAGGAGCTGTGTCACGCCAAAAGAAAATATTCGATGAAAATATAGACATTGTTGCCAGGCTCCCAGAAAAACTCTTCATATCATCAGGAAGTAACCAAAGCCATGACATAATAAAACTAAAAGCCATTACTAAAAATAACGCTGGCAAAATCCTTCTTGCTCTTCTTTCATAAAAGTTTATCAAAGAAAATTTATTTGCCTGTTGTTCACTTAAAATAATACTAGTGATTAAATATCCACTTATTACAAAGAATATATCGACTCCAATAAATCCACCATTAAAACCATAGAATCCTGCGTGGAAAAATATTACAGGTAATACAGCTAAAGCTCTCAGTCCATCAATTTCTCTTCTATAATTCATGAGCCTCTCGCTAGTCGCTATGGAAGTATTTTAATGATATTCAAATAATATATTATCAGTGTACTACTATAATAAGACATTTCTTCTAAAAATGGATGCCAAATCTACCCAGCATTTTTTTTTCCATTCTCCAAAAATAATCGAATTCACCCATGATGCTCCCCACAATAATCAATAAGAATTGATAAACAGGAATTAATAAAAGAATCCTCAGAGTCCAGTATTGAAATTTTGTATACTCAACAAGAGTTATATCAAATAGCTCTAATATAAAACCAGCAAAATATACCGAGAGTGTTCCCGTGACAGCAAAAACTATATTTACAATCAACAATTGAAAATTAGATTCTACTTTAAAAAAATTTCTTATTCTTTTCATAATATTTGCATCATATGAGCGGGTAGCGGGAATCGAACCCGCATCGTCAGCTTGGAAGGCTGAAGTTCTACCATTGTACCATACCCGCATCATGTAAATTTTGGAGGGGGCAGGATTCGAACCTGCGAAGGCAGGGCCAGCAGATTTACAGTCTGCCCTCGTTGACCGCTTGAGTACCCCTCC
>MDSV01249524.1_pt1 | contig 21522 bp, 20 predicted proteins | sample 810851 | NCBI WGS metagenome assembly MDSV01 (sample SAMN05326640, study PRJNA326480) | marine metagenome | isolation source: seawater | place: Atlantic Ocean: North East | collected 2012 | reverse complement strand
AGCCAATCAGAGCCCGGATCACGTCAACTCTCTAGAGCCTTTGTTAGCGGATGGCGTGGAAGTAGTCCGTGGTCCAGCTACCCTGCTGTACGGAAGCGGTGCAATTGGAGGTGTAGTTAATGTCATCGATAGTCGTATTCCAGAGCAGTTGGTGGATCAGACTAATTTTCAGCTGGAACAAAATTACAATTCTGTGAACGAGGAAGATAAGACTGTATTCCGGCTAGATTCATCGTTCGGTAATTTTGGAGTGCATGTAGATTACTTTACCCGGGAAAATGAGAACGTTGATATCGATGGGTTTGCGATCGATGAGGAAGCACTCGAGGGCCTTGAGGCCCTGACGCATGCGTACATGGATGGGCATGACGACGACCATGACGACCATGACGACCATGACGATGAAGTGGAAAATACAAATGGCTACATAGGAAATTCAAATGGCGAGGCTGAGGGTGGGGCTGCTGGATTTTCTTTTGTCGGGGATCAGGGCTTCTTTGGGTTCGCATATAGCTCCTATGAGAGCGACTACGGTCTACCGCCCGGCACGCACTCTCATGCGCATGGCGATGAGCATGGCGACGACCACGACGACGACCACGACGACGACCACGACGACCACGACGACGACCACGACGACCATGAGGCCCACGGCGGTGAAGAGGTAGAGTATGTTCGCTTGAAGCTCGATCAGGATCGATATGACTTCAGAGGGGAATATCGGTTCGCTAATTCTTGGGTAGAGAGCATTAGGGGAACTGTCGGTATTACCGATTACGAACATGAAGAAATAGAATATTTTGAAGATGGCGATTTCCATGTCGGAACGCTTTATTCTAACGAAGGCTATAACAGCCGGTTTACCCTAAACAGATCGCCGAGGGGAAATTGGAAAGGTGTGTACGGCTTACAAGTGAGGGATTCTGAATTTAGCGCCGTTGGTGAGGAAGCTTTTATAGCCCCTTCAGAGATAAGAAACGTTGGATGGTTTGGAGTGGAGCGCTATGCCACTGAAGACTTTACTGGTGAATTGGGCTTCCGCTATGAATCAGCAGAGGTGGATCCTGGTAAATGTGGTTATGATGATAGCGTATTCAGTCTAAGCGCAAGCGGGCTTTATGGAGTTGGCGAGAACAGCAACTTCATCGTGGGAGTATCTCGGTCCGAACGTGCGCCATCAGTCGAAGAGCTATTTGCTAACGTCTCTTTGGACACTTGCAGTGCGCCGGCTGATGATGAAATGTTGGTTGTACACGCAGCCACGGGCTTGTACGAAATTGGCAACGCGAATCTCGATTCAGAAAAGTCGAGTAACATCGAGATTGGTTGGCGCCATGATTCAGATTCGCTAAGTGTAGAGGTGAATGGCTACTATAATGACATTGACGACTATATTTTCCTCGACATTACGGGCGAGGAGCATGAAGAGGTTGGTATAGCGCAGCATACCCAACAGGACGCAAAATTTCTTGGACTCGAGGGTGAGCTCAGTTATAGGTTTGGTATGAGTGACGGAGTAGACGGGGAGCTTTCTATTTATGGAGACTTCGTGAACGCTGAACTGAGTGTGGGGGGAAACTTGCCACGTATACCGGCTTCGAAGTTCGGCTCGGCACTTAGCATGTTCGGTGACAACTGGACTGGCCGGATCCAAGTCACACAAGTGAGTGATCAAGACGACGTGGGTCGCCTTGAAATGAGCACAGAAGGATATACTCTTGTTACGGCATACTTGGATTATGACCTTTCCGTGGGAAGTGACTCCGCAGTTAAATTGTTCTTGCGTGGCGATAACTTATTGGATGATCAAATTAGAAACCATGCCTCTTGGCTCAAGAACTACTCGCCCGAATTTGGTCGCGGGTTAACATTAGGCTTGAGATATGAGTACTAGTTACTTCACTTGAAGATTATTCCATAGTAGATGAGGCACGCAGGGGGATGAATAGAAACTCGCTATTAGTCAGGACTCCGAGTCAAATCCCTCGGGCTCTTTGTAATTAGTGCAATGAGCTACCTCGCGTCCTGACTTGAAGTTGCGATATCTATGTTTCTAGCATAAGAATCAAAAGTGGTTAGAGGGTCGACCTTAAGATTAACTTTAGGTCGCTCTCTGGAGCTCCAATTGACCTCGATCTTCTTCGCTAAATTCTTCTTTGAGCTTTCGCTCAATGTAGAGCTTAGCATCCAACTCCCTTCCATCCAGCTTTAGTTGGCGTGCAGTGTGAACTATAGATTGCTCATTGCTACCTCCAGGAACTTACGGTTCCATCCCCAGGGTCACATTCCTTTAAAAATAATGGCCACATCTGTTTGGTGAAAACCGTTTGACCTCACCCATCAATTCAAGGGTATATGCTTCCATCAAAGGTCCCTTGATTCACTGTTAGAAATTGACATAGAGGGGCTTTTATCATGGGTGATTTTGGTCACATCAATCGAAAAATACACAAGCCTCTTTGTAACTTTGCGCACAGCAAACTTTTAAATATGATATCTCGATTCATGGGCGCCGCGCTCATCGACCATACTGAGTAGTTTTAGTGGTTCCGGAAAGTAGATGATAGATAGGGTTGATCTGTTTTTTCCGCGAAAAAGCTCGTAAATCCATACCTCATGATTTCGTTAAAACGGTTCTAAGCCATGAATTAAGATGCGCTCTTGGGTTTTGTAACGCCATTGATCAGTCATTAATTTCAGGAATAATCTAGATAAGGTACGGAAGAAGCATAAAATTAATATATTTCTTGGCCCTTGTAGACTCTGCATCGGGTTGGCCTTAACTGCCTTCTCTCCAGCCTTCACAATCCCTCTCGATATCTTTGGCAATTTCCCGCAGCAGTACCTCTCGAAGCCGCAATTTGCTGTTGGTATGGGCAACTGCATTTAGCTTTAAAGCATCTACAGCACGCATCATCGCGACTTCCGGTAATTGCTCCGCGCTGCACAGTTCGTCCAGAAACCCCGCGTGTACCGCTTCCTGAGCCGAAAAGTAGTAGGCAAAGTTAACTGCCTTATTCAACTGCTGGGGGGTTAGCCGTTGCCTGAGAGCGCGAATAGCAAAGTGTGGTACAGTCATGCCAATCGCCACCTCATTTGCCGCGAACTTCGAATCTCCGGCGACGCCAATTCGGTAATCAGTCGACATCAACAAGAAGCAGCCCATTGCGATTGCATGTCCACTGCAGGCAGCGATTGTAGGTAAGGGGAAGCTCAACAGTCTTTCTGACAGGCGCGCGCCGCTACTCAACATGGAGTAAGTCTGCTCTTGATCTCCTGATTTGAACACCCCGAGGTCGAAACCCCCTGAAAACATCTTTTCGCGACCAGCAATGATTACCACGCCTCCGTTTGACTCTGCCTGATCTAAGGCCGCATTCATGCTCGCTATCATTTCCACCGACATCACATTGGCTTTGCCATCATCCATGGAAATCGTAGACACACCATCTGAGAATTCGTAGCTTACAACTGGATTCGGATTCATAGTATTTAAGTCGCCGTATTGCAGAATATGTTCAAATGATTGTAGTGTATTTATAGCGGACCGGAAAGGCCACGACTTGCGTTCGCTTTTATGCTACTCCGCTGGTTAATTATTCTGAATATGTTGTTACGTACGAACACAAGTTGGCATATCGCCATGGCATCGAGAAATTAAGCTATCTTTATGCGGGTATGGTTATAGGTTTATTTCCCACACCCTAGATGTTCTTGCAATAAAAGAAAAATACTGGCGCCAGCTCAAGTATGCTTTCTGTGTGATCGGGACTCATCGGCTCTGCACAAATTTCGTTGCCTTCGGCGATGCTGAAGGCTCTTAGAGAGGGTGACTGGAATTTCGTGAAAGTCTAAAAGACAGCGATTAATACTGTATTCAAAATCGATATCGAGGGAATGCCTTTTAGTCTGGGAAGGAGCTGGCTTGGCGATTGCAATCGCGAACTAAAGTTAGCAGTTAGCGATTAGTCTGTCGAACCGCTCGCTGCTTCTCGATATTCCACTGTCTATCCTTGATCGTCGCGCGTTTGTCGTGGGACTGCTTGCCTTTGGCGAGAGCAATCTCAGTCTTGATCAAGTGGTCCTTCCAGTACAGCTTGGTACAAACGCAGGTGTAGCCTTTTTGCTGAGTGGCAATGAACAGCCTGGCTAATTCTTTCTTATGTAGTAGCAATTTTTTGGTACGACCAGGGTCGGCGACAACGTGGGTGCTCGCGGTATTCAGCGGCGTGATGTTGCAACCCAGCAAAAAAGCTTCACCATCTTTTATGAGAACATAGCTGTCCACTAGCTGCACTTTCTTGTCGCGCAGACTCTTAACTTCCCATCCTTGCAGCGAAACGCCAGTCTCGAACGTGTCTTCAATGAAGTAGTCGTGGCGTGCTTTTTTGTTCTGTACGATGGTGTTGTCGGGGACTTTTGTTTTCTTAGTTTTCGCCATAGAGCGCGATTATAGCTTGTTCACCATACTTAGACAGGAATTGAGGTAAATAGAACCGCTCTGCCGATTGTGCTTTTAGGCCAGCGGTTGATAGAATCCGAGCACGTAAGCCAAAAAAATAGGCTAATCCATTGAGAAGTATGGTGTTTTAATGTCTCAGGAAAGAGGGCAGTTCAGCTCGAAATTTGGATTCATCCTTGCTGCTGCCGGTTCTGCCGTGGGGTTGGGTAACCTTGTTGCTTTCCCGGTCATGGCGACAAAAAACGGTGGTGCCGCGTTTCTCATTATTTACCTCTTCTTCATCGCGTTCATCTGCTACCCGGTCATGATGGCCGAGATTGCCATGGGCAGACGCACCACCAGAAACCCTGTGGGGGCATTCTCTGAATTGTCCGGTGGCCAATTCATCTGGCGACTGGCGGGGATGCTCGCCATCCTGACGCCTTTTATGATCGCGGTGTTCTATACCGTCATCACGGTGTGGCTGGTGGTGTATATCAAAGAAATTTTCGGGGGCAATCTGGACGTGTTGTCCCGGCCGGGAAATTTCAATGAAGTGGTGGCGAGACCTTCGCTGTTTGGCTATCTCATCGCGCTGCTGGGCGTGATGTTCTTCATCCTGCTGGGTGGCGTGAAAGGAGGAATCGAGCGCCTGGCCCGGGTGTTGATGCCGACCCTGGCGGTGATGCTGCTCCTGCTGGTTGGCTTTGTGCTTACCCTGGACAATGCCGGCACAGGGGTGACTTATTACCTGGTGCCGGATTTCAGCAGGATAAACCTGGCCACAATCAACGGTGCGCTATCCCAGGCGTTTTTCTCCCTTTCACTGGGCATGGGCATCCTGATTACCTATGGTTCCTACTTCAGTCGCGAAGACAATATTGCCGAATCGACCCGCATGGTGGCTATAGCTGATACCGCGATCGCCTTCAGTGCGGGGCTGCTGATTCTACCCGCTATCTTTGCCTTTGATCCGAATACCAATACCGACGATCTCTCTACCAGCAGCGTCGGCCTGATCTTCGACTTCCTGCCGCAGATTTTTCTTTCCATGCAGGATACTGTTGGCTACGGCGGCGCGAGTTTTGTTGCCATCGTGTTTTTCACCCTGGTGTTCTTCGCTGCCTTGACCTCCATGGTGTCGATTATAGAAATACCTATCGCATGCTGGATCGACGAACTGGGCATGACCCGCAAGAAAGCGGTGATGCTGCAGGCTATACTGCTCACAATTTTCGCGGTGCCGGCGACCATGTCCCTGGGCATCTCTGATTTCTTCACCAATTTCACCAGCTATGGGGGTGTAACCAAATCGTTCTTCGATCTGGTGTCAGATGTCTTTTACGAGACGATCCTGCCCTTTGTCGGTTTCACTGTATGTATCTTCTGTGCTTACAAGTGGAAGGTGAGTGGATTGAAAGAGGAGCTGGTGATTGGAGATGACAAATACTCTGGCTCATTGACCGAACGTTATATCAACCTCTCTCTTGGTACCGTGATCCCCATCGTCCTGCTTGTGGTTTTCCTGAGCACGGTTAACCAGGTTTACCTGGGATAGCTCGCCTCCAGTGCCGAAAATCGAGCGCAGTGCACTGGTGAATCATTCCGCGGCCGAATTATTCGACCTGGTGAATGATATAGAGGCCTACCCCAGTTTCATGCCGGGTTGTCGGGGCGCAAGGGTAATCGAGAAGTCGGATGAAGAATTGGTGGGTGAGCTGCAATTGGGAGCTGCAGGCGTTGAACAGCGCTTCACCACGCGCAATGCTCTGGAGCGGCCAACTCGGATTTCCATGTCACTGCTTGAAGGGAATTTCCGCGAGTTCTCTGCTGAGTGGAAGTTTGAGGCACTTAGTGACCAGGCCTGCAAGGTTTCCCTCTCCATGACCTTTGAGTTTTCGCGTTCGTTTCTGGATCTTGCGGCCAGTACCTTGTTTTCCTCCATGGCCAACGCGCAGGTTGATGCAATCGTCAAGCGCGCCGCAGCGGTTTATGGCAATTAGGGCTATCTAGACAAAATTGGACAGAGGCGTGAAAAAGCACTTTCAGGTTGAAGTGGCCTATGCCACACCGGAGCATCAGTTAATCATCGCTGTTAAGGTGCCTGAGGGCTGCACCGCGTTAAAGGCAGTTGAACAATCTGGCATCGCCGAGCGCTTCGACACAATCAACATTTACCAAGACCCGATGGGCATATTTTCGCAGCCACTGAATGGCAAAGTCTTGCCTGAACCCAGCGATTACATCCTGCAGTCAGGGGACCGGATTGAGATCTACCGCCCATTGCTGATCGATCCCAAGCAGGCGCGGCTGAACCGCGCTAAAAACAAAGAAACGAAGCAAGACAAGAGCTTGGCTTAGCGATTGTTTGCGAATGTCGAATTTCTGCTGGACTAGGCATTCACAAGGTCAACGCGCATAATTAGCTCTTAGCTTGAATCTGCAAGAGTCATTGGCAGTCAAATATGGACAAGAAAGACAAGAACAACCAAAAAGATAAAAGCTGGCTCGCGAAGCTGGAAGAGGGCCTGCATGACTATTACGTCACGCCCTATCGCCGTTCCTTCGCTCGGGCACAGCGTGATGAGGATGATCTATTCATGTTGTTGGTGTTTGCCGAAAGCCTGGGCATTCCAAACCCTGCCGCGTTTTACACTATGGAGCTTCTGCCTATTGTCTACGACCGCTTTCATGAGTGGCATACCCGTATGGGGATGGAGCGCTCGCCATTGGATCATGTAAGTTGCTGCTAGAACTCGCGCGTTCACACAAGATTCTTTTTTTCGGTGGTAAAGGTGGCGTCGGCAAGACCACCGTCTCCGCCGCGACTGCGCTCGCAGTCGCCAATGCCGGCGGCAAGGTGCTGCTGGTCTCAACGGATCCGGCTCACAATCTGGGACATCTCTTCGATCGCGCGATTGGTGCCAGTCCCGTGCGCATCACCGCTGGGCTCGATGCCATGGAGTTAGATCCCGATGACATCGTGGCGACGCACATAAAGGAAGTGAGCCATGCCTTGCATCAGATGATGCCGGTTACCCAGCATGGTGAGATCGATAAGCACATGGAGCTTTCACGGGATGCGCCGGGCATGCATGAGGCTGCATTGCTGGAGAAAATTGCGGACATCACTGAAGAAGGGGTTAAGGACTACGATCTCATAGTGTTCGACACGGCCCCTTCTGGTCATACCGCACGGTTGATGGTGTTGCCGGAAATGATGTCAGCCTGGACCGAGGGTCTGATCAAGCGCCGTGAGAAAGCTGATCGCTTTGCCGAAGTCGTTAGGGATCTGGGGCGGGATTCCAGCATGGAAGACAAGACTATTGGTGGTGCTGACATGGCGGAACAGGAAAAGGAAAGTCGCATCCGCCAGATTCTATTGCGCCGACGCCACAAATTCTCTCACCTGCGGGACACGCTGGCCGATGCCGATCTCACCAGCTTCGTTATCGTACTGGCCGCCGAGCGCCTGCCGGTACTGGAAACAATCGAGTTGCACCAGCAACTGGGCAGGTCCGGCGTAAATATAGGCGGACTAGTGGTTAACAAGCGCTCGCCAGAAGGGCAGGGCGAGTTCCTGGAGGCCCGCCGAGCCCAAGAGGATAGGCACCTGGCTACGCTGGATGCAGAATTGGCCGATGTGCCACAGCAGGAGCTTACCCTGGTGGGTCAGGATGTAGTGGGGCTAGCTGCACTGGAAACGTTTTCCAAGTTTCTTGCAGTATCTTAATTCTTGACAGAATTACCGAGAAGCTAAATACTACTCGCGTTATGGTTAAACTATCCGTCCAGCAGGGTAAGCCTGATCTAGATAAGCGCAGTGTAAAAGCGCTACTGACGCTGCTATGCGTGCTGTTTATTGCAGCACAGACGGTAGGCCTGTCTCATAGTCATGAGGGCGGTCTCAGCCTGCAGGCTGACTGTGACGTTTGTCTCAAGCTCACTTCCGACGATGATCTCATTGTTGCCAGCGACAGCACCAAGTTCGTCGCTCCGGTAGCTATTGAGACTGAGTTTTCTAGCACTTCCTGGATTTTCCAGGGCTATTTCCGGGCGCAAGCTCGAGCCCCACCTCTCGCTTAATTTCCATTCGATTTGTTTTGCCGCCAGTAATGCGCAGCGATAATGTTGCGCTCCTCCGTGGCGCTCGTATTCTCAAAAAATCGTTGCACTAGCCCTGCGCATTAAACTAAGAAGTATCTGGACATTATTGGAGAGGTCTCCGTGAAAATTGTATTCCCCTATCGAGTCGCCAGCGTCCTTGTCATTGGTTCAGCATCCACTCTGGCTTCTGCCCAGGATGATGCCCCACTGCATGAAGATGAACGTATCGATGAAATAATCATCACAGCGCCATTTGCCGAATCCCAGGCTGAAACCTTGCTGCCTATCAATGTAATTTCGGGCGAAGAGTTGCGGGAAAAAGTGACGAACACGCTGGGAGACACCCTGAAGAATGAGATCGGCGTAAACAGTGCATCGTTTGGTTCTGGGGTGGGTCAGCCGATCATCCGCGGCCAAACCGGCAACCGGGTATCAGTGCTGCAAAACGGCATCGCCCTAACCGATGCATCAAACGTCAGTCCTGACCATGGCAATGGCGTTGAGCCTTTGCTGGCTGATCGACTGGAAATCGTGCGCGGCCCATCGGCTCTGCTCTACGGTAGTGGCGCAATTGGTGGTGTCGTAAACGTCATCGACAATCGAATCCCGGAGACCTTGCCCGGTCAGACCGATTTTCAGCTGGAGCAGAACTACAACTCTGTCAATAATGAAAACAAGACTGTGTTTCGACTGGATTCCTCAATAGGTAACGTGGGGATTCATCTGGACTACTTTAGTCGTGACAACGACAACGTGGAGATCGATGGCTTTGCTATCGACGAGATTGGGGTAGAACGACTCGAAGAACTTACCGCTGCCTTCATCGGCGATGACCATGACGACGACCACGATGATGACCACGACGACCACGATGATGACCACGACGACCACGATGATGATCATGACGACGATCATGATGAAGAAGAGTTCGAGAACACTAATGGTTTTATCGGCAACTCCAATGGCGAGGCAAAAGGTGGCACTGCCGGGTTCTCATTTGTTGGCGATCAAGGTTTTTTCGGCTTTTCCTACAACACAATAGAAAACGACTACGGTCTGCCGCCAGGCACTCACGCCCATGGTCATGGTGACGAGCACGAGGATGAAGACCACGACGATGACCATGATGATCACGACGAGGATCATGATGACGATCACGGCGACGAGCACGGTGAGGAAGAAGTAGAGTTTGTGCGCCTGGCCCTGGATCAGCAGCGCTATGATTTCAAGGGCGAGTATAGATTCCAGAATTCCTGGATTGAAAGCATTCGCGGAACTGTGGGCATCACCGATTACGAGCACAGCGAAATCGAGTTTTTTGAAGACGGTGGCGCCGAGGTTGGCACGCTCTTTAGTAATGAAGGTATTGAATCTCGTTTCGTGCTGACACGCAAGCCAACTGGTGATTGGTCTGGAGTCTATGGTTTGCAGATTGGTGACTCTGAATTTAGTGCCACCGGTGAGGAAGCCTTTATCGCCCCATCAGATATCCGCAATGTTGGCTTGTTTGGCGTTGAACGATATAGTGCTGATCGGTTTACTGGTGAGTTGGGATTTCGATTCGAATCTGCTGATCTTGATCCCGGCGGTCGTTGCGCTTATGACGACAGCGTGTTTAGTGTCAGTGCCAGTGGGCTTTATGATGTAAATGAAAGCAGCAATCTTATGTTTTCGGCGGCTCGCTCAGAGCGAGCACCATCGGTTGAGGAGCTGTTCTCCAACACTTCGCTGGATACCTGTGGCAGATATGCTGATGATGAGCGACTGGTCGTACACGCAGCAACAGGCCTGTTGGAAATCGGTAATCCAAACCTTGATTCCGAGAAATCCAACAACATCGAATTTGGTTACCGTCTTAATTCCGGATCAATCACCGGTGAGTTCAGCGCCTACTACAATTCGATTGATGACTATATCTATCTGGATTTCACTGGTGAAGAAGCGGAGGAAACGCCGATTGCTGCCTACCTGCAGCAGGATGCAACCTTCAGTGGCTTTGAAGCAGAGCTGACATTCACCCTGGCACAGAATGACCGCTACAACGCGGAATTGACTCTATTTGGTGACAGGGTAAGGGCGGATCTCGATGCCGGTGGCAATGTGCCGCGCATACCTGCCTCCAAGTTTGGCTCTGAAATTCGCTACTATGGTGACAATTGGAGTACCCATCTACACGTGACGCGTGTAGATGATCAGGAAGACGTAGCTCGCCTGGAGTTGGCTACCGATGGCTACACTCTGGTTTCAATCTACGCCGACTATCACATCGCTGTGGGTGACTCTGAATTGAAGCTGTTCGCTCGTGGAGATAATCTGCTGGACGAACAGGTCCGAAACCACGCTTCATTCCTGAAGTTGTACTCGCCGGAGTTTGGTCGCGGTGTGACGCTTGGTGTGCGATACGAGTACTAGCCTGGAAACAGGCGGGCGGAATACTTTAGCTGCCCGCCTTTTTGCTAGGTTATAGTTGTTGAAAACAACCTGTATCTAAAAACTGAATCCGTGCATAGCAAACTACCGCACAGTTTGATTGTTAAGTGCAGCGTTCGCGATTCACTGCAGTCTCTCGTCATGGTATTGGTGTTGCTCGCAGCGCAGGCTGTGAGTGTGCAGCACATCCATGCCAATGACATTTCTCCCCATGTTGATGATTGTGTCGTTTGTCACACGCAATCTATTGAGGATGACCAGGCGCTGACGCAAGTCGGTATAGCTGTTCTCAACTTCTCTGCAGCACCTCTGATAGTTCCAGAAACAAGTCGCACAAGCTTTACGCCAATTGTTGCAAATTCGCGTGCCCCTCCCACTCTCATGGTTGTTTAAGACCCTTTCAATTCAACCTGTAATCCATGCAAGCTGAATTCGAAACGCCAGTCTGGCATTTGAAGACCAGGTGCGAGGCTACCATGAGCAAATTCGGCGTGCTTATTATCCCGTGCTGTTTCGGGAAGTGCCCTTCAGCAAAGCGCGTCTGGCCCAGATCTATATTCCTGATTTTTCAGAAGCGGCTGGGTTAGACTCTGACTAAGAGCCGTTGCAAGACTGTTTTTATCGGTCCATTCTGTAGTTGCCGCTTGTGGCTAGATTGGTTAACTGCGATGCTCTTGGCGCCGGTATCAAACGATTGCATGATCTGGCCTGCGCAAAACTGAAATTTGGCGGTAAAGACAGCCTTCAATACAGCGACTTAATGAAGAATGTGTAAGTCTAACCTACGACAGTCTACGAACCTCATCTATGGCAGTTATATAGCGTTCTTCGCTTGTGTAGTCCTGATAAGTAGCGGAGCTATCGCGCAGTCGATTCCTGACAATGAAGTAAGCGCATTTGAACTGGCACAACTCACCGTGCAGCCAGGCGAGCAAGTTTCAGGAGAAATACCGGTCAGCAGCGGAACGGCTAGCAATCCCGAGGCCAGCTTTATCCCAGTCACCATAACCCACGGACCCAAGCCAGGGCCTGTACTGGCCCTTATTGCCGGGATTCACGGTTCAGAATATGCGCCGATCATGGCCATGCAGGGCTTGCCCGAACTGATCGATCCCGCCAGCCTGTCCGGTACCCTGATTGTGGTGCATGTAGCGAATATGCCTGCCTTTCAGGGCCGCACTATTTATTTCGGGCCGGGAGATCTCAAGAATCTCAATCGCTCATTCCCAGGCGTTGCTGATGGCACAATCACCGAACGTATTGCCTATACCCTGACCCAACAAGTCATGATACGGTCGGATTATCTGATTGATATTCACGCCGGTGATGGCAATGAAAAATTACGGCCCTCTTACAGCGCTTACTATGCGGAAGCCGGTGGCGAGACCGTGGTGCAGGAATCCAGGCGAATCGCAGTCGCGTTTGGCTTGGACACCATCGTCCAGTTTGCCGGTTCCTATGACTCAGCCGAAGACGCCATCTATACGAGCGCGCAGGCCGTGACGCTGGGTATTCCAGCCATGGACGTGGAGTCTGGTGAACTCGCCAGGACCGACGGAGCATATGTTGACCCCATTATTGCAGGCGTGCTAAGTGTCTTGCGCGAGTTGAACATGATTGCTGGCGAACCCGATTTACCGCCAAACCCCCTGTTTATAAGCGATCGGGCCCGGGTTTACAGCGAGCACAATGGCATCTGGCGCGCCGATCCGTTGGTTCAGAGTGGGGACTACGTCAGTGCGGGTACCCGCCTGGGAGTAATCACCGACTATTTTGGCAACGAACTCGAAACCATCACGGCTCCAGCTTCTGGCATACTGTTAATACTTTTTGGGACCCCGCCAGTAAACGAGGGTGACAATATTGTCGTGATTGGCCGCGTGCTATCTTCACGCGACAACTGACATCAAGCGAGTAGAAAAGCATGCAGATTCTTTCTCTATTAACACTTGCTAAAGCAGGCCTGGTCAGTCGATCTTGCAAGCCACAGAATCTCGCCACGATCGCGTTCTTGGTCAGTCTGTGGTCCGTGCCTACGGTGCTTGCGCAAAGTGCGCACGAACACGGCGTCGCAGAATTAAATTTCGTGAGAGAGGGTCAGGTAGTACAGATTGAATTTTTCAGCCCCGGTGCAAATCTGTTGGGGTTTGAGCGCATGCCCGCTACATCCGAAGAATGGATGCTGCTGGCTGCTGTTGCTGAAGATCTGGAAACTGCTATCTGGTTGCTCGGGGAACAACTCAATGGCTGTGATATGCGCATTGAGGGAGTGGAAATACCGTCATTTACTGCGGGCGCTGACGATCACGATGACCATGATCATGGTGATGCACATGAAGACCATGAAGATCATGACGAAGCTGAGAACATTGACCATGTGGATTTTAGAGTCCAGTACACCTTCGAGTGCGCAGACTCGCTACCATCACAACTGGAGGTTACGGCTTTCGCCCATTTCCCTGCGATTGAACGCATCAATACACAATGGATCATTGCGGGTCGTCCCGGGTTCAATGAGTTAACGGTGAATGCGTCAGTCCTGAGTCTTGAGTGAGCGGGCAGTCGCGCTATTCAAATTGGTGTTTTGAAGCTTTATGGACGTAAGGTCTGAGGGTGGCTAAGATTTAGTTCTCGGATCTGCCGCTGAGACTAGTAGGAGTAGAGTGAAACGCCCTCTGCTTCAAGGCGGTAGGCTGAAGTCGCCAACTCGTTTTCCACCATTTCGCTGGACAACAAACCATTAACCACATGGGCATCATAAAAATTATCTAACTGCAAGCCGCGCTCGTACGTGATATAGATAATCTGATTCGGTGGTGGTGGCGGCAGGTGGATGCAGGCGCCAAAGAAAGGTACCAGGAAGAACTCGGTAACTTTGCGTTCGTCGTTGTAGGCGGTTGGCACGATGAAGCCTGGAATCAGGATGCGCTTGTTAATCAGATCTGGATTGACGTCCGCCGACTGCATGGCTTTCAGGTAATCATCGCCTTCGCCGCTCTCCTCCAGCTGGTCTTGCCAGCCGTAGCCGTCATGTGTGAGTTCGGGCGGATTCATAATGGCATCAAGATCGGCCGGGCTCAGCAGATCGACCCACTCGACCGCGAGCACTTCATCCTGATCCTGGCTCACTGCCAGGGGAGACCAGAGTGCTATGGACAGAAACAGAAGAGGGAGTATTTTTTGCATGATAACGCTCGTAGTTGATTGCCAAATTTTCGAGAATTGGTCAGAGTTTGTAAAGTCCATGTTTTTGGACGCTAAGCCTCGAGACTGTTGTGGCAATTAAGTTTTAGTGCGCCGCTCGTGGCCAAAATTACGTGAGTTTCCCGTGTAAACTGGATAATGTTGACTTCCAAGGTCCGTAGATTGTTGGAATTGCCGAGAGAAGTAAACCCCGCGTCAAATAAAATCACATGACAGCTATTAGTATTAACAGTCTCGAATACACCTGGCCTGGCGCCGCGGCGCCAACCCTGAAGGTGCCAGAATTTAAGGTCGCGCGCGGTGAATCGGTGTTTCTACGGGGTGCCTCCGGTAGTGGTAAATCGACCCTGTTGAGTCTGATGTCAGGGATATTGGCGGCACCAGCGAACAGTGTGCAGGTGCTTGATACTGACCTGTCTGAATTGTCGGTGCGCAAGCGCGACCGCTTTCGCGCTAAGCACATTGGCATAGTATTCCAGCAGTTCAACCTGATCCCTTTTCTGTGCGTTGGCGCTAACCTGCGTCTCGCCGCGCGTTTTGTGCCGCAAGCCAATCAAGATGTAGAGGCGCGAGCCAGGTCCCTGATTGAATCCTTGCAGCTGCACCCAGACTTGCTGGCACAGCAGGCCGACAGGCTCAGTGTGGGACAGCAGCAGCGGGTGGCGATTGCGAGAGCGTTTATCAACCAGCCCGAGATTATCCTGGCGGATGAACCTACCTCAGCCCTGGATGCCGATGCCAGGGACCATTTCGTGCGCCTGCTGTTGTCGATCCGCGATACCACGGGATGTGCGGTGGTGTTTGCCAGTCATGATGATTCCCTGGCCGATTTTTTCGAAACCCGCGTGGCGCTGGCAGATATAAACTTGATCAAGCCAAGAGAGTTGAGCCATGTTTGAAGTCGCGCTCAGTAGTCTCTGGAGTCGTCGCGGCAGTGTAATGCTAACCCTGGCTTCGCTGACAATCAGCATGGCAATCGTGATTGGTGTCGAGCATGTTCGAGCCCAGGCGGAGAACAGTTTCGTCAGAACAGTGTCGGGGGTTGACCTGCTGGTCGGCGCCCGCACCAGCCAGGTAAACCTGCTGTTGTATTCCGTTTTTCGCATTGGTAACGCCACCAATAATATCCGCTGGCAAAGCTACGAAAATATCACCGCGCGCCAGGGTATCTCCTGGAGTATTCCATTCTCCCTGGGCGATTCTCATCGCGGCTACCGGGTGCTTGGCACGAACACTGATTACTTCGAGTATTTTCGCTACGGCGATGAGCAGCCACTGCGACTGGCTACTGGCGCGCCTTTTGAGAATCCACTACAAGCTGTTCTTGGTAGTGAAGTTGCTACAGCGCTTGTCTATAGCGTTGGCGATGAGATCGTCCTGTCACACGGGATTGGCAACACGAGTTTTGTGAATCATGAGAATTTGCCGTTCACGGTGTCCGGCATACTCGCGCCCACTGGCACGCCGGTGGACAGGACCATTCATGTCACCTTGCAAGGGGTCGAAGCAATTCACCTGGGATGGCAGAACGGCGTTCAGGTAGCTGCCTTGAGTCCGGATGCGGATGACCCGAGGCTGGCTGCACTCCAACCCACCCAGATCACAGCGATTCTGTTGGGATTGGATACGCCCATGGCCGTATTTGGCTTGCAGCGCGCGATCAATAATTATCCCTCCGAACCCCTGACGGCGATTTTGCCCGCTGTGGCCCTCGGTGAGCTGTGGCAGATTATCGGCACACTTGAAAACCTGCTGCAGGTGATCTCGCTATTGGTGCTCACGGCCTCATTGTTGGGTCTGAGCACCATGCTGCTGTCTTCCTTAAGGGAGCGGCGGCGCGAATTGGCGCTGTATCGGGCCATCGGTGCTCACCCTTCGTTCATCGTCTGGCTAATCGAGTTGGAAGGAATCGCCATGGTGGCCACGGCGAGTCTGCTGGGTTACTTCGTTGTGGTGCTCGGCTTCAGCCTCACCCAGGATTGGCTCAGTGAGTCCTATGCGCTGGTTGTGGACATATGGCCATCATCCACCGGTATCTGGATCTACATTGCCGGCGCGTTGCTGGCTTCAGCGCTGCTGACATTGATTCCCGCTTTGATCGCGTATTCGCGCTCATTGGGACATTCCCTGCTGTCATCTTGATCCTCTTACTTTTCTGAGCGGCTAACTCTTGGAGTGCCGAGGCAGCAACTGCCACCGAATTCGTCGAGATTGCGGGCGCGCAGTCTGCGTGTAGTGAGAATCAGAAATGCGAGGTTTGAGGTGTTGAAGAGTTACGCGTGAGAAAGTGTGAGGGGCGGGTAGTTAGCCGTCAGGCCAAATCAGTCCGACACTGCTGCTTCAGCGGGTGCAGCGCGGTTGAGCAAAACTGGTTCAGAGACACCCGCAACGCCGACAAGCGTCAGCAAGTTTAGCAACGCTGCCTGTGGACCCAAATGCGAATCAACAGGTGCAAACCACTCCTCGGGGGAGTGGGCGCCGCCACCATCGCCACCGCCAGAGATGGTGATAGCAGGTATGCCCATGGACATGGGGACATTGGAGTCCGTGCTGGAAATGTTTACGCCTGAAATCTCAACCCCAAGCTGTGCATAGGACAGTGCGGCAACCTGCACGACAGGACTTGCAACCGGCGTGGATCCAACTGGCCTATCACCGATCAAATTGAACTCAACGCGGATTGCTTCGCTGTTCCAGCGCGCGTTTTCTTCGTCGACCGCTCTCAGTGCTGCTTGTTTGGCCTGGCGTTCAAAAATTGCCAGTGAGCTACTTTCGTTTGAGCGCATATCAATGGCAAAGGCGGCTTCGGCGGCGATGGAATTTACCGAAGTGCCACCGCTTACGGTGCCGACTGTAAAAGTAGTTCTTGGAAACTGTGGTGTGCGTAATTCAGCGATGAGTGCGATTGCTCTTCCCATTGCGTGAATGGCTGAGGGCAGTCCAAATGCCCCAAAGGAATGGCCGCCGGGCCCCTTGAAGACGAACTCGAAGCGGCGGCTGCCGGTGCCACCCGCAGTGATTCTTGTCAGTCGCACGCCGTCCACGGAGATAAATCCATCCACTTCGGGCATGTCGCGAAACAGGGCTTTGACGCCGCGCAGGTCACCGCGACCTTCTTCTCCGACATTGGCGCTGAAAACAATATCGCCCACTGTTTCGATTTGACTCTGATTGAGCGTGTCGATGAGAGAGAGTAGCACGGCAAGTCCGCGGGTATCATCGCCGATGCCTGGTGCATAGTACCGGCCTTCCCGGAGCTCAACAGTGGTGTCCACGGATTCGGGAAACACGGTGTCCAGATGGGCTGCGATCAACAGCGTCGGCCCATCACCTCTACCGGGCCTGGCGGCAACCACATTGCCTTCACTGTCGATGTAGGCATTGCTTAATCCCAGTGCCCGCACCCGCTGCAGAAAATCCTCGGCCCGGCGCTGTTCCTTGAACGGCGGTGCGGGGATTTCGGTGATTTCCAGCTGTTCCTCCACTGTCCGGGATTCCCGCTGCTGGATCAGCTGCAGAGCCTCCTGCACGCTCGGGTCAGACAACACCGAGATGAACTGCGTTTGGATGGCTGGATCGGGGGGTATGAGAGGGCGCATGCCCTGCGCCAGAACGGCATTGCAGAGCAGCAGCAAAATGCAGCCGCTGAGAGTCAGGGTTTTTAATTCAAACCTGACTCTCTGCTGCGGCGTTGTGGTTGGTGCAAGCGTGATGTTTCTCACCCAGAGTTTTATTGCTCGAATTTATTGTTCGAACCGATTGTTCCAACCTACTCCTCGAAATAAGGACGACGCACCAGATGATCAGGATCGGCATCGCGCGCCGGGATCATCTTCTGTGGCCTGCCAGCTTGATTGTCAGTGCCATAGAGATTGCCATCCTCGTCCGGTGACAGTGAATGCATCTCGATCCACATGTCCGGGCCTTCGGTTGGTAACAGCCAGGTGTACTCCTGGACGCCATCAAGATTGTATTTAACAACTTTGGGCGGACGGATGTCGGTCACCCAGGCGGCATTGTCACTGACTGTGATGTCCAGCGGCAGATCCAATCCAGTCCAGGTAGTTTCATATTCGTAGTTCGGATAGTCGGCTGAATCCAGCGCCGCTGTCTGGCGAAATACCTTCACGTCCCGCTTGTCACGATCCAGCGCATAGAGCCTCTGCTCCGGGCCCATGGCCAGGGAGTGGACCGATGCGAATTGGTGATCAGCATTGCCGCCCTCACCAAATTCGGAGCGATAAGTGCCATCGGCATTGCGCACCACGATGCGATTATTTCCACCCAGGCCATCGCCTACGAGAAACATGCCGTTTGGCAAGAAAGCCACGTCTTGAGGCAAACGGTAATGGGTTTCGTCTTTGCCCGCGATGCCCTTTTCGCCCAGGGTCATGATCAAGCGTTCACCGTCATTGGAAAACACATAGATGATGTGATTGGTTTCATCTACCAGCCACAGTCGGTTTTGCGGATCGTAGGGGCTCATGCGCACACGGTGTGGACCAGGTCCGTTGGTGCCTTTGAACAGGTGATCCCACTGATTCCACACTTCCAGGATTTCACCTTCACTGTTCGCTACATAAATGATGTTTTCCCAGACCCGGCCGCGGCCTTGCAGCACATTCCAGCCCAGCGAGGCGGGGAAGCCTGCATAGCTTTGTGGAATTGGATTTGGCAGTCGCGTTTCTCCGCGTTGAATGAAAAATATGCGGCCCTTGTTTTGAACATAGACACCGGAGGTGCCGCCGAAAGTTCTGCCTTCTTCAGCGAAGGTCTGCATCCAGCTTTGGGTCGTGTAATTGTAGGGGCTGGGACCGAGGATGTCGGGGTTTTGTGCTGATGCCGGGAGCGTCAGAGCGGTAGCAAATGTGAAGATCGCCAGATTGGCCAGGAGCGTTCTCATGAGGGTTTCCTTTGGGGCAGTATCAGTATTGGTTCTATTTGTAGTGGATTAATCTAGCATTTTGCTCCGATCAAAAAAAGCGACGCGCCACCTCGAAGCAGCCACAGCGTAAGCCGATCCTGTCTAAAACGCAGCGAAATTTGCCAGGCTATTGATTCTTCTCAGAAAAAAGTCATAAAAAACAGAGAGATACGGTTATTTTCTGGGCGTCTGAGGTGAGATTGATGGTGAGGCGGTGCTGCCAATTGCCAGGATATTCCTTTGAAACCATCTGCTGTATACTGTTTTTCCTTCCAAAAATCAGTTAATTACGAGTGGTCTGCAGTTGTGGGGATGGTTGTGAGCTTGGTTGTGACGATGGCGGTGAGATTAATGAGAACTTTTTCCTTCATGTCGCTGTGCGCCGGATTATTTTCGGGAATGTTATCAGCTGCGGCTCCTGGTCAGGACGACTCTCCAACCGACTATGAGGTCAATTTTGAGATAGTAAATCCAGAGGAAGTGCTGTCTTTGAAATGGGAGGAATTGATGAGTAAGGCAGATCTCAATGCCTTCCTCAATGCGCCTCCGACCTCCCATGCCGGCACCGGTTGGGACGACAATTTAGATCAGGGTACGCCGGAAGAAATCGCTTTTCGAAATGCCCTGCAGTCTTTCGATGTAAATCCGGATCTGCTCGACAAGCGCGTCTTGTTGCCCGGTTTCATTGTGCCAATGGCCTATAACGATGAGCGTAGGGTAACGGAATTTTTTCTGGTTCCCTTTTTCGGTGCCTGTATTCACGTTCCGCCTCCGCCACCAAATCAGATCATCTATGTTAAGTACGAGCAGGGTGTAGAGTTGAATAGTCTCTATGACGCCTATTACGTGCTGGGTGAGCTTAACGGACAGGTAGTACGAAATGAGATGGCCGAGTCAGCCTATAGTCTGACCGCTGAAACTGTAGAAATTTTCACTTACTAGAATTAAAGATTTCCGGTTGGATCGACATTTTGACCCTGGCATTTGGCACAGAGCCCAAACAATTCGACGGTCATGTGTTTAACCTGAAAATCTTGCTTGTCTTCAACTTCGCTGATCGATTTGTTAAAGGCTTTTGATTCCAGCTCACGAACTTCTTCACAACTTTCACAGATCAGGAAATGTCCCTGATGAACTTGTTTGGGTTGGGAACAACCCAAATAAGCGTTGAGCGATTCGAGCTTGTGCACTAAGCCCTGGGCCTGCAAAAAATCCAATGTCCGATAGACTGTCGCCGGCGCCACGCCGCTGCGTTTGGCAGATAGTTCTGATAGCAAGTCGTATGCTTTTACTGGCTTGTGCCCAGCCCAGACCAGCTCAAAGACCTGCATGCGCAGGTCGGTAAAACGCTCGCCGGACTGCTCACAGACGAGCCTGGCATTTTCTAGCGCTTCTTCGATGCAGGTGTCATGGTTATGATCGCAAGCGAATGCTAGCGAGTTCTTTGTAGACTTAGAGGATCTTGCAGCCAAAGTTTTTTCCAATCTGTGAATAGTGATGCGGGCAATAAATATCTCGTGACACTATGAACATCCTGTTGCCTCGAATGGATGTGATTTCGCAGCGCGAGAACTTGAGCCTACTAGACCAATAATATGCTGAAACGACTACAGGGCAATTCAGCAGTGTAGTCACAATCATACAGGTTATGCGCGCTAAAATCGGCACGGGAAATGCCCTTGCTTCCTGAGGCGCATCAAGCGATTCAATCCTGCCCTTTCCTCCAACAATAGAACGAAGCTTAAACCACCCAGCAGTGCAGACAATATTTGCGGGGCAAGTTAACTAGCCACCTGCGAATGCGCCAAGCTTTCGCCAACCACGCCTTCCGACAATACGAAATTAGTATTTGTTCTGCCAATGATGTTATATTATAACATCTTATTCGCCAACTTGATTCAGGATATCAGCAAGCTGCTGACGCTGCATCAACTTCAGGCTGCCATGAACAGCTCGGGAATCCCGACAATCCAAAAGTTCAGTGCTTGGCGCATAGCATTATTGTGCGCCGCGTTGGTGTGTGCGCAGCTTCTTGAAGCAGAGCACGCGCTGGATCCCGATTGTGAAGAACACAGCTGTGTTCTTTGTCAGTCGGGTGCAGAAGATGAGCAGGTGGGACCCGCGCCTGTCTCGTCCGATCTCGATGGCTATAGTCCACGTCCCTTGACCCTCGCCATTATTTCGCGCGTTTGCCTTACAGAGGGAAACCTGACAATTCGGGCGCCACCGACACTCTCCTCGTAAGCACCAAGACCAGGCTCAGTAGTAGCCGTTCATCACATCTAAATTAGTCTTATTCAGGAGTAGACCCATGCGGCATTTCTCATCCTCGCTGTCGGGTATTTTTGCGGTATCCGTCCTCAGTGCTGCCGTTAGCAGCGCCATTCACGCACAAACCCCCGCATTGCAAGAAATT
>MDSV01139407.1_pt1 | contig 21534 bp, 12 predicted proteins | sample 810851 | NCBI WGS metagenome assembly MDSV01 (sample SAMN05326640, study PRJNA326480) | marine metagenome | isolation source: seawater | place: Atlantic Ocean: North East | collected 2012 | reverse complement strand
GGCAATTTCATCCGCCACCATTTGTGCGAACAATGGGTGGGTGTTCAAGCCCGTGCCGACTGCAGTACCACCTAAAGCAAGTTCAAACAAATCATCGAGGGCGAAGTCGATTCTACGCAAATCTGCGTCAAGTTGTGCAACCCATCCTGAGACTTCTTGGCCAAGCGTGAGCGGGACCGCATCCATTAGATGAGTTCTGCCAATCTTGACAATGTCCTTCCAAGCCTCTGATTTTTCTGCAAGGGCGTTACGTAGCGCCCGAACGCTCGGTAGTAACTCATGGGTGATTGATTCAGCCGCAGCAATGTGCATGGCGGTTGGAAACGTGTCGTTCGAAGATTGGGCACGGTTGACGTGATCGTTTGGATGTACTGGGGATTTGGATCCAAGTTCCCCTCCAGCCATTTCGATGGCGCGATTTGCGATGACTTCGTTGGTGTTCATGTTGGACTGTGTTCCACTTCCAGTTTGCCAAATTCGCAGAGGAAAATGGTCGTTGAGTTTCCCCTCGAGCACTTCCTGAGCGGCGGCAATAATGAGGTCGCCCACTGCTGGATCTAGTTGTTCCAGTGCCACATTGGTCTTGGCCGCAGCCTGCTTGAGAATGCCAAAGGCTCGGATGACGCTTTTCGGCATGGTGTCTTCTCCGATGTCAAAATTGATCAGGGAACGGGCAGTTTGGCACCCGTAGTACTTGTCTGCTGGAACTTCGAGTTCGCCCATCGTGTCCGCCTCGATGCGTACATTGGCCATGGTGAGGCCTAGGAGCGGTACTTCTTCACCGTTCGTACGGATATCCTGAAGCAAATGCTGTTCCGTAGAGTTTGATTTGCCCTTGGAATTGACAACCTCGGCGGGGGTTTTTATCGGTTGAAGATATGTGCATAGAAACCCACCCACTATGCATAATCAGGCTCAAAACGGCTCGCTTGAATCCGAGATAGGCTCTATGTGCCCCATTGTTCAAGAGTAGGTCTCATTGCCTATGCCTGTTGAAATGGCACCATTTTGCCAGAGGCCTCGATACATCAGCATAGTTTGGAATGGTAAAGCAACTTGCCCGTCAGCCCCAATTGCAATGATTCCCCCTCGGCCACCCAGCGGTTGAACCTGATTCAATACCGATTCAGTGGCTTGTTGGAGGGTGATTTCTGTCTGTCGAAATTGCACAGCCACTTCATGCGCAGCGCATGTTCGAATGAACGCCTCTCCGACGCCCGTGCACGAAACTGCGACGTTTTGATCGCACCAGGTTCCGGCTCCAATGATTGGTGTATCTCCAATCCGCCCCAGTGGCTTTCCCGTCATGCCACCGGTTGATGTTGCGGCTGCGAGGTTTCCGTGGGCATCCAGTGCGACTGCCCCGACGGTGCCCATTCCGGCAGGCTCTGTGTCCTCCAAATCGTGATCGAGCACCGCCCCATCGTCCTCGTCTGTGGACCCTGGGCGTGCGTTCAGAGCTTTCCACTTGCCCCATTGAGCGCGTCGCAATTTAGTTTGAAGCCATGATTGGGGTACTTGTTCAAGGCCGTTTTCCTCCGCGTACTCATCAGCAAATTTGGAATTGAGCATCACCGGCCAGCCGGATTTCAATAACAAGTTCGCCGCCCGAATGGGGTGGCGTGTTGTTTCCACATTGACGACAGAACCGGCTGCTTGGTCGGTGCCACGCATCATGCTTGCATCCATGTAGACTTGGCCATTCTCTGCGAGCACTGAGCCGCGGCCTGCATTGTACAGCGGTTCATCCTCCATTGCCTCAACTGCAAGGGTGACCGCCTCGAGTGCGTCAAGCTCTCCTGATTCCAGACGCGGTCCGAGCTCGGCCAAGATGCTCTTCAAACATGCCAGCCTATCGGGGTCTAAATCAGTCATACCTCGCCATTCGCCGTCGCCACCTGCGCCGCCGTGGAGGGCCAATATGGCCACCAAACCACCTCAAGCGACGATGGTGACCTTCACGATCTTTTGTGGCTCTGCTGGTCGGTCGCCGGGGAGCTTCTTGCACGCTTCGATGGTCTTGACAACGTCCATACCTTCAGAGACCTCGCCAAAGACGGCGTGGTTTCCGTTGAGCCAAGGGGTGGCTACGGTGGTGAGGAAGAATTGCGAACCGCCAGTGTTTTTTCCAGCGTTCGCCATGGAGAGAACCCCGGGTTTGTCGTGCTTCAATCTGAGGGCGGACGGTTCACAAGGAATGTTCCATCCAGGCCCGCCAGTTCCGGCACGGCGAGACATTGGGTCCTTGGAATGGGGGCATCCGCCTTGAATCATGAAGTCTGCAATAACTCTGTGGAAATGAAGTCCATCGTAGTGGCCCATCTCGACCAAACGGACGAAGTTCGCCACTGTATCGGGGGCGCTGCCGTGGTAAAGTTCGATGGTGATGTTTCCTGCGCTGGTTTCCATGAGGGCGTGCATAACCCTTCGAAGGCTCGGGGGGTCATGAGCATTCGCCCATGAAATCCTCGTGTCTAGGCTCAGTTCTTCAACCAAGGTCGGAAGTGTTGATCTGCATAGGCCCGAGCATAATCCGCCGGGTAACCTGAAGCAAGGAGTTGCTGTTCGTAGGCCAACTGTTCAGCGGTGATGGTCGGATCGCTAGCAGGGAGGGCCGCTGCGCCGTACGCCTTTTCTTGCGCTGCAAAAGCACTAGATGAGTCCGTGCTCCTGCCTCGAAGCAGGAGAACTGAAAGCAAGCCGATGATCACGAACCCTGCGAGCCCATAGACAATCCATGGCGACATACCAAAGATGGTTGAATCGGATTGTACGTTGGAAAGATCGGTTTGGTCGTCGGATTCATTGACAGTTCCATCGCCATCACCCGTGGTGTCCCCTCCTTCTCCATCGCCCGGCAATGTCGTGTTGTCTTCGCCACCGGTTGTTTGGTTGTCAGTGCCGCCGTCGGTTGTGTTTCCATTGTCGTCTACGAGTTCACATCCGTCGGCACCGACCGCTGTACCAAGTGGTGTAGCGGGGCAGGCATCAACGGCGTTTTCTACGCCATCGCCGTCTGTGTCTGTGTTCTCTGCTGGGCATCCATCGCCGCCTTCACCGTTCGCTATACCGGGTGTATCTGGGCATTGGTCACCATCGGTTCCAAACGGATTGTCACCATAGCCGTCCAGATCGCTGTCAAGCGCTTGTGAGTCATCAAGGGGCCAGAAATCATTCAAATTTGAGACGCCATCCTCGTCGATATCTGCACAGCCATATCGGTCGATGGTTGATTCGCCAAAGGTGGTTGGGCAATCATCAACCATGCCGTCTCCTGAATCGGTGGTGTTGAATCCGTCACGGTCCACGTCGTTCGCCCAAAGTTCCTCTTCATTTTGAATCATGAACGCATCGCCGATCAACATGTTGTTGTCTTCATTGCTTTCGGGTAGGGCATTGTTCACATCAATCGTGATTCGGCAGGCATACATGCCTGTTGCCGTTTCATCCGGGGTTGTGTAAAATTCTGAGTCCGCACCAAAGGTGAGGTTTCCTTGGGTGTTAACGACAGCGGAGGTGGTTGCCATTCGATCGACTTCGCTTCCATTTTCATCGAGAAGATCGATGTGAATTGTAATCGTAGCGCCGTTTCCAGGACCTCTCAAACTGATGAGTTCCCATGAAATTTGTGTCTCCTCGCCCGAGGTGTGGTTGTTCGGGCAGACGAGCATCTCGATGCCAATGTCGGCAGGGGCGGGCCCTACGGTGTTGATCGAGAGGTTGTAGAGGCCTGCTGAACCGGCAGCATCGATGACAAGCGTGTAATCCTTAGTTTGTCCTTCGTATTCTGTGTCAAGAGTTTGGAAGACCATACCGTAGCTCGTGTTGTCTGCATAAGCAACCAGGTTGCCTCCTGCGTCTTGGAGGGTTGCAGTGAATGGAAGGCTTGTGTCGGCATCGAAGGTCATATCGAAGTTCTCATCGTTGTTTATGGAGAAGGTGTAGATGTCGGAGTCGTCAGTTCCCGAAAAGCATCCTTCACCACCAACTGAGGGGTTTTGTCCAATATTGATTCCATTTCCTGCGGGAGCATCTTGGCCGAGGCCGATGTCGTTTTGTTGCCCGCAGTTGAAAGAATCAGGGTCCACGCCTTCGGTTTCAATCACCAGGGTGTAAACGCCAAGAGAGAGCCAGGCTTCAACGCTGATGTAGAAGGTCCCTCCTGTTCCAGAGTAGGTGGTTGAATCTGCAGTGGTCACTGTTTCATCGTTTGAACCAGCGAGGAAGCCTCGGTCGAACCATTCTCCGGCATTGTCTCGCAGGTAGAGGTCTGCGTCCTGATCTGGAGCATTGACCAGCGTAACCGTAAGGTTCAGGCCTTGAGATACACTGACTTCGAACCAATCAATATCGTCAACATCTTTGTGAACACAACCGGTGATCGTCATAGAAATGTCTTGGCCGAGGAAGTACGCCCCAGTCTCATCTTCTCCCGTGTCGCTGCCGGACATTCCATCGTCTTGAGTTGGGCATGCAGTGGCTTTTGCATCGACGAGAATATTGTCTTCAGCAGCCGCTTCATTATCTGCTTCGGATTTCTCGTCAATGAGTTCATTGGAATCAATCATCACGATGAACGTGTAGTTGCCCCCTTGTGCGCTTGAGGGAACAGAGCCCGAGAATTGTAAGATTTGAGATTCATTAATGTCAAGCGATGGGACGGTGATGTTGCCGAGTTCTAAATCCAAATCCGACAGAGTTCCGTCGACAGAAAGCCAAGCAGTGAGGGTGCTCGTAGGAGCAAGGAGTGTGCCCGTGTTGTTGACTTCAATGTCTGCAAGAAGGGTGGCTCCTGCGCTGCTGGTCAAGGATTGAGGATCGATGCTATTTATCACCAAATTGGCTTTTGGAGTCGAATAATTTGTCCATACGTCCATGGTCCAGTTCACACCTGTTCCCGAGCGTGAAATGTTGACGAAATACACGCCTCCAATGCCATCATAATCGGTTCCGAGGGTGGTCACAAATCCAGATGTGCCCACGTAATCGACGGTCGTTGAAGCACCATCCGTCAATCGAAGCGTGAAGAAAACCGACTGATCAAGGGTGACCTGGGCTTCAATGGTGTGATTGGCGGGTACGTCGAAGGAGAAGACATCGTTGCCTTCTATTCCATCAATGCAGCCCGTGTATGAGTCAGTAACGTTCTGGCCCATTGAGGTTGAAGCTGCCGATTCGTTGTTTGGTGCGTCGGCACCAAGACCTGCGTCATCAACGCCGTTAGGATGGAGGTCGTCACAGGATTCGCCAACAAGCATGACGCCATCGGACGCCAAGAAATTGTTTGATTCATTATGTTCCGTGACATTGTCATAGCCGTCTACAAAGAGAAGCCAATAGTAGGTTCCATTTGCCAAATTAGAGGGTAATTGTACATTTGTTGTTGTCGTTCGGCTGGTGTTTTCAGCCAGAGCCGCTTCACCCTCAGATGCATCGATCAATTCGTCCAAGATATCGTAAGTTTGGTCGGTGGAGAGAACGAATTGGACTTCGAAAGGATCCGATGTGGTGTTGTAGATGTTTTCGACCACATAAGTGACGCTGACAGTAGCCCCTGCCTGCCCGCTGGCAGGTTCCGTGATCGAAGTGAGGGTCAAGTCAGGTTTTGGAGGGGTGTTGTTGGTCCAGGTTCTCAACGTGTATTGGCCATCGCCGGAATAGGCTCTGACGTTGATGTAAAATGTACTTGCGACGCCAGAGAAACTTGTTCCAGACGTGCTGACTTTTTCCAATGGGTCGCTGTATTCCGACCAATCATAATCGTATTCATTCCCGCTTGAATCCACCAAATAGAGGTCGAAATCGGCTCCAGTTGGGACAACGAGTTCCACATCGACATCCTTTCCAGCAGTGGTCGTGACTGTGTACCAATCATCGGTATCGGTCGCATCGACGCACCCCTGAGTACCTGTTGAACCCGAATTTGGATTTGTTCCAAGACTTCGGGAGGTATTGGCATCTGCACCAGCATCGCCGTTGGAGCCCCCGTCAGACTGGAGCGAGGTGGGGCTTGGGCATGCGGCACGACCGCTTGAGGTGCTGCTTTTCGGAGCAAGGGTGTCGAGTGCTTTTTGCCCCAACAAGTTTGTTATGGGCATCGATTCACTGAATGTCGCCTCTGCAGGCTGATCGAGATGGATTTTCGTTTCCTCACCGGGAGCGCTTGCAATTGCAAGCGGCATGAATGGCGCAATGAGGAACAAAAGGATAAGGCATAGGGCAGTGCGACGGGCGTTCTGCATAAAAAAACGGCCGTCATGCTCCGTTATCAAACCTCGGATGAGGAGGATTGTGTCAAAACAATGCTTCCAACGCTAATTTCAAGCAAAAGCACGCTCGATATCGCTGGCCAGATTTTCAAAGCGTGCTTTGAGTTCGTCCATTGCGGAATTGAAAGCTTGCTCAGGGGTGAGGCTGCCGTCGGTTTCGAAGGTGAAGACGTAAGCGTTCTCAACTTCTTCGAAGGTGATTGCGTCATCAAAGTCGCCGTCACGGTTTGTACCCGGCCCAACTTGGTGGAGTGCTGCTTCAAGATCCATGACGTGGTTGACATCGGTCACGGTCTTGTCCTTACCGAACAGTTTAGCATCGATTTGCTTACCATCAGAAGTTTTCAAATCAAGATCGAACAGAATTGATGCCTTCTTTGGTTTGTTGAGTTTAGCAATTTGTTGTGGTCGGAAGCCGATTGCTGCTGCAGTAGCCCACTTTGCGTGGTCTCGACCTCGGCCAAGTGTGGCAAAGGCGTAGAGTTCGAGGAATTGACCCTTCGAGAGGATGGTCAATGGAATGCGCTTGTGTTCGTCGCGGATGTCGAACATTTGATCCGAGATGGTTGTCAAGTCGCCCGCGTAAACGGTCTTGTATTCTTCTTCAGCGTCGGCTTTTGGACCTTGGATGTTGAGGGAGTACAGAACTTGACACGACGGGCATCCTTTGTGCTCCTCAGCGAGATCGATGCAGTTTGGACATTGGTCTGAAAAGTGAATGCCTTCTTCCGGGATGGTTGGAATAGGGATCATGGCCAAGCGGTGAGCGATAATTTCGTCTGGCAGAACGTTGACCGACTCGAGGACTTCGCCCTTGCTGTCTTGGTTCACACCTTGGGTGAAATTGACCTTGTGAATGGCCAACTTTGGAACATCTGCGATGAGTGCACGGCGAACAGCGTTCACCTGAGCAGAATCTGTGTTTGTCAAGAGAATTCGAATAGCGTTTCCTTGGGGCCAGCCATCAACAATCTTTGCATCCATATATTCCACCTCAAATTTCAGACACGGCGGCCACGGCGGCCACCCTTCTTTTTGGTACCGTCGTGAGCGATTGGCGTCACGTCTTCGATTCGTGTAATGGTCATTCCCGCACGGGTGAGTGCGCGAATTGCTGCTTGTGCACCAGGACCGGTGTTGTTGGAGAGGTTACCACCTGGAGCGCGGTACTTGATGATGAGTTGAGTGAATTCCTTTTCCTTAAGGGCATCAGCCATCTTTTCAGCAGCACGGGTTGCTGCGAATTGACCGCCGCTGTCTTTGGAGGACTTGACCACTTGACCGCCGGAGCAGGTTGTGATCGTTTCAGCACCGGTCAGATCGGTTGCTGTCATGAGGATGTTGTTGTACGAACTGAAGATGTTGATAATTGCTCGTCGGGTCATCACTCGTCACCTCCGGCGTCGTCTGCGGAAGGTGCTTCTTCGGCTGCTTCCTTCACTTCGGTAGCGAATTCAGCGGTTGCTTCGGGATCGACTTCTTCCTCTTCAACTGCGTATTCTGCAGAGGAGGCGCGTCCGTCGATGGCCTTGCGGATTTCATGTTCCGGGTTGTTCAAATCAGAGGATATGTGGTACTTGATGAGTTCTTCTTCATCTCGGCTCACAGGATAGGAAGGGATGGTGACCTTTTGGTCGCCAACGCAAATGTGGCCGTGGGTCACAAGCTGGCGTGCTTGCTTCATGGTTGCTGCAAGACCCTTGTAGTAGACTTGGGCTTGCAGTCGGCGGTTGAGGATGTCCTCGGTACCGAGCGAAAGAATGTCGTCGAGGGATGCATCAGAAGCGATAAGGCCCTTGTTGTGGAGTGAACGAATGAGATCGTCTTTCTCGCGCTTGGAGTGGGAAACGCTGTCGTCCGCCATTCCAATCAAGCGCATGGCTTGGCGTCGGTGGCGGCGAAGTTGAGACTTGGACTTCCAAATCTCTCGCATGTTTTTGAGGCCATGGTTCTTTTGAATCGCGTGCTCTTCTTCAATTCGTTCAGCCTTCCACGGGTGAGAAGGTGTGTCGAACTTCGGGCGTGCAAATTTTGGTTCTCCCATTCATCATCCCTCCAAATATCACTTACTTCGCTTCACACCGAGTGTGAGGCCTCCACGACCGTTGGAACGGCCGCGCTGTCCACGGACCTTGTTGCCGCTTGCATGGCGAACACCACGGTAGCACTTCATGGTACGAAGCCGGTCGATGTCGTCTTTGAGGGTCAACGTCACTTGTTGACCGGTGAGGTGGAGTTCGTCACCTGTTTCCAGATCACGTTGGCGGTTGAGCATCCAAAGTGGGACGGTCTCGGCATAGCCTTCGATGGCGAGTCGGAGCGTTTCTTGCTCTTCGATTGAAAGATGTCCGGCGAGGGAAGAAGGTGAGAATCCGGTGTTCTTGCAAATCTGAACTGCTGTGCGAGGTCCAACGCCTTTGACCGAAGTCAATGCTGTTGCGAGGGTCTTTAGCCCGTCCATATCGGTATCAGCCATACGTAGAATATACGAGAAATCTTCTCCCAAATCTTCTTCCTTCGGTCGTGCCATGTTGGTTCACCTTCAACCTCAACACATAGTGTCAAGCAGGTTTCGGACCAACCTCCCCTATATCAAGACCGCGACGCGCTCATCGCGATGCTGAAAGCGAGATTTGGGTTTTTTTTGTGGCCTACATTCAGCAGTTTCGAATTTGATTTTATTCTGCGATACAAATCAGCAGCATTTCATCGCCGGGTTGTTGAATCAAAAAGGCATCCCTGCGGCCATGCCTTCGACTCAATTGGCGGTCGATGGCTCCCTGAATTTTCGGTTGGACCTCTGGGGGCAGGGTGGCACGGACGGTCAATCGGGCGATATCATGTTCCAACAAAACCTCGACCAAGCGGTCGACGTTTTCAATCGCCAGAGGCATTCGAGCTAACGCCACGACCCGCCCGGTGGCCTGCACCAGAAGTCGATCTTCGGGTGCTTCGAGCCTCAAAGGATGGGCATGGTGAATTTGAGGTCGGCGACCTTCAACAACGCCCCAGGCGATGTCGTTTTCCTTTGACACGCGCTTGAGCCAATCTTCGGCCAAACCGCTTTCGACGAGCGCTGCATCGAGGATGCTGATTCTCTCGCCACGGCGCGGTGGCCTATTGACTGCAACTGGGTGAGCCGGGCCGTGCATCAACCTGCGTCCGCCCGAAACAAGGGTTGGCTCTGCTCCAAGCGCTGGAGGGATGCGTACAAATCGACGTGCAATGCCTTCGACAGCCGCACTGCCAAGCCAAAGGGCCAAACGGTCGACGCGCCCTCTACCCCTCGAGGTCCACACCCAAGTACGAAGTAATCCAGGCCAGGTCAAATCGATCAGAGCCTCAACCTCTAGGCGTTGATCGTGCGTCAGGCGAGGGGACAAGTCCAACAGCAAGGATGGGCCATTACGCCCTTCCTCGAGGAATGGTTGCCAACCGGCGAACACCTCGTCGAGCCGGGGGGCCATCTCATTCAGGCCGTGAGTTCGACTGTTCCTCGGGCGGGCCGGGTCGAGGTGCAGAAGAGCAATTTTGCTGCGTGAGGGAGTTCCGAGATGTTCTTTGAGTGCATCTAATACGCCCGCGCCATCTCTTCCATCGCCCACGATCACTCTTGTGGACTGCATGCGTGATGTTGCCAGTTCATTGCGCTGTTCTGCTATGGTTCGTAGATTTACAGCGCTCGCTTGGGCGCGATGTGGATCCAATTCCACCCCTAATGCTGGGCGCTGTAATACCGAGGCGTGGGCGGCGAGTTGGATGCCGCTACCACAAGCACAGTCCAGAATCATCCCTTCCGGCAATGCCGCTTGAGCAAGCAGTTGTGAACGGATCAGCGCAACCTGCCATGGTGTCGCCAGCGGTTTTCCTTCACTTGCGTGATAGAACACCATGCCTGCTGGAGCGGTCGAATCTGGAGCGGATTCGGTGAGGCCGCCGGTTTCGGTGGTCGCTGGGTTGAGCACTTCGGGCATAGTTTGCCCTCACTGGCCGGCGACGTCGGTGCGCGTCATGATGCTCTCAAAATGAATGCCCGCTGCGGCGAATGCTGCTGCTGCGCCTTCTTCGCGGTCAACGATGCTGATGACGCCGACAACCGTGCAGGTCGTATCGTTATGGATGCGTTCGACGGCTTTGATTGCAGAGCCCCCGGTGGTGGTGACGTCTTCGACAATGACGATGTTACCTCCCTTTGCCAGTGGCCATCCTTCGATGCCTGGGGGGTTGTTGGTTTTACGTCCGCCTCTCCCTTTCGGTTCTTTGCGAACCATGAACCCACGGCGTGGATGATCGGCGGAAGAGGCTGTGACGGCGATAGCGGTCAAGGGGACCGCTCCCAATTCCAACCCTCCGACATAGTCTGCGCCCATATCGTCCATTCTGAGGTTGAGCATCTCGCCGAGCAAATGGGTTGATTCGGGGTGCATCATGACGGGTTTCGTATCGAAGAACCATCGGGAGGTGCGACCGCTTGCGAGGGTGAACGCTTCGTCATTGCCGCCATCAATGAACGCAAGGTCGCGAACAAGTTCGACGAGACGGGGCCAACGGTCGTGCGCTTTGAGCGAGGGGTGGACGGTCATCGATGGAGGGTTGAGACCAATGGAAATGAACTTTCCTTCCTCATTTGCTGAGGTTTTTTTCATCAAGATGTGGGCGCGCCTCTCATAAACGGTCGCCGTCAAGCATCACAGGAGTGCCATGTCATCGGAACCAACACCAGGAAAAATCAGGGGCCACGACCCTTTGATTGGGGTGGATGAGGTCCGTTTGGAAGCGGAAATGGTTCGATACCATCAGTGGCTCGATGAACGAGCGGATGAAGCCTATATCATTGCCGAGCAAGCGAGAAACAAAGGATACGACCACAAAGAATACGTAGAAATCCCTCGGGCTGCAGATCTTGCTGGACGAACTGAAAAACTCCTCATCGAATACCTTGACGGGTACGAAGTCGCTGACGACATCCGGCTCCTTCTTGCCGAGCACGATCGTGAAACAACATCGATTATGATGGCACAGTCCGTTGCCCGTGGCTTCAGAGAAAAGGGGTACGATCTCGTCACAGCCATCGATGTCGGTTTGCGCGTTGGGCTTGCTGTCTTGACCGAGGCGGTGCTTGTTGCCCCTCTGGAAGGAATCAGCGAGGTTCGTTTGCTGAACAACATCGACGGTTCGCAGTTTGTCTCCGTTCATTTCGCGGGACCCATTCGTGCCGCGGGCGGTACGGCTCAGGCGCTGGCGGTTTTGATCGCAGATATGATCCGCCGAGAATTGAACATTGGGCACTACCAGCCAACCGATCCTGAGGTCGAACGTGTCAAGGAAGAATTCGGTTTGTACCGTGGCAACCTCCAGTACCGACCCTCGCCCGACGAAATTGATGAAATTGTACGAGCGTGTCCCATCATGATCAATGGCGAATCAACAGAACGCATTGAGTGCGCTGGATACGGCCGGGTTCGCAACATCGACGAGCCAAGGATTCGCGGCGGTGTTCTTCTTGTCATCGGTGAAGGAATGTGCTTGAAGGCGCCTAAAATCCAGAAGCATACGGAACGTTTGAGCGTTCCCGGGTGGGATTTTATCTCTAAATTTGCTGCGAGAGGCAAAGAGAAGGATACTGATGGATCTGGCCCCAAGTTCAAATCAAGAAAGGTCCCTACAATCACCAAATTCATGCGGGACATTATCGCTGGCCGCCCCGTGTTTGGCGCCCCGCTGGAAGCCGGCGGCTTTCGTTTGCGATACGGGCGAGCCCGTCCGTCGGGTTTGGCCGCGGCTTCAACCAACACGGCATCGATGTTGGCCATGGATGATTTCATCACAATCGGTACACAAATGAAAATCGAACGCCCGGGTAAGGCCTGCGCAATCACCCCTTCTGATCACACTGAGGGTCCGTGGGTCGTCCTGCGAGACGGGCGGTTCCTTCGTTTGGATGACGCCCCCAGTTTTGCACTGATCCGTTCCAAGGTTGGGGCCGTATGGGACAATGGGGAACTGGTCTTGGGCTATGGTGAGTTCATGGAGAACAACAAAAACCTCGTCCCAGCGGGCTATTGTGACGATTGGTGGGCCAGTGATTTGCTCGAAGAATTGCCCAATGAAGAAGCAGTTGACGAGGTCCTCGGTATCTTGGACTTGAAGCGTGATGAAGCCCCAGATGGCGCACCTGGGCTTCATCCCGAAGACGCTGAAGACCCCGATTCACAATTTCATGTTCGCAGAAAATGGCACCTCTACCTCCGCCAAATACGGCCGACATGGGAACAGGCAAAAGCCGTTTCATTGCGGTACAAGACCTCGTTACCCCCTCCTCACAACCCTTGGTTCAAGGATTTACCACTCGAATGGGTGCCGGGCGTGCTGGCCCTTCTCGAAGGAGCTGAAATCGAAGAACACGGCACCATGAAAGGGCCTCAAGAATCACCCGAAGAGGGGTTGCAGGCGTATCCACGACCTGAAAATCGCCAACTTCGGATTGTTGACGGGGTCAAAGGATGGAGGCACGAAGCGATGGATGTGCTCCGCCCCGAAACTATTGACGGCCTCGACGGGCACGACATTCCAGGGCCAGATTTGCGCCCAATCGAGCCAATGTTCGGTGGCGAAATGCCTGAAGCCTGGACCCTGATCCAGCATGGTTTTGCCAAAGGAACGGCGATGATTTTGGGACTCGGCCACCACCATGACGGTGACGATTTGATCCTCACATCCGGGTGGCCAGCGGTCTTGGAAGGCTTTGGTTTCAGCTTTGAAGAACAAAAGCCACTGCGTATTGTCGATGCTCGTGTACGGTTTGACGCACGCATCGAGGAATTGCGAAAAGCACACATCATCCTCACCGCAGAACGGCATCGCCTGAGTGAACTAGAGAAGGCAAAAGCAACGGTCAGAATTGCTGCAGAAACCGATGCTCGCCAGCGTGGGCTAGGCATAGCTGAAACCGACAAAGTCGGCAGGGATGCAGCCGACAAAGTCCCCGATCCTGGGCCCGAGGACCCTGAACAATACCTTGCCGCTCAAATCAATGAAGACGATCACGCCGTCGATGGCATTCTTTTGCAGGTTCGCAAAATCTCCGACCTGAGATGGGAACATTCCGCGCCCGTTCGCGTTGGCTGCAGAATGGGGCGGCCAGAAAAAGCCGCTCCTCGTATCATGAATCCAATGACTCACGCATTGTTTCCCATCGATTTGACAGGTGGAAATCAACGTCTGTTAGCAAATGCTGTTGAGAAGCAAACGATTCGAGTCCAGATGGGGCGGCGCATTTGCTCAAAGTGTGGCAAAGAATCACCGTTTGTTGTTTGCCACCACAGGCTTGTCGACGAGCGTGGAGAAGAGCGTGTGGGCGTCAATTGTGGAGGACGGACTGCCATGAGGGAATCCGGAAACAGCAACAGGCGACGCCGTGGTGAAATTCAATCGGTTCGCCTTGACACAATTTTGGAAGACGCACGTATTCGCCTCGGCATGGATCGCATCCCTCGGCAGGTCAAATGCATGAAGAAAATCGCATCCAGGGATCAAACTCCTGAAGCCATCGAAAAGGGCCTGTTGCGAGCGAAATTCGAATTGCCAGTGTTCCGTGATGGGACCGTTCGTTTTGACATGAGTGACGTGCCAGTAACTCACTTCACCCCCCGTGAAATTGGCGTGAACTGGCAAACTATCGAATCGCTCGGCTACACCCATGACGTCGATGGCGCCCCGCTGCAAAGCGATGAACAAATGCTGGAAATTTTCCCACAGGATTTCATTGTGGCGAAGAATGCTGGCGACTTCTTCGTTCGTACAGCCAAATTTATCGATGATTTACTTGTTCGGTTCTATGGTATGGAGCCGTACTACAACGTCAACACTCCTGACGACCTGGTTGGCCATCTTATCTGCGCTCTCGCCCCACACACCTCGGGTGGCGTGCTCAGTCGGATCATCGGCTGGGCTGATTGCTCGGGTGGCTATGCTCACCCGCTGTTCCACGCTTCGAAGCGACGGAACTGTGACGGAGACGAAGATGCAATCATGCTCCTCATGGACGGGTTGCTCAATTTCAGCAGAGAAATTCTACCTGCGAACCGCGGTGGACTGATGGATGCGCCCTTGGTGTTGACCACTCGACTCAACCCCACTGAAGTGGATAAAGAGGCGCTCAACGTGGACTCAGGATGGTTCTATGAACGAGATTTCTATGAGACAACGCTTAACCAGCCACATCCAAAAACGATTGCGGAACGGATGGACTTTGTTGAGCGAAGACTGGGGAGTATTGCTGCGGTACGGGGCTATGGGTACACGCATGATTGCCACGCAATCGATGCTGGACCTGCACTTTCGGCCTACAAAACACTCGATACGATGATTGACAAAATGAACGGGCAACTCGACTTGGGCCATCGTCTACGAGGTGTTGATGTGAGAACGGTGGCCTCAAGTGTTGTTCGTTCGCACTTTTTGCCCGATCTTCGAGGAAATATGAACGCCTATGCACGCCAAAAGGTTCGTTGCCTAAAATGCGCACACTCCTACCGCAGGATGCCGATTGCCGGCAATTGTATCCAACCAAAGAAGGCCTCGGGCCGTGGTTTAGCAAGCGTGGGTGTTGCCAAAACTGAAGGGGGATTGTGCGGTGGAAATCTTGCACTCACGGTCTCCGAGGGTGCAGTTCGCAAGTACATCAAAGTGACAAAGCACGTTATGGCGACCTATGGGGTCGACAATTACACGAAGCAGAATGTTGAATGGCTGGCTGACAGCGTTGATTCACTGTTCAATAACGATCGAGCGAAGCAACTCTCTCTGAGCGACTTCTTGTGATCATGCACTTGGTGTTGGTGCGGAGCTGTTAACGGCTTTGGAAACACCTTGAGCGTAGCGGGCAAAGTTGTCGTTGAACATAGTGGCCAACTTGTCGGCTGTTGCATCGAACGCCTCTTTGTTCTCCCACGTGCTGCGTGGTTGCAATACTTCAGAAGGAACGTTTGGACAGGCCAGTGGAATCTCGAAACCGAATCTGTCGTCTTTAACAAATTCTACATTGTCCAAATCACCATCGAGTGCTGCGTTGAGCATGGCTCGAGTGTGGCGGATTTTCATACGGCTGCCGACTCCGTAAGCGCCACCGGACCAACCGGTGTTGATCAGCCAGGCCGTTGCCCCGTGTTCAGCCATCTTGGAAGAGAGCAAGTCTGCGTACACGCCAGGGTGCATGGGCATGAACGGTTCACCGAAGCAAGCAGAGAAGGTTGCTTGTGGCTCTTTCACGCCAACTTCGGTTCCTGCGACCTTTGCGGTGTAGCCGGAGATGAAGTGGTAGGCAGCTTGGTCGGGGGTGAGTCTTGAAATTGGAGGGAGAACGCCGAAGGCGTCACAGGTCAGGAAAATGACGTTCTGTGGGTGGCCACCTTTCGAATCGAGGGTGCGGTTTTCGATGAATTCAATCGGGTAAGACCCACGTGTGTTCTGGGTTTTGCTCGTATCGGTGAAGTCAGGGATTCCATTCTCGTCCATGACAATGTTCTCCAAAACTGTACCAAACTTTCGCGTGGTTCCGAAAATTGCTGGCTCGTCTTCTTCAGACAAATCGATGAGTTTTGCATAACAGCCGCCTTCAAAGTTGAAGACCCCATTTGAGCCCCAGCCGTGCTCGTCGTCACCGATGAGAGCCCGCTTTGGATCTGCGGAAAGGGTGGTTTTACCCGTGCCGGAAAGGCCAAAGAAAATCGCCGTGTTTTCCCCGGTTGTATTGGCAGAGCAATGCATTGGGAGGATGCCTTTTTTGGGCAAAATAAGGTTCATCACAGAGAAGATGGATTTTTTGATTTCACCTGCATATCGGGTGCCGCCAATGATGACTTCTTTTGCCGCATAGTTGACGATCACAAAGCAGTGAGAATTGAGTCCATCTTCGGGGCCGGCCTCGAAATGTGGAGCGTGGAGGACGGTGAATTCAGGGGTGTGGCTCTGAAGTTGTTCTTCATTCGGCCGAATGAACATGTTACGAGCGAATGCGTTGTGCCAAGCGTTGTGGTTGACCACTCGGATTGGCAGAGCCTCGCTGAAATCAGCGCCGCAGTACAGGTCTTGGACGAAAAGAGTTGGTTGTGCCGAAAGGTACTCAACGACTTTAGCCCGCATGCGGACGAAGGTATCGAGGTCGGTGGAAACGTTCACGTCGCCCCAATTGATGTCGTTCGTTGTGGTTGATTCATCGACAATGAACTTGTCATTTGGAGAACGCCCCGTTCGTTCTCCCGTTTCGGTGACAAGGGCTTTGTGGGCGCTGAACACGCCTTCGCCGCGAGCGACAGCGAGTTCGATCAAAGTAGGAGCGTCTTGGTTCCAGTATACATCACCAGCGGGGGTGATTCCGTACGAAGAAAGGTCCCCTGTGGGGGCCCCGTGGGCTTCGGCCATGCCAATGCGTAAAACAGGCCCTCTTTGTCCCTTTTGGTGAGGGGGTTGCGAAAGCGGTCCGATGGGGGGTCGCCAACTGGGGCGGCGCACTTCGTTTTGCATTCAGTAGGTGTTGTTTGTGCACCAAATCGCCCTCCGTTCCGAGCGGGGCGAGAAAGCATTCAAGGGAGCAAGGTTGAGGACGGGGCATGGCTGATGAGGCGGAGGACGGTTTTTCTCCCACTCCGCCGCGTGACGATGTGTTGCGTAAACGAGAATTTCAGAAGGCAAAGGGAATTGATATCGGTTCCTTCATGGTTCAACAAGAAGAACCTGCCACCCCTGTAGATGAAGCCCCTGAACCAAAGCAAAAAATAAACGACGAGGCGGTTGGGGAAATCGTTTCGATTTTTAGCGAAGGAGCAGACTTCGATGACGGGCCTGGTGCCATTCAAAGGGATGGCACGGTAACTCACGCTCCCGAGATGGACAGCGTTGAAGATATCGCCGTTCATGGTGAGCGAAGGTTGGGCCTTGGTCTGCTCGTTGCGATGGTGTTGGTGTGGTCTGCTATCGGCGCCCTTGTCGGCACCGTGCTCCCACCGGTTCTCAGCGGCATTGGTTTGTTTTCTATGGGCTTACTTGGTCTCTTTTTCGGAGAACGATGGATCCCCAAACCGAGCATGCGCCTTTTGGGCGTCACATGGGTTATCATTTCGATGAAACTGTTCTACGGGCTCGCCCTCGATGCATGGCATTGGGGTTGGTTCGATGCATCCCCCCTCGGAGCCAGCGAAACGCTCGGTGTCAGTTTGTTGTTTATCATCGCCGGTAACATCGCCATTGCTCAGAGGCACAACGAGGATGCGATCGCCGCGCAGGCCACGTTGATCTTGTTGATTGTTGGAAGCGCAGCAGGCGCTCTCTACGGACAGGTTGGGGTAGCGGCGATGGTGGGGATCGGTACGCTGCTTATGCACGGTCTTGCTTTCATGCGAAAGTCGGGCAACCTCGCAAGCCTGGGGATTGCTTCGTCTTACCTTTGGGTCGGCGTGCACGCCCTGTCTGAGAACTGGGTCTTGTTTGGCATCAATTTGGTCGGCTTCGAAGATGAATTGCTGCTGTTCCTATTGATGGCGGGCGTTACAGCGACAAATGCGGTGGTTGCAGCGGCGTTCGTTCGTTCGGAAAATTGGTTCTCAAGCGCGCTTGAAGCGCTCGGACTTGGCAAGCCTGCATTGTGGTCCGTTTCGGTTGGACTCGGCATGATTGGGGCGTTGCTAGCCATCGCGGCACACCGACTGGAAACTGGTTATGCACTGGCACAGTTGTTGCTTTTAGTTTCTGCATTCAGCGCCTCTTACCTCGTTGTGCGCGGCGTCCGCATTCAACGGCTCGCCCCCTTCATCCTCTATCCCGCGCCGGTGATGTTGATCGGTCTCTCTTTGATGGAATCCGGTGCCTTTGATCTCACTCTTCCCGGGGGCTTGAGCGCGTACAGCCTCTATGCGGTGCTGAGCGCAGGACTCACGACAGCGGCATTGCTGCAAAATCAAACTTCAGTTTCCGACCATGTGCTCTGGATGGGTGGCGGCGTGATCGTAATTTTACTTACTTTACTGATCCCCGCCGGTGAAATGGAGGGGAATGGTCGAGCATTGCTCGCATCGCAAGGTGCAGTTTGGATTGGATTATCTTGGCTCGCTGTTCAACGGAATTCGCCTTCCATTGCTGGAATGGCCGTGCTCGCGCCCTGGGTGTGGCTGATGTTGTTTGCTACCAATGCTGAAGCTCGAATCGTCTCCATGGATCTGATTCCAATTGTGCTGGATGAAATCGACCTCGCTTTGTGGATGGGGGTGTTGGTGGTGCAACAAATTACCGTCAATGTCCATCATGGTGAAACGGGTTTGAACCTTGCAACACGGCTTGCTGGTGCTTCAGAAATAGGGGCCCGATTCAGAGATTCGGGGTTGGCAAAGTTATGGAATTTGAGTTTCATTTTCTCTGTCATCGTCATTTGGGCTGTGACAAGGCCAGGGAGTATGCCCATGCCTGGGCTGCTGGTCGTCATGGGCCTGTTGCTTATCGGCCACGCTCTCATGGTGTGGCGGGGGCGCCATATGGGGAAGCCTCGAAGTCTGATGACCGTCTGGGGCGTTTTTGCCTTGATTTTGGTTTGGCGCTACGGCCAATCGGCGTTCTGGGCCATGATCTTAGTGGCTGCTTGCGGACTGATGTTGTTGGCGACTGACCGGCGTAAAAGGGAAGGTGCAAGTCTCATTGATTTAGAAATCGCAGAGGCGTTGCCCGGGCGTTTGTTGACGCTGATGCTTGGCTTCATGTCTGCCTTTTACATCGTCATTAGCCTGGAGCCTATGACCAATGTAAACCTGACTGGTGCCGATAAGATGCTCTCGCCAGATGCTAATTTACTGCTGCTTTGCGTAGTTGGTCTTGTTGCCCTAACATTCTACCTCAGACGGGCGGCGACATTGGAGAAACTGTTGCCTCCGGCTTTTGCCGCTCTGGGTTTGATCGTTTCAATGGGGCTTGCAGGCATGATGCTCAACCTCTCGTTGGTCGTTTTAGCCTCGATTTTGGCCTTCGTTGGCTCGGGTGTATATCTTGCAGACAAGGGCGAGTTCCGTGCGGGGCTCCGGGCGCTAGCGAAGCGAGATGACCGCTTGATTCGAATTCAAGAGAAGCGAGAACGTATGCAAGCCTTCATCGCCGCTTCGTCACAAGGGCAGGGCGGTAACGCGCTTGATTTGGTAGAGCAATCCAATGACGGGAAAACTGGGGCGGTTGATGATCTGTTAGAACTGGCCCAAACAGAAGCTCCGCTTGCGGCATCTGATTCAGAGGATGGGGTTGGTCCCCAAGCGACCCTCCGCCTTATTGATACGGAACTTCTTGAACTCGCCGAAAAACAACGAAAACGCTCGAAGAATTGGAGCACTTCAGGACAACATGACCTCGAAGTTGGCGACATCCATCATCAACCTGTCATCACTTTGATGTTCTTGATCACCACCATTCTGGCCACCACTGTGTTGTCATTTTTGACCGGGGCCACGATGATCGGGCTTGGTTTTGGCGTCATGCTGTCCTTGCTGTTTGTGGGTGCAGCGCGATTGAGGGCCAACGAGATTGGTTTACGCCTCCCCGACATTATGGGCATTGAGGCGCCTATCGCCATTGGCATGGGCGGCCTTGTCTTGATTCATGTCGCAGGAAGGGCGTCCGAATCGGTTGTTGAGTTGGAAAGTACAATTCATCTTTTGATCCTCATTGGTGGTTTGTTGATGCTTTCTGGCCTCGGCTTAATCGGGCGCAACGACCTTGGCTTGCGATTACCGAATGCATTGGAAGGGGTTGTGTTCCTCACCATGATGGATCGAGTGATCTGCCTCTTGATTGGTGGCGAAGTCCCGATTCCGTTCAATTTCGATCCGTTCGCAGATTACGGGGTGGATTGGTCCCTCCCCTTATTCGGAATTGAAGTGGTCTTGGTTGGCGCCGTTCTTGGCTTCGATTGGGTTGAAGGAAAACGCATTGCTAGGTCCATGCCCGATCATCGAGGTGCTGCTGGACGCTCTGCTTGGGTGATTGCTGTCATCGTGCTCTCCTTCGGAGTTGCAGGCCTTCTTGCACTCGCTTGTACGGCCCGACGCAGCGTATGGTGGCAACAACCAGCGCCGGTGTTGATTGCTTGGGTGTCCCTCCCCATCGTCATTCAAGGGATTATGGTTTGGGCGCCAGAGTTGATTGGTGCTTCGGCCGTACCGACCTATCTTGTGACAACTGGAATGGCGCTCATCACGGTCGGGTTCATCGCTTGGACAGTCGTCAACCGACTCGGTTTATGGCTGCCTTCTGGCCTTTGGGCGCTTCACCTCTTGTTGTTTGTCGCTTGCTTTGGATACCCAGACCTGGTCTATGCAGTGGTGTTCGTCCTCATCGCATCCACGACCTCTTGGGTGAGTGGTATCTTGACCCTCCGGAAGGGTTGGAGGGTTGTGGGTGCACTTGATTTGGTGCTTGCATGGATCCTTGCCGGAGTGGTGCTCATAGGCGGTTCCTCGGTAACGGGCTTGTTGACAATCTTACTCGCTTCTGCAGCACTGCTGGGCGTTGTCACATGGTTGACTCAAACTTTTGAAGGCGAAATGGCCAACGAATGATTGAGCCTTTGATCGAAGAGTGTCATCGCCAAACCATGCATGATTATTGACGCATGGTTTTCGCAAGATGCGAGGTGATTTGATGGATAGCATCGTCCATTGAAGTCGAATCAATCTCCGGCGATAGGCGCAAAGATACGCTGATTTTGGCCTGAGTGCCGCTGTTGCGCACGCCAAGTGAGGCTGGTGAGCCATCAAGTGTGAATGAGATCAACATTAGATTTGGTTCACCTTCAAGCCCGTGGCGATTCCACGAACCAACCTCACAGTGCTGGCTGAAGAACGATTTGGCCATCGTTTCAATTTCATCAGCAAGTTGGTTTTTTCCAGTCCATAGGGTTCTGTCTACGTCTTTAACGGATTGGCGTTGCTTCCAACCCCGTTGCATTTGAGGTCCGGATTCGGTGGCTGAAAGAGCCAATAGGTAAGCAACCAATGTTGCCGCACCATCCCCGACAAGAGCCCAGCCGTTCTCGACGCTGGGGTGCGCTGTTGCCATGACGATGTGGCCTGAATCTTCGACCCCAATACAGCGTGGTGGTTCGCTTGATGCACGGAGGTTTGGTGCAAGGGCTTTCGAAAGCCACCGGTCCCCAACCGCTGTTTCATGAACGCTAATTGAGGCTGGAAGGCGACCGACTGTTGACAACAGTGAGAGGTCTGATTCGATGCTTGCG
>MDSV01048937.1_pt1 | contig 21544 bp, 20 predicted proteins | sample 810851 | NCBI WGS metagenome assembly MDSV01 (sample SAMN05326640, study PRJNA326480) | marine metagenome | isolation source: seawater | place: Atlantic Ocean: North East | collected 2012 | reverse complement strand
TGCCGGCGGCCAGCTGCTTGCCGGCGGCAAGCCGGTGGCGGGCGAGGGCTATTTCTTCGAGCCGACGGTGGTGCGGTTTGAGGGCCGCAACGAAGTGATGTGCTCGAACGAACTGTTCGCGCCGATTGCGGCGATCTTTTCGGTCGATGGTCCGGAGGCGGCGCTCGCCTTTGCCAATGAAAGCGATTTCGGTCTGGCCTCCTATGTGTTTACAAGGGACCTGTCGCGCGCGCTGACCTTTGGCGAACGGCTGGAGTTCGGTATGGTCGGCATCAATCGCGGCATCATGGCCGATCCCAAGGCCCCGTTCGGCGGCACCAAGGCTTCGGGCATCGGGCGTGAGGCCGGGCAGGAGGGGATCTATGAATTCATGGAGCAGAAATACATGGCGGTCACGGTCAACGAGGCGCTGAGCTGATGACGATGGAGAATACGCTGGGGCTCGGCCTCGTGCGCCAGCCGAAAACGGTGCTGTTCGGCCCTGGCCAACGCCGCCAGCTTGGCCGTTATGCACGCGGCTTCGGAACCCGCGCGCTGGTGGTCACCGACGCCCGCATGGCGACGACCCCGGAATTTGCGGCGCTTGCCGAGGACCTGCGCGAATGTGGTCTTGCGGTTTCGGTCTATGATCAGGCCGAGCCGGACCTGCCGCGCCGCAACGTCATGGAGGTCGCCGGGATGGCGAGCGCTGTCGATGTCATCATCGGCGTCGGCGGCGGGTCCTGCATGGATCTCGCCAAGGCAGCCTCGGCCGTGCTCGCCCATGGCGGCGACGTGCGCGATTATTTCGGCGAGTTCGCGGTGCCGGGCCCCTGCATTCCGGTGATCACCATCCCGACCACCGGCGGAACCGGCGCGGAGGTCACCAGCCTCGCGATCGTTTTCGATGAGGAGACCGGCATGAAGATGGCGGTCGCCGATGCCCATATCGAGCCGGCGATCGCGATCATCGATCCGGAGCTGACGCTTACCTGCCCGCCCGGCCTGACGGCGGCGACCGCCGCCGACGCGCTGTCGCATCTGGTCGAGGCCTATACCGCCAAGCCGAAGAACCCGAGCCCTGAACAGATCGAAACCCAGATCTATGTCGGCAAGAACCGCATCACCGACATGTTCTGCGAGAAGGGGCTCAGGCTGATGAACCGCTCGCTTGGGCGCGTGGTCGAGAACCCCGCCGATCTCGCCGCGCGGTCGGATGTGATGTTCGCCGCCTACTGCGCCGGTATGGCGATCAATACGACGGGCACGGCGGCGGCCCATGCGATCCAGAGCCCGATGGCGGCGATCGGCCACACCCCCCACGGTTTCGGCGTCGGCGCGCTGCTGCCCTATGTCATGCGGCTGAACCTGCCTTATGCAACGGCGGAATTCGCGGAGATGGCCCATTGCCTCGATGTCGCCGACAGCGCCGCCTCGCCGGAGGAGAACGGTCGGGCCGCGATCGAAAGGATCGAGGCGCTGCTGGAACAGACCGGCACGCCGCTGGAACTGAAATCGCTCGGGATCGAGGAACGCCATTTCGACCAGATCGCCCGTTCGGCGGTCAAGGCGACCCGGCTGGTGCTCAACAATCCGGCGCCGCTGACCGAGGATGCGGTCCGCAAGGTGCTGGCCCGCGGCCTTGCCGGCGACCGGAGCTGGTGGGCGTAGGCCGGTTCCGCCAATATGCGGATTGGACGCCTTGGCGGGGGCGACCCCGCCGCTTCTTGCCAAGCCCACAGCAACCTCTTGTTTTCCATCAGCAATCGCTCAAAAAATGCCTTTCGCACACGTCACAATTTGGGCGTGAAGGGGGAGCCATTGTCGCCGCGCTGTCAATGTGCAGAAAGGAAAACGTTCATGAGAATGCGTTCACTTGTATACGCGGGGCTGGCGGCCTCGGTGGTTGGCGTGCTTTCGCTTCAGACCACGGCTTCGGCGGCGGAAATCCTCGATACCGGCGCCACCTGGAACGCGGCCTGCAATGCCGCCATGACCTGCCGGCTGACGACCAGCGACCTGCCGGCCAATGATGGCGGCCTGGCGATCCCCTCCTTCGTGCGGACCAGCGGTGCGAACTCGCCGGTCATGATGGTGCTGCCGACGATCGACGGCTGGGACACGCTCCCGAGCGATGGCAAGTTCACCATCTCGGTGGACGGCGAGGAGGTCGCCGCGATCAAGGTCAACCAGCTCAGGCAGGATGATGCCGAGGGCGGTTATGTGACCACCGATCCGAAGATCGTCCAGCCGGTGCTGGCGGCGGCAAGGGTCGGCGAGGACGCGATCATGGTGACCTATGACGGCCCCGAAAGCCAGGAAGTGGCGACGGCCGACCTCACCGGCTTCCGCGAAAGCCTCGACTGGCTCGCCCAGCAACAGCATCACCCGGCCTGAAGCCGCTTGTTTCACGTGAAAAACCACCCTACATCGCGCAGGAAGCCTTGCGCGGTGTAGCCAAGGCCGGTCCTTGCCTGCATGCTGGAGCCGACCATGCTGATAGATGCCGCCCGCCGGGCGCTTTACGATCTGATCGACCCGAAGATGCGCGCCATCCTGTGGAAGGTGCTCGGCCTTTCGCTGCTCTGCCTGATCGGATTATGGGTTGCGATCCGCAGCCTGTTCATGTGGCTTGCCGTTCCCTGGCTTCAGAACCTGTTTCCGACCATGCCGGAATGGACCGGCTGGATCACCTTCGTCCTTTTGATCTTCGCCGCGGTCGGGCTGGCGCTTGGCCTTGCGTTGTTGATGGCGCCGGTCTCCGCGCTGGTGGCCGGCATCTTTCTTGACGAGGCGGCCGAGCATATCGAGCGCAATCATTATCCCGATGATCCGCCGGGCGAGGCGCTGCCGGTCTTCGCCGCCATGAAGGAGGCGCTGGCCTTTCTCGGCGTCGTCATCCTTGGCAATATCTTCGCGCTATTGCTGCTGCTGGTGCCGGGCGTCAACCTGATCGCGTTTTTCGTCGTCAACGGCTATCTGCTTGGACGCGAGTTCTTCGAATTCGCAGCAATGCGGTTCATGAGCCCGCCCGAGGCCCGGGCGTTCCGGCGCAAGCGCGGATTGACGGTGTTCCTCGCGGGCCTGATCGTCGCCGGCTTCGTGGCGATCCCGATCGTCAATCTCGCGACCCCGCTGTTCGCCACCGCCTTCATGATGCATCTGTTCAAGCGCATGGATCTGGTAAAAGCCGTGGTTCGTGCGGAAAATTGATTTCTTATCGCAACAAACAACGAAGATTTCGCGCTTGAATCGAAGCCTGCGAGCCGCTATGACATTTTCATACCACGAAAACGCAGGAGCGCGCGATGAGCCGTATCGTTTATCTCAACGGAGAATGGCTGCCCGAGGAAGAGGCCAAGGTCTCGATCTTCGATCGCGGCTATGTCTTTGCCGACGCGATTTACGAGGTCACCTGCGTTCTGGACGGCAAGTTGCTCGATTATGACGGCCATGCCGCGCGGCTGAAGCGCTCGACCAAGGCCATCGGCATCGCCATGCCGACCGATGATGATACCCTGCTTGCGCTTCATCGCGAGATCGCGAAGCGCAATGACATGACCGAGGGGCTGATCTACCTGCAGGTCTCGCGCGGCAATCCCGGCGACCGCGACTTCATGTTCGAAAAGGACATGACCCCGACCTTCTCGATGTTCACCCAGAAGAAGAATGTGCTGGGCGCGGCCACTGGCAAGAACGGCATTACCGTGGTGACGGTCGAGGACCTGCGCTGGGGCCGTTGCGACATCAAGACCGTGCAGCTTCTCTATCCGAGCCTTGCCAAGATGGAGGCCCATGAAAAGGGCGCGGACGATGCCTGGATGGTCAAGGACGGGTTCATCACCGAGCAGACCTCGGCAACCGCCTATATTGTGACTGAGGACGGCGTGGTCGTGACCCGCCCGCTGTCGCGCGAGATCCTGCCCGGCATCACCCGCGCCACCGCGCTCGAGATTGCCGCCCGCAACGGCTTCAAGGTCGAGGAACGCGCCTTCACGGTGGAAGAGGCCAAGACCGCCAAGGAAGCCTTCTACACCTCTGCCAGCAATTTCGTGACGCCGGTCACTGCGATCGATGGCCACAAGATCGGCGACGGCAAGCCCGGCGAGATCAGCCTGAAACTGCGCGACCTCTACATCGCCGATCGGCGGGCGAACGCGATTTGAAGCCCTCTCACTTATTGAATCTGCGCATCGTGCGCTAAAGCGTATGATTGTCGCAGCAGCATCGCGATCAGGCTCAAGCCTCCCCGGTCTCGCTATCGGCGGATTCTCCTGACGCGGTTTTCCAGTTCATGACGAGCGCGCGGAGCCGTCCTCTTTTTTGCTGGGCTCCATTTTGGGGCTCTGGAAATTCCTTCAATTTGGGCGGTTCCACCGGGCCGCCCTTTTCGTGTTTCCGCGCGACCGCCTTCCCGTCATCCGGCGCCGAGATCATTCCGACAGGCGAAACGCATCCGGATTGAAATATCTCCAAAACGCAAGTCATCTTAACGTCGGGTTGGGACGGCGGATGGGCAGCGATTGCGCCTGCATGCCGGGAAGTCAGCGAAAATGACGAGGAGGAAGACCAATGAACATGATTGCGCGCATGGCGCTCGGCGCACTCTGCCTGGTGGCTGGCGGTGCTGTCGCCGCCGATGACACCGTGACCCTGCCGAAGACGCTGGTCTGGACCAGCTTCGACACCGGCAGTCTTGGCTATAACCAGTCGATCGCGGTCGGCAAGGCGCTGGAAGATGCCTATGGCATTTCGCTGCGCGTACTGCCGGCCTCCACCGACCTTTCGCGGATCGCGCCGGCGCGCGAGGGCCGGGTGCCCTTCGCGCTGGCCGGCAGCGATGCCTTCTATGCCTTCGAGGGTGTGTTGAGCTATGCCACGCCCGACCTCGGGCCGCAGAAGCTGACGGCCGTCGATCTCGCGGGCGCCGACAATGGCGTGGCCATGGGCGTTGCCGAAAATGGCGACATCAATTCGATCCAGGACCTGAAGGGCAAGAAGATCGGCTGGGTGGTGAGCTCGCCCTCGCTGCAGTCCAATGTCCGGGCGTTTCTCGCCTTTGGCGGCCTCACCGTCGATGATGTCGAACTGGTCGATCAGCCGAGCTATGGCGGCGCCTGGCAGGCATTCACCAGCGGCCAGATCGACGCGATGACGGCGGTGACCTCCGGCAGCGGCGTGCTGGAACAGGCGGCGGCCTCGCCGCAGGGCCTGAAATGGCTGGCGATGCCGTTTTCCGACACCGCGGGCTGGGAGCGGCTGCAGGCCGTCAACCCGCACTTCACCCAGCGCAAGGCGACCGTCGGCGTTCATATCGACGAGGAGCATCCGCTGGAATGCGCGGGCGTGCCCTATCCGGCGCTGATCACCTACACAGCACCTGAAGACCTGGTCTACAACGTCACCAAGGCGATCGACCTGCAGGCGCCCGTCTATTCCAAGATGCAGTCGGGAACCTCGGGCTGGGCCGCGGACCGGCAGGTGTTCGACTGGGTCGTGCCGTATAATGCGGGCGCCATCGAATACTACAAGGAAGCCGGCGTCTGGACCGACGAAATCCAGAAGCACAATGACGACCTCGTTGCCCGCGGCAAGGTTCTGCAGGATGCCTGGGCGACCATGGAAGGCGAAAGCGGCGACGGTTTTGCCGAGAAGTGGATGCAGGTGCGCGCCGACGCGTTGGAAGCAGCGGGCTTCCCGGCCTATTTCAGGTAAGAGAAGGCAATGTCCGAACCGGAAAAGATCTATCATGATGGCGAGACGGCCCCCGCCCGCCATCTTCCCGGTCCGGCGCGATGGGCGGTCAGGGTCTTCACCCTGATCCTCCTCGTGCTCGGCACCAACCAGACGTTCAATCTCGGATCGCATTTCGGTTTCACGATCCTCGAAAACCAGTATTTCTATCTCGTGCTGGCGCTCGCCATCCCGATGGTGTTTCTGTTGATCCCCGGCTTCGGCGGCAACACCGCCAGGGGGCCGGGCGTCATCGACTGGACGCTTGCCGCCGTGACCGTTTTCACGCTCGGCTATTTCGTCATCCATGCCTATGACATCGTGCTGTTCGGCTGGGAAATGTCGCCGCCTCAAACGGCGGTGATCTTCAGCGCGATCCTGTGGGTGCTCATGCTCGACGCCGGCAGGCGCGCGGGCGGGCTGATCCTCGGTCTGATCGTGTTGTTCTTTTCGTCCTATCCGCTGTTTGCCGACAGGATGCCGGGGCCGATCTCGGCGTTTTCGTCGCCGTTTTCCTATGTCGCCGCCTATCATGCGATGAGCCTTGAAAGCATGCTCGGCATTCCGCTGAAGGCGTTCGCCAATCTCGTGTTCGGCTTCGTCGTGTTCGGCGCAGCGCTGGAACATACCGGCGCGGGCCGGTTCTTCATCAATCTCGCCTTCGCGCTTCTGGGTCATGTCCGCGGCGGACCGGCCAAGGTCGCGATCCTTTCGAGCGGGCTGATGGGCTCGCTTTCTGGCAGCGTCGTCACCAATGTGCTGACCACCGGCGTCATGACCATTCCGGCCATGCGCAGGGTCGGCATGAAGGGCACGACGGCGGCCGGGATCGAGACCTGCGCCTCGACGGGCGGCGTGCTCATGCCGCCCGTCATGGGGGCCGCCGCCTTCGTCATGGCGGATTTCCTGCAGGTGCCCTATGCCACGATCGCGGTTTCGGCCGCCATTCCCGCCTTCCTCTATTTCATGGGCCTGTTCATCCAGATCGATGCGCGTGCGGCGCGTGACGGGCTGAAGGGCATTCCGGTCGAGGAACTGCCGAAGCTGAAGCAGACGCTGAAGGAAGGCTGGCACCATGTCTTCGCCTTCGGGCTTTTGACCTTCATGCTGCTGGTGATGCAGAACGAGCAATATGCGCCGTTCTATGCCACCGCCGCGCTGCTGGTGATCAACCAGATCGTCTCGAAGACCGATCGCTGGGGCAGGAAGGAAGTGCTGCACTTCATCGACTCGCTTGCCCGGCTGTTCGCCACGCTCGCCGCCACCCTTGCCGCCGTCGGCATGATTGTCGGCGGGCTTTCGATGACCGGCCTTGCGGCGACGCTGGTCAACGATCTGCTGTCGATCGCCGGCGACAGCCCGCTGCTGCTCCTGATCATGGGCGCGCTGACGAGCCTCGTGCTCGGCACCGGCATGACGGCGACGGCCTGCTACATCTTCCTGGCGGTGATGCTGGCGCCGGCGCTGATCCAGGTCGGGCTCGATCCGTTGGCCTCGCATCTGTTCATCTTCTACTGGGGCATGCTGTCCTTCATCACGCCGCCGGTGGCGCTCGGCGCGTTCGCCGCCGCATCGGTCGCAAACACGCCGCCGATGCGCACCGGCTTCGAGGCGATGAAGATCGGCAGCATCGTCTATTTCATCCCGTTCTTCTTCGTGTTCGATCCGGCGCTGATCGGGCATGGAAGCTGGGGCAATATCGTGCTGTCGGTGATGCTGGCGCTGTTCGGGGTGTGGATGTTCGCGGGCGGCATCCAGGGCTATATCATGGGCATCGGTCCGGTGTTCCGCGACAGCCCCTATGCCTGGGTCCTGCGGCTGCCGCTCCTGATCGGCGCGATCCTGATCGCGCTGCCGGGCGAGGCGATCGCAGGCATCGGCGATCTCGAACTGCTGGCGATCGGGCTTGCGGTGATGTCGCCGGTGGTGATCGCGGCGCTGATCCAGAACCGACGAGGGTTAAGCCCGACGGGCGCGGTGTGAACACAGCCTCCCAAGGCGAGCCGGCGGGGTCATGCCCGCCGGCTTTTTCGTGCGATGAGGCGCTACGCCGTCACCCGGCGGAGCGTCAGGTTGATCCGGCCGCCATTCTTCAGTAGCGTCGAGGTGCCGGGATAGGTGCGGGTGACGCCGTGGAAGGCGAGGCGGCTTTTGCCTGCAAGCAGCACGATATCGCCGCTCTTGAGCTTCAGCGACACCGCCTTGTCGGTCCGCTCGGTCCCGCCGACGCGAAACAGGCAGGTATCGCCGAGCGAGACCGAGAGCACGGGTGCCGCGAAATCGGCCTCGTCACTGTCCTGATGCAGGCCCATCTTCGCGGTATCGTCATAGAAATTGACGAGGCAGGCCTCGGGCGGACGTTCGTAGTCGGCAAGCATATCCCAAAGGTTCAGAAGGCTCGCCGGCATGGGCGGCCACGGCCTGCCGGTTACCGGATGGGTTGCCTGATAGCGATAGCCGCGCTGCTTGTCGGTGACCCAGCCAAGCGCGCCGCAATTGGTCATCCTGACCGACATCGGCTTGCCGGTGCGCGGCATGGTCGGCACGTAAAGCGGGGCCTCGGCGACGACGGCGCGGATTTCGCCGACCAGCGCCTCCTGGGCGGCGCGGTCGAGATAGTCCGGCAGATAGCGGAAGCCTTCGGGCAGGTCGTTCATCGCTCTCACTCGTCCGGCGCGGGCTTGCCGCGCATCTTCTTGATGGCGCCGCGCCCGGTCTTTGCCTTCAGCCGGCGTTCGATCGAGCCCTTGGTGGGCCTGGTCTTGCGGCGTCTTGGCGGCGGCGGGGCGGCGGCGGCGAGGATCAGTTCCTTCAGCCGCTCGCGGGCATCCTCGCGGTTGCGCTCCTGGGAGCGAAACCGGTTGGCCTCGATCATCAGCACGCCTTCCTTGGAGAGCTTGCGGCCGGCAATGCGCGCGGCATTGCGCTTGACCGTATCGGGCAGAGAGGGCGAGGCCGTGAGCGGGAAGAACAGCTGAACGGCGGTTGCGACCTTGTTGACGTTCTGCCCGCCGGGCCCGCCCGACAGCACGAACTGCTCGGTCAGTTCCCAGCCGAAAATCGTGATCCGGTCATTGATGAAAAGGTCGCTTGATGCCATGGCGGCGTTATCTCACGCCCGGGCCCGCCGCATCAAGTCCCGATGATTGGCAACTTGACCGCAAAACCGGGACGGATTAATGAAACGGCACGGTGAGGGACGCCGGCCGCCCGCAAGCACGCTGTGCTCTGGTGAAGTTCCCTTCAAACCGATGAGCGATGTTTTCAAACCTTGCGCATTCGCGTTTCAGGCAATGCGGGCACCGGAACACCAGACAAGCGAATGCGAAGGGAAGACTTCGCAATGCCCCATACACCACTCCCAGCCCTTGAGACGCTCAAGGATCAGGCGAAACGCCTGCGCGCCCGGCTGGCGCAGGAAGACCAGACCATCAGCCACTCCCGCGCGCTGGAACTGATCGCCGCGCAATACGGTTTTCGCGACTGGAACACGCTGCATGCCAAGGTCGGCAACCGGCCGCCGCTCAATCCGTGGATGCTTGGCGCGCGGGTCAGCGGCACCTATCTCGGTCATCCTTTCACCGCCGAGGTGATCTCCGTGCAGGCGTTGCAGAACCGGCCCGGCTATTACCGGCTGACGATGAAATTCGACGAGGCGATCGATGTGGTCACCTTCGAGAGCTTTTCGGCCTTTCGCCGCCGGATCAACTGCACCATCGACGAAACCGGACGCTCGCCGGCGAAGACCTCGGATGGACGGCCGCATGTCGAACTGTCCTGGTAGCGGACCGGGCAGATCGGCGCTGAAAACGAAAAATACCCGGGCAACCTGAGCCGCCCGGGTATTTCATGCACTCCTCCTGCGGAGCTAAAGCTGTTTTCAGGCCGCGGCCAGCACGCTCGGGGAAGCCGCCTTCACGCCGGCATCGACATGGTCCTCGAACTTGGCGAAGTTGGCGACGAACATGTCGACCAGCTTCTTGGCCTGCGCGTCGTAGGCGGTCGGGTTCGACCAGGTGCCGCGCGGGTTAAGGATCGCGGCATCGACGCCCGGCACCGCGACCGGCACCTCGAAGCCGAAATTGTCATCGGTGCGGAATTCGGCTTGCGCCAGACGGCCCGACAGCGCTTCGGCGAGCATCGCCCGGGTCTGGCGGATCGGCATGCGGCTGCCGGTGCCATAGGCGCCGCCGGTCCAGCCGGTATTTACCAGCCAGCACTGGACGCCGTGCTTGGCGATCAGGGCCTTTAAGAGATTGCCGTATTCGGTCGGGTGGCGCGGCATGAACGGCGCGCCGAAACAGGTCGAGAACGTCGCTTCCGGCTCGGTCACGCCCTTTTCGGTGCCCGCGACCTTGGCGGTATAGCCGGACAGGAAGTGGTACATCGCCTGTTCGGGCGTGAGTTTCGCGATCGGCGGCAGCACGCCGAAGGCATCCGCCGTCAGCATGATGACGGTCTTCGGATGCGGCGCGAGCCCGGTGCGCGAGGCGTTGGGAATGTAATCCAGCGGATAGGCGCAGCGGGTGTTTTCGGTCAGCGAGCCATCGTCGAAATCGGGCTGGCGGTCGGCGTCGAGCACGACGTTTTCCAGCACCGTGCCGAACCGCTTGGTGGTGGCGTAGATTTCGGGCTCGGCCTCCGCCGAAAGCCGGATGGTCTTGGCGTAGCAGCCGCCCTCGAAGTTGAACAGGCCCTTTTCGCCCCAGCCATGCTCGTCATCGCCGATCAGCGTGCGCGCCGGATCGGCCGAGAGCGTGGTCTTGCCGGTGCCTGACAGGCCGAAGAACACGGCGGCGTCGCCATCCGGCCCGACATTGGCCGAGCAGTGCATCGGCATCACGCCGCGTTCGGGCAACAGGTAGTTGAGCACGGTGAAGACCGACTTCTTCATTTCGCCGGCGTAGGATGTGCCGCCGATCAGCACCAGGCCGTTGACCAGATCGCAGGCGATCACGGTTTCGGTGCGGCAGCCATAGCGTTTCGGATCGGCCGAAAACGACGGCAGGTTGATGATCGTCAGCTTCGCCTCGAAATGTTCAACCGCATCGCGATCCGGACGGATCAGCAGGTTGCGGATGAACTGGGCGTGCCAGGCATATTCGCTGATTACCCGCGTTGGCAGGCGGTTGTCCTCGTCGGCGCCGCCGATCAGGTCCTGGACGAACAGGTCCTTGCCGGCGGCATGGGCCAGCATATCCGCCTTCAGAAGCGCGAAATGCTCCGGCGACATCGGCTTGTTGTTGTCCCACCAGATCTGGTCGCGGGTGGCGTCGTCGCAGACCACGAACTTGTCCTTGGCCGAGCGGCCGGTGTGCTGGCCGGTCAGCGCGCGCAAGGCGCCGCCCGCCGTCAGAACCGCTTCCCCGCGACGGATCGATTCCTCGCAGAGTTCGGCCGGAAGGAGGTTGTAATAGACTGATTTCAGGTCTTTCAGACCCGCGCTCTCGACCGGAAAGCTGCGATTGTAGATTCCATGCTCCGCCATGTTCTCGCCTTTCAAGGGAAATTCAATTTTTTAAAAACATATTAAATTAATTCGCATCCGACAACCGGGGAAGTCGCAAAATCTAATGAAATCAGTCATTTAATCGATTAAAGAAATTTCGCCTATGACGCATATATGAAAATTTCTCTGTTTTCTCATGACTTTAACCCTCCAAAAAGGCCGACGCTAAATCCGGTTTAAACCGCAACGGATCGGACGTGTCGGGCGGCTTGCCACAATTTGTTCCAGTTTTTTTCCAAGAAATGCTAGAAACAGGGAGTTGGTCCGCTTTGCGGCGGCCCTTCCAAAAAACAAATGCTGACAGGGAGTTCCCATGCAGACGATCGCTCTGGTCGATGACGACCGCAACATTCTGACCTCGGTGTCGATCGCGCTCGAATCGGAGGGGTACCGCGTCGACACCTATACCGACGGCGCGACCGCGCTGACCGGGCTTCAGGCCAACCCCCCGCAGCTTGCGATTTTCGATATCAAGATGCCGCGCATGGACGGGATGGAACTGTTGCGCCGCCTGCGCCAGAAATCCGATATGCCGGTGATCTTCCTCACCTCCAAGGATGAAGAGATCGACGAGCTGTTCGGCCTGAAGATGGGCGCCGACGATTTCATCACCAAGCCGTTTTCGCAGCGTCTGCTGGTGGAGCGCGTGCGCGCCGTGCTGCGCCGCGTCGCCGCCCGCGAGGCCGCCGCCAATGGCGTGAAGCCAGCCGATGGCGAGGCCAACCGTCCGCTGGAGCGTGGGCCGCTGGTGATGGACCGCGAGCGCCACACCTGCACCTGGAAGGGCGGCGCGGTCACCCTCACCGTCACCGAGTTCCTGATCCTGCAATCGCTGGCCCAGCGCCCGGGCGTGGTCAAGAGCCGCGACGCGTTGATGGATGCGGCCTATGACGATCAGGTCTATGTCGACGACCGCACCATCGACAGCCACATCAAGCGTCTGCGCAAGAAGTTCAAGATGGTCGATACCGATTTCGATATGATCGAGACCCTTTACGGCGTCGGCTATCGCTTCCGCGAGGCGGCCTGATTTTTCCACGATGACGACCGGCGCTCCGCAGATAGGCGGCCGCGCCGGCGTTCGCAGGACGTAGCGTGACGGACACAGCCAGCAACAAAGCGAAACCGGCCCGGCGTTGGCGAAAGCCCTTCGCCGTGATGCGCTGGGTGCTGGCCTCGACCGTGTTTTCGAGCCTCAACTGGCGCATCCTGTTCTTCAACCTTCTGGCGCTGTTCTTTCTGGTCGGCGGCATTCTCTACCTCAATCAGTTCCGAGAGGGCCTGATCGACGCCCGCGTCGAAAGCCTGCTGACCCAGGGCGAAATCATTGCCGGCGCGATCGCCTCTTCGGCCTCGGTCGAAACCGACACGATGACGATCGATCCGCAGAAGCTCCTGGAACTGCAGGCCGGCGAAAGCGCCCGGCCGACCGCAAGCGACGAGGATCTGCGCTTTCCGCTCAACCCCGAAAAAGTGGCGCCGATCCTCCGACGGCTGATCTCGCCGACCCGGACGCGGGCGCGGATCTTCGATCCCGACGCCAACCTCATCCTCGACTCGCGTTACCTTTATTCGCGCGGCCAGGTGCTGCGCTACGACCTGCCCGCCGCCAGCCAGGATGACGCCGAAAGCATCGGCGACAAGCTCGGCAACCTCATGAACCGCTTCCTGCAGCCCGGCAACCTGCCGCGCTATGAGGAGGCGCCGGGTGGCGACGGCTCGATCTATCCGGAGGTCATCAAGGCGCTGGACGCCCAGCGCTCCGCCGTGGTGCGGGTCACCGACAAGGGCAAGCTGATCGTCTCCGTGGCCGTGCCGATCCAGCGGTTCCGCGCGGTGCTCGGCGTGCTGCTTCTGTCCACCCAGGCCGGCGATATCGACGAGATCGTCCATGCCGAGCGGATCGCGATCATCCGTGTCTTCGGGGTCACCGCGCTGGTGACGATGATCCTGTCCTTCATGCTGTCCTCGACGATCGCAAGCCCGCTGCGCAGGCTGTCGGAAGCCGCCGTTAGGGTGCGCCGCGGCGGCCCGCGCGAGCGCGAGGAAATCCCGGATTTCTCGGCCCGCCAGGACGAGATCGGCCACCTGTCGACGGCGCTTCGGGAAATGACCACGGCGCTCTACGATCGGATCGACGCGATCGACAGCTTCGCCGCCGACGTCGCCCATGAGCTGAAGAACCCGCTGACCTCGCTGCGCAGCGCGGTCGAAACCCTGCCGCTGGCGAAAACCGAGGAATCCAAGGCCCGGCTGACCGAAATCATCCAGCACGATGTGCGCCGTCTCGACCGGCTGATCAGCGACATTTCCGACGCCTCCAGGCTCGATGCCGAGCTTGCCCGCGAGGATGCGGCGCGCTTCGATGTCGAGGCTTTGCTCACCGATCTGGTGAATATCTCGCGCGAAACCAGCAAGCGCCACAAGAAGGTTCAGATCGGCTTCACCGCCCATCCCGGCAATCACGGCAAGACCGCGTTCGAGACCTATGGCCATGATCTTCGCATCGGCCAGATCGTCACCAACCTGATTGAAAACGCCCGCTCCTTCGTGCCGGAAAAGACCGGCCGCGTCGACGTGGCGCTGACCCGCACACGGGCGCAGATCATCGTCACCGTCACCGATAACGGCCCCGGCATCCGGCCGGACGCGCTGGAGCGGGTTTTCGAGCGGTTCTACACCGACCGGCCCGACGGCGAGGCGTTCGGCCAGAATTCCGGGCTCGGCCTGTCGATCTCACGCCAGATCGCCGAGGCCCATGGCGGCACGCTGATGGCGGAAAATGTCACCGATACGGAGACCGGCGCGGTCAAGGGCGCGCGCTTCACCCTCACCCTGCCGGCCGCCACCGGCAAGGCGTCATGACCGGCGTGGTCAATCTGCATGCAACGGCGATCGTGCTCGGCGCGACCGGCATCCTGATCACCGGCCCGTCCGGCGCCGGCAAAAGCGCGCTGGCGCTTTCGCTGATCCGGGCGGGTCGGCTGCATGGCCTTTACGCAAGCCTCGTCGCCGATGACCAGGTGTTGATCTCGGCGTCGAACGGCAGGGCCGTGGCGGCCGCGCCGCCGGCGACCGCGGGCCTGATCGAAATCCGCGGAACGGGTCTCGTGCCGATCGATTACCTGCCTGAGGCGGTCGCGGATTTTGCGCTTCTGCCCGTCGATCCGGCCACCGCCGAGCGTCTGCCGGCGTCCGGCGAGAGGCTTGACCTTCTTCCGGGTCTGGCGCTGCCGCTAGCCCGCCTCGCCTGGCCCTCGCCCGATCCGTTTTCGGCGCTTGCGGCACTTTGCCCCGGGCTTGTGGAAGGGCGTCCCGCGCGCCCGCGCCTTGCCGACTGCTGATCGCTTTGGCCCGGCTGCGACTGATTTCATGTGTGATTTCGCCGTTTTGGCTTGCACTTCGCGCCCGCTTCGACAAGATGCGAAACGTTATCGCCCCGAGAAGGAGCTTGGTGAATGATCGGACTGGTTCTTGTGACCCATGGCGGCCTGGCGGAGGAATTCCGTCTGGCGGTCGAACATGTTGTTGGGCCCCAGGATGCCATCGAGACGATTTCGATCGGCCCGGAAGACGACATGGACCGCCGCCGCGACGATATCGTTGCCGCCGTCGGCAAGGTCGATGCCGGCAACGGCGTCATCATCCTGACCGACATGTTCGGCGGTACGCCTTCAAACCTTGCGATTTCCGTGATGAACAACGGCACGATCGAGGTGATCGCCGGCGTCAACCTGCCGATGCTGATCAAGCTTGTGGCCGTGCGTCAGGAAAACGACATGGCAAAGGCGCTTGCCGAAGCCGAGGATGCCGGCCGGCGCTATATCAATGTCGCAAGCCGTGTGTTGAGCGGGAACTAGCAGGCCATATGGAAACCGTTACACGCCGCCTGACTATTCTCAACAAAAGGGGGCTGCATGCGCGCGCTTCGGCGAAATTCGTCCAGACCGTCGAGAAATTCGATGCCTCCGTCGCCGTCGCCAAGGATGGCATGCGCGTGGGCGGCACCTCGATCATGGGGCTGATGATGCTTGCCGCCGGCATCAACAGCACTATTGTTGTCTCAGCCGCGGGCGCGGAGGCGGAAGCGGCGCTCGATGCCATCGAGGCGCTCATCGCCGACCGTTTCGGCGAGGAAGGCTAAGCCCGACCGCAACGCGTTCCGCGCCGCGCCAATCCGGAAAAAAATGGATACCAGACATGACCATCAGAACCCTTGTATGGGGCGAGAACGTCCACGAGCAGACCAACAAGACCGTGGCCGAACTCTATCCCCGCGGCATGCATGCCGCCATCGCCGAAAGCTTGAACCGCAATGACGGCATCAAGGCGGACACCGCCGTTCTTCAAGACCCCGAGCACGGCCTGACGGCCGAGCGGCTTGCTGCGACCGACGTCCTGCTGTGGTGGGGCCATGCCGCCCATGGCGAGGTTTCCGACGCGGTTGCCGAGCGCGTCTGCGAGGCTGTCTGGAGCGGGATGGGCATGATCTTCCTGCATTCGGCGCATTTTTCCAAACCGTTCAAGCGGCTGATGGGCACAGCCTGCAATCTCACCTGGCGCGAAGCCGGCGAGCGCGAGCGGCTGTGGGTGACCTCGGCCAACCACCCGATCGCCGAAGGCGTCGGCCCGAGTTTCGAGCTTGAGAATGAGGAAATGTATGGCGAGCCCTTCGGCGTGCCGGAACCTCTGGAGACCGTGTTCGTGAGCTGGTTCCAGGGCGGCGAGGTGTTCCGTTCCGGCCTCACCTACAAGCGCGGCGCGGGCAATGTGTTCTACTTCCGCCCCGGCCACGAGACCTATCCGACCTATCACGACGCCAATGTCCAGCGCGTAATCGCCAATGCCGTGCGCTGGGCTTATAACCCGGCGCGCCGTATCGCCGAACCGACAGCCGCTCCCAACGTGCCCGTCGACAAGGCGCCGGAAAAGATCACCGAGCGCGGCGCCCGCCTGCATAATCCCGGCGAAGACGGTTTTCGCTGACCACGGAGACAGCCCCATGAACAAGACGAAGAAACCGGTACGGGTGCTGATCGTCGGCACCGGCGGCATGGCGCGCGTTCATGCCGAAGCCTTTGCCGAAATGGACGGCGTGAGCGTGGTGGCGGGCGTCGATCCGCGCGCCGAGGTGCTCGCCGCATTCTGCGACCGGCACGGGATCGAAGGCCGCTACGCCACGCTTGCCGACGCGATCGAGCAGTGCGAATTTGATGCCGCCTCGGTGGTGACGCCCGACGGCCTGCATTATGCCACCACCATGCCGCTGATTGCCGCCGGCAAGCATGTGCTGTGCGAAAAGCCGCTGAGCACCGATTACGCCTTCGCCTCCGAGATGGCCTCGGCCGCGGAGGCTGCCAGCATCGTCAACATGATCAATCTCAGCTACCGCAATGTTGCCGCCCTGCAGAAGGCGGCGGACATGATTGCCGCGGGCGAGATCGGCGCGGTGCGTCATTTCGAGGCCTCATATCTTCAGAGTTGGCTGACGCAGTCCGTCTGGGGCGACTGGCGCACCGAGCCCGGCTGGCTGTGGCGGCTTTCCACCGCGCATGGCTCCAAGGGCGCGCTTGGCGATGTCGGCATCCATATCGTGGATTTCGCCACCTTTGCCGCCGGCTCCGCGCCGCATTCGGTCTCCTGCCGCACCGCCGTGTTCCACAAGGCGGAGGGCGACAGGATCGGCGAATACACCCTCGACGCCAATGACAGCTTCGTGATGCATATGGACCTCGCCAATGGCGCGATCGGCACGATCACGGCATCGCGTTTCGCCTCCGGCCACCACAATGACCTCCGCCTCCGGATTTACGGCGACAAGGGCGGGCTGCAGGTGTTGTTCGAACGCGGCGAAAGTCATTTGCGCGCGGCCATCGGCCCGGATGCGCTCGCAAAGGAGGAATGGAGTGATATCGACTGCCCGCCGGTCGCCACCATCTACCAGCGCTTCATCGCCGCGATCCGCGGCGAGGCGCCGGCCGATCCGACCTTCCTGCGCGGCGCGGAACTGCAGCAGGTTCTCGACCTCGCCGGCCGCTCCCAGGAGATGGGCAGCCGTTCCCTGACGCTTGAGGCTTTAGCGGAATCGCCATGAAACCGTTCCGCCCAGGTCAAATTAACTGAATTTCAGTTCATTTGACCTGACGGTCTGAAAACAAAGGGATTCTACATATTCAGGCCACGATCGGCGTTCCGTCGGGAAACCAGGATGTGTCGAGTTTGGTATGGCGGTCGGAGAAGTCGCAGATGCGCTTCATCCGGTCCTCCTCGAGGATTTCCACCGAGCCGTTGGAGCGGCGGATCAGGCCGTCCTTTTCGAGCGCCGTGAAACTGCGGCTGACATAGACATTGGTCAGCCCCAGAACGTCGGAAATCTCGGTCTGGTTTAGCGGCAGACGGAAGGTCGTGGTCATCGTCGTGTTGGTGATGCGCAACCGGGCCTGGAGATCGAGCAGCAGATAGGCGATCCGCTCGCGCGCGCTCATGCGACCGATGGCGCGCAGGAAATCGATCATGATCACCTGGTTGCGCACCGCAAGCGCAAACAGCAGCGCGGCAAGCTGCGGCGCGCGTTTGAACACCTCGTCGAGATCCTTTTTCGGAAACGGGCAGAGCCGGACGTCTTCCGCGGCTCTCAAGACCGTCGTGCGTTCGGTAAAGGCGATATCGGGAAAACCGACGATATCGCCCGGGTGGTGGATCTCCACGATCTGCCGGCGGCCATCCTTCAGGTCGGCATAGCTATAGAGCCAGCCCTTCTTAACCACATAGAGGTGAATATTCTGGTCGCCCTCTTGATAGACCTCGTCATTCTTGGCGAAATCCCTTTCCTCGCGTTCGAAGCGGGCGATGCTCTCAAGCGAGGCCTCGTCGAGTTCGGCATAATGCGAGAGCTTCTGGGCCAGACAGCTTTTCGTGTGCGCGTTCATCTTTCCAAAACCTTCCGGCAGAGCGACTGTGGTGACATGCTCGCTGCCACTGCAATTATGGCCGAATGATGGCGACGACTGCAATCATCATGCTCGGTTGAGGCGATACTTTATGCGCGCCGTCCTCGTTTTCAACGCAATTTTCGACGATTTGTAACCAGTTTAATGCGCGCCTTTTCTAAACAGTACAGGTACATGACAAACGAGGAGGGCCTGATGTCGGAACTGCCATCGGGTCAAAAGAAGCACTTCGCGGCCGGGCGGGTCCCGTTGTCCGCGAAAATCCTTCAAAACGAACAAAGAAAGGAGGCACTCTCATGTCCTCCGCCATTGCCGTTATAGACCCATATTGCCTTACGCCCTACACGCTCGGCTCGCTGGAAGCCGGCGCGCTCAGCGGCGCGGAATCCATTGCCATGCGCGTTGCAAGAGCCCATGGCAGGAACTTCCGGTTTCATTTCTACCAGAACGGCCGCATCGATATCGACCGCGATGCCTGCGGCTTCTACCGACCGCTCGCGTCGCTGAAGGCGGACGACCTCGCGGGCGTTCAGGCGATCGCGGTGGTCAGTTCATGGAAATCGGCGCTGAAGGCGCGCAAGCTCAATGCGCATTGCCCGATCTTCCTCCGGCTTCATTCCAACCCGGGGCGGCACAACCGCCGCATGGGCGAGGCGCTTGCCGAGGCCTGCATCGAGATCGTCTGCGTCTCTCATGCGCATGCGCGCCATGTGAGCGAATTTCTGAGCGCGGAAAACGACAGGCTGCCGAAGATCACCACGATCTACAACCCGGTCGATGATCATCTCGCACCCGATGACACGCCGCGCGACGTGAACCGGCTGTTCTTTCCCGGCACGCCGCTCAGGGGAATTTCTGAGGTTCTCGCCAAGTTCGAACGGCTCCGCCAGCAACGCCCCGAGCTGAAGCTCGATATCGCCGAGGACGGCAACAAGATCTGGCCGGATGGCGTGCCGCCGGTCGGCGTCACCTTTCTGGGGCGGCTCGATCATGGCGAGATGATTGACCGGATGCGCCGGTCGCTTTGCGTCTTCTATCCCCAGACGCGGTTCTTCGAGCCCTTTGGCCTGCCGTTGGCCGAGGCCAATGCGGTCGGCACGCCGGTGCTCGCGGATGAGGGGCTGGCGGTCAATCACGAAATTCTGGGCGGCGACGGCCAATGCGTCGACACCGGCGACATCGCCGCGATTGTCAGCCGGCTCGACGCCTGGCGCGAGACGCCGCCGAAGGTTACGGCCGCGCCGCATTACCGCATATCCCATATCGCCGAGTTGTGGCGGCAGAAGCTGACCGGGTCGCTTCAGTCGCCGCAGGGCGGCCCCGTGCCCATGGATGCCGCGGCGGCAGCGCCCGCTTCGCGGTAGCTGCCGCTCCTCTCTAACCAGTATGCCTCAGATCTTCCGGCAGCAGCGCCGCCGGCATGTTCTGGTAGCAGACCGGCCGCAGGAAACGGCGTATCGCCATGGTGCCGACCGAGGTGCCGCCGAAATTGGTGGTGGCCGGGTAGGGCCCGCCATGGATCATGGCATCGGCAACAGCGACCCCGGTGGAGAAACCGTTGGCGAGCAGCCGGCCGGCCTTGCGCTCCAGCACCGGCAGCAGCGAGCCGGCGAACTCGGCGTCATCATGATCCATGTGCAGCGTGCAGGTCAGCTGGCCCTCCAGCCGCTCGGCGACCGCCCGCATCTCCTGGGCGTTCGACGCCACGACAATGATGCCGAGCGGGCCGAAGACCTCATGGGCGAGCGCCGGGTTTTCAATGAATGCCGCGGCGGAAACCTTGTAGAGCGCGGGCGCGGCCTTGCGCCCATCCGCCTCCAGTTTGACCAGCGTCTCGACCCCGGATGCATGGGCAACCGCATCGCTCCCCTTGCGGAAGGCCTCGGCTATGCCGTCGGTCAACATCGTGCCCGCGCCGACCCTGCCAAGCTCCTCTGCCGCCTCTTCGGCGAACCGGTCGGCCTCGGGACCGGCCAGCGTCACCATCAGGCCCGGATTGGTGCAGAACTGGCCGACGCCCATGGTCAGCGAGCCGGCCCAGCCCTTGGCGATCTCGCTGCCGCGATTGGCGAGCGCGTCCGGCAGCAGGAAGTTGGGATTGACCGAGCCGAGCTCGCCGAAGAACGGGATCGGCTCATCGCGACGGGCGCAAAGATCGAACAGCGCCTTGCCGCCGGCAAGCGAGCCGGTGAAGCCGACCGCCTTGATCAGCGGGTGGGTGACGAGCATCGTGCCGGCCTCGTGCGAGGCGCCCTGAAGCAGGGAGAACACGCCCGGATGAATGCCGCATTTCTCCGCCGCCGCCGCAATCGCCTCGGCCACGATCTCGCCCGTTCCGGGGTGGGCGGGGTGGCCCTTGACCACCACGGGGCAACCGGCGGCGAGGGCGGAAGCGGTGTCGCCGCCGGCCGTTGAAAACGCCAGCGGGAAATTCGAAGCGCCGAACACGGCCACGGGGCCGATCGGGCGCTGGATCATCTTCAGATCGGGCGAGGGCGGCGTCGCCTCGGGATTGGCGGCGTCATGCCTGCGGTCGAGATAATCGCCGTCCAGAATGTGGCGCGCGAACATGCGGAGCTGGCCCGTCGTGCGGCCGCGCTCGCCTTCAAGGCGGGCTTCCGGCAGGCCGGTTTCCGCCATGGCGATCGCGGTGATGTCGCTGCCGCGCTTTTCGATCTCGTCGGCGATCTTGTTCAGGAATTCGGCGCGGGTTCGGCGTGAGGTGTAGCCATAATCCCAGAACGCGGCTTCGGCGGCCTTCACCGCCTCGTCCACCAGCGCCTCGTCGGCTTCGAAATATTCGAGCGGCTTTCCGGTCATCGGCTGTGAGGTGAAGCGTTTGGCGGTTTCTTTCCATTCGCCGCCGATCAGGTGCCGGCCATGTGGTTCGAAAGTCATAGATGTCTCCATTCAGATGAGGTCGCGGTGCGCGATCTCCGCCGTCAGCGCGTCAAGTCGACAGTCGGACGTGCGCTGACCCGGCCGCGACCCTCGTCAGTGTTGTGGGGCAAAACCTCACCCCGGGATGCAGCCCGCCAAAGATACAGCGACAACAGTTTCGGCCTCCGGATTGTTCCACCTTGCGGCCCGACAAGGTCCGCTGCGGCGGCCGATTATGCTCATTCCGGCCACGCGCGCAATCGGCCTGCAACAATGCGCAAAATGGCGCCGGACGCAAGCGCTTCCGGCGGTGCTGGCGTCCGGGAGCTCTATTTTCGCATGAACTGTGCGGGCCAGTCGGCGATGCGGTCGTCAAGCGCGGTAAGCCATGCGCGCGCTTTTTCGTCATCCGCAAGATGGGCGTCAAGGAAGGCGAGGGTCAGCATGGAGACCGCTTCGCGCTGGGCGGGGTGGCCGGGCGTCGGGTCGTTAT
>MDSV01162438.1_pt1 | contig 21548 bp, 14 predicted proteins | sample 810851 | NCBI WGS metagenome assembly MDSV01 (sample SAMN05326640, study PRJNA326480) | marine metagenome | isolation source: seawater | place: Atlantic Ocean: North East | collected 2012 | reverse complement strand
GCTGCCAGCAGACGGGGCCACCCTTTGGAACCTCTCCGCCACCCGGCCGAGTGGCGCAGATGAAGTCTATGCAAATTGGAGCTCTCTAGAGACCAACCAAACTCAGTGGGTGCTCTGCGGTGCCAGCGAGCCTCGGATGGTCGAAGACCTGGAATGCTTTGACTCCGGCTCTGCCGCTGATGGCGTTTGGCCAGACACGACTTGGGATCCAGCCAACCTCACAATGGGGGATACAAACATGACCAAGGGTGATTTCTGGAACCACTGGCGCGTTCGTGCAGACCAAGATGGGCGAATCGGGCAATGGTCGTCGGTTCAAAAATTCCGTATTCCTGAAAATCAGGGCTATGATGACGGAGATGGCAACCAATCCATCGGTCTCTACCGAGGTTCAATATTCAGCGAAACTGATCTTTTGCCGGGTGTTCCTGATTCAGAAATCTCTTCGACGGTGTCCAGCAACATTGGCACCTCGCAAACTCTCAATCTCGGCACCTCAAGTTCCGGATCTGGACAGAGCAGCATCTTGATGGAATTTGATTTGAGCGCCATGCCATGGCCAAGCGCTATGACCCCGACCTCGATGTTGCTGAATTTGTACCGATACAATGTGGTTGGTACATCCGCCACGACAGTGTCTGCCCACGCTTGTTCCAGCTTCAATGAAAACACGGTCACTTGGAACAACACCCCGAGCTGCTCGACGAGCGAAATCACAAGATCAACGCTCACATTGACGCCTTCCAACGGTTGGATTGAATGGGATTTGACGAGCCTTGCACAATCCAATGTCGCCAATGGAAACTTGACGATGACCGTGATGCTCCAAGTCGTAGGAACACCTTACACGAACCATCAGTTCTACTCTTCGGATTACATCAACGAGTCACTCAGGCCTCGCCTCGTCCTCGAGTACATCGATAACGTCGATGGTATCCAACCGCCAAGTCAACCCGCTTTGACTTCGCCAACCGATGGTAAAGTCCTCTACAACACCAGCGATGTCGTCCTCACTGCAGACGCTTCTCCTGTGCTTTCCTGGGCTGCTTCAACAGGTGCGACAGGCTACATCGTGACCATTGCCAATCAATCTGGAGTGTACAAGTATCGATCGTGGGAAGGCACAACGATCACGGGAACCTCGTTCAGGTTCCCAACCAGTCTTGATACTGGGGAAGTGTTCCAGTGGTGGGTTCAAGGCGTGAACCAATCGATTCCTGGACCCTCTTCGTCTCGTTGGTCCTTCGCCATTGGTGACCCAACTCACGTTGACAACAACGACATGACGTACACCTACACCTTCCAAACGGGCAATGAAGTTGCACAGTTCGGCCACACCAACATCAGAGAAACTCACCTGAGCGAAGCAGATGCTGATGCGAATTTTGGCGACTCGGCGCTTCTTGATTCGGGTACATACTTCGGTCAAAACAGTGGTAAATTGGCCTACATGACCTTTGCACTTGACAATGGACAAGTGCCGCTTCCCGCTCATGCAAGCATCCATTCAGCTAGCCTTGGTCTGTACCTTGATTCGTGGGTGATTGCAGGTGGTGCCAACGCAATGACGTTCAATGTCCACAGGATCACCAACGCTCAATGGAGCCAGTCGGGATCAACATGGAACAACGCCTCCTCCGGCGTCTCATGGGGTGCTGCTGGCTTGCAGGCTGGTGTTGATTACGACGCCACACCAGTTTCGACCTTTGTTGAAACCGATCTAACTGCACAACGCTGGGTCTGGTTCGATATTGGTGCGCAAGGCATGCTCATCGACAACGACAACGCTTGGATCATCATCGCGACTCCTAACCGAGGTGACATGATGGCAAACTTCGTTTCAAGTGAATCAAACCTCATGGCAGGTGCACTTCGACCGGTCATTCAACTGAATCACACAGACGTGAGTACTGTTGATGTTTCACCGACAGCACCGACCACGAATGCAGACACATCGATTTCCTTTGCTTCAGCTGTTTACAATCATCTCAGCATGCCAGTCAACGTACCAATTGTTTGGTCCGCCTCGAATGGAAGCATCACCTCGACCGGTGTCTTCACACCGTACGCCACGGGACAACACAGCGTCTCTGCGTGCTTCGGGCTCGTCTGTGCTGTTGAGACCGTGACCGTCACGCCAGGTTCGCCAACCACACTCATTGCAGCGGGTGCGAGCAGTGAAATCACCGCTGATGATACCATGCAGATCACCGCCTATGTGGTTGATCAGCATGGAAACTTAGTTCCAAACCAAGCCATTACCTACACGCCGAGCAATGGAAGTATGTCCATGGTTCAACCGAACCTCTTCATGCCTTATGCCGTAGGTGCTTACACGATCGAAGTTGCTTGGAATGGACAAACTGTTTCAGTTCCAATCACGGTGACAACAGGTGTTGCAAGTTACTTCATCCTCGAAGGCTGTGCAGGTACGAACCCCGCAGGAGTTTGGTGCACAGTGACTCACACACTCTTCGATCAGTTCCACAATGAAATCGGTGATGTCACAGAGGCAGGACCTCTGACATGGGTCGTTGAAAATGGAAACTACAGCACGGTCAATGGAGAATACTTCCCCGACCATGTTGGGCAGTGGATGCTCAACTTGACCTCGACCAGCGGTGCTGCAGGTCAATTGGCCATCACTGTTGGCCATGGTGAAATGGAACAACTTGAACTGGATTTATCTGCTACCGAAATTACAGCCGACGATCGAATTTACATCAATACCACTCGAATTGACGTGCGAGGAAACCGACTCCCGGTCTACCTCCCAAGCCAAAACTGGACCAAGACCTCAGACGGCATTCTTACCGCTGGGGGCCCTGCAATATGGGATCCAGTTTCTCGCGGACAGAAAATCCTCGAAGCAAAGTATGAAGACATCACGACTCAAGTTTCTGTCACTGTTGAGCAAGGTGCAATTGTCACTTTGGTGCTTATTGTCAACAATGTTGATTCTGTTGGGGACACGTTCCAACTTACAGCAGATGATTCGATTGATGTGAAGGTGAAAGCCACAGATCAGAAGGGCAACAGATGGTCAATCGACGCCAATTGGACACTCGCACATGCCACATGGAGCGACCAATCTGTCCTCGAAGGGGCAGATATCGCTAACGATGAAGTGACGTTCCAACCGTACATGTCGTCCTTGACTGCATACACTATTTTTGCAGTGTATGACGATGGCAACATGGTCCATGAAGTGAGCCTGTTTGTGGAAGTGAGCCAAGGTGATTTGATTTCAACGACCGTCTCAGCAGTGGCATCTGATGCTACAACGGGTGATGCGTTCAGCCTCACCTCGGATGAACACATCGATTTCTCTGCAAGTCTTGAAGATCAGGACACCAACGCCATTGATTCAAGTGTTCTTACTTGGGTTTTGATCGATGAAGACAGCGGAATCATGCTTGACATTACAAGTCAACTTGTTGCTGACAACATGCGTTGGCAAGCCACCAATGTCGGAAACTTCACCATCGCAGGTTTTGCTATCAGCAATGCCGGGTACAACATCAGTGACTCTGTATCGATCTCAGTTTTGCACGGGGTGGCAGTGAGTGTCAGCTCCAGTGCTGATACCAATGCACAAGATGCAGGCAAGGAAATTTTCATACAAATCACCGGTACTGACGCTGATGGAAACACCTTCCCTCAAACGGTTGAATGGTTGGAAAACAACAGCGCAGTCGCAGATATGTCTGCTGGAGCAGATGAAGGTGCTTACACCTACTTTGCCCGTACAGCCGGAACTCATCTCCTGGAGTTCAATGCCGGTGGCGCTTCAAATTCCTTGGAACTGTCCGTTGCAGCTCAACGCACAGTCAGTTCAATTTTGGTTGAATTGTCTTCTGACAGCACCGATCAACTTGACAGTTTCACAGTGACAGTGCTTGCTTTCGATGCCTTCGAAAACCCAATTCCAGTGCCAGCCAGCACCAACGTCGATTCGACGGGCAGAGCGGAAGTTCTAGCCCAAGGACAAGGTGTGTGGAAGGTGGTAACCCTCGACAGTGGACCACAGACTGTAACCGTGACATCTGGAAAAGTTTCTGAATCCCTTGAGTACGAGGTCGTCGGCAATGTAGGTGGCTTCTTCAAATCTGGAGGCCCGCTGTACTATGTTGGAGCAGTGTTGCTGGCAATCATCGTCGTTGTCGTTCTCGGTCTTCTGGTTGTGACCCTGCGAGGTGGCGATACAGATTACGAAGATTACGATGATGATGAGGACGATTACGAAGACGAGGCACCATCTCGAACCGCAGCAGCAGGACCAACTGGTCCCGCACCTGGTCCGAGTGGTCCCGCACCTGGTCCGAGTGGTCCCGCACCAACTCCTGAACCGGAACCTGAGGAAGACACCTCGTGGATGAACGATCATCGTGTTGATGATGATGGAACTGAGTGGGCCGAAGACGAAAACGGCACCTGGTGGTACCGTCAACCCGACGAAACTGAATGGTCAGAATGGACCGAATGAAGGGTATTGTTTGATACAGGTTGAAGCAAGAGGGTTGAAAATGCGCATCGGTACAATTGGTTCTGTCAAAGGTGCCCTTTGCATCATTTTGGTAGCGCTGTTCTGCACCCAAGCGTGGCAACCCTACAGCGCAGCACCTCACCTTGAGCAAATTCAAGTCGAACACGCCCAAGGTGCTGCGGTCCGCATTTCAATCACCTCGCCAGTGTATTCAATCACCGCTGATGAAGTGGTGATGCTTGAGGCAACACTCTATGATGCAGTAAACAATGTTGTATCGGGAGATGTCAACTGGACTGCAAGCAATGGCAGCATTAGCGATGATGGTACGTTCTACCCTTGGCAGGCCGGATTGATCAGTATTGAAGCGAGCAACGGAGCACTCGTCGATGTGTTCAACATCACCGTCAACGCGGGTGTTGGTCAATCGCTGGCCATCACGACATCAACGGCCCATGCAAAATTGAGCACCACACTTGAAGCAAATGTACTCGATGCTCGTGGAAATGCAAAACCAGCGAACGGTGTAGTTTGGACCCTCGATGGGATGTATGCAGGTACAGGCACCCCTCAGTGGATTCCTACAGAACTCGGAGAAGTTCATGTTCGAGCTCGCCTCAATCAGATGGAAGACAATAGAATGGTTGAGGTTGTAGCAGGCGACCCTCACCAGTTCCTTTTCGAGGACGATCTGCAATTGCGGAGTGGTGAATCAGTTTACCTCCAAGTTCGTTTGATTGATCAAAACGGGTTCGAAATGAACCACACGGCTGCAGGCTACAAATCATGGACTGCTGAAAACGGCACGATAAGTCCGGTTGGTCGGTTCACTGCGACCTATCCAGGGGTATGGAACCTCAGCGTTTCTGCTGGAAACGTGACGGGTGAGTCGACCATACGCGTCGTCCCTGCTGATGCCTCGCTCTCTCAACTCACCGTACTTGGCGACCATGCCGAGTTCGTGGCTGGAGAGACCTATGAGTTGGTGACTACACGAACCGACGCCAATGGGTACACGGGCTCATTCACACCGCCGCTCGCAAACTTCACCACCAGCAGTGGAGGACTTGCTCTTGTCGATGGCAGGGTGCATTGGACGCCCGGTGCCATGGGCTCGCACACGCTTACGGTGATGGATGAAGGCTCCCCCTCCTCCTTAGATGTCGATGTTGTCCACGGTGGAGCCATTGAAACGATGCTCACACTCGAGCCTTCCATCTTGAGAGCAGGATTACAAAGCGTTCTGTCTTTTTGGGCCGTTGACCAAGTTGGCAACCAGTGGATGGTGAACGGATCGATGACCCTCGTAAGCGGCAATGAATCGTATTTCACTGCCTATGAAGGGTACGCTACAATATCGCCCCGTTCGCTCGACACATGGCGCGTCGAAGCCTCATGGTTTGATGCAAGTTCCGCACTTCGATACGATAGCGTGTTCCAAGAGGAGACCCATACCGGTGAATTGGCTTTCATCGAATTGAGCGGTGCAAACACCATCCTTGCTTCAGACACCCCTCTTGATTTGAATCCGAAATTTTACGATGGATTTGGTAATGAACTTGACGAGATTGGCTTGAATTGGACTGTTGATGGTGAGGACGCCACGGTCGAATTGATGCTGGCAGATATGCATTGGATGCCAACAGAAGTTGGCGGGCATGAAATTCGTGCAAATGCAAACGGAATCTTTGCAACAATTCGATTGACAGTGGTTGCAGGTGAGGCAAGAAATCTTGTCACGGATTACGAAACGGGTTTGACGGTGAATGCAGGCGTGGCCTCTGAAATCTTCATTCAGGTCATTGATGCGCACGGTAACTTGGCTCCAGCAACCGATGTTTCAATCACACTCAATCAGACCCTCGGAGTCTTGGATGCCTCTTCCTCTGGGAATGGGTATTGGGATTTCACCGGAAAAATGGCCGGAACTTATGATCTCACATTCACTCAAGCCGATGCCACGCACACCATTGATTTGAACATCCAACCTGGCGAAGCCGTTCGGGTTTTGGCGGAAATCGACGGATTTGATATTGCTCAAGGGGACACCGTGCTCTTACAACTTCGAGGCGTCGATGAATTCGACAACATTGTCATCGTCGAACCTGAAAATACCACCGTGTCATGTTCAGCAGGTAAAGCCAGTTATGTCACTGGTGATACTTGGGAATTGAACGTCAATTCTGCCGGCGACGATCGGTCATGTACGGTCAACTGGAACGGCCTCATCACGCAGCGATTTTTCGATGTCGAAGCGGTCTTGTTTGGAGGGGCGGTCGGGTCGACAAATACAGCGATGACCCTTGCATCGTTCCTATTGGGATTGATTCTTGTGACCTTGGTTGTGCTCGTTCGCCGAGTCAATAACAAGGAAGAAGATGATGAGTGGGTTGAGGATGCTTTCGAAGAGGAAGATGATTACCAGTCTGATGAATCAGAAGAATCAGAAATTGAAGAAACCGCCGATGACCCACCAGGCGGTGAACTTTCGGATGAACTCAGAGCAACACTCGCCGCTAAAGCCGCTGAAGTTGGTGTGATGCAAGCTGCTCCGGGTACCACTCAGGGTGAATCGGGATGGTATGTCGATGTCAGCAGTGAAGTGCAATATTGGAACGTCGGCGAAGATGGATCTTGGACAAGGGTGGAATAATGCCAATTTGGCAACCCACCGAGGATGACACCGATTTGTTGTACATCATTGCTGCCTCCTTGTGCTGGACAGCTTCACTTTGGAGCAAGTTGTTCATCGATCGGGTTGTCGCCCCAATCCATCAATGGAAATGGCTCACTCTGCTTCTGACTTCGTAGGCCCGTCATCGATGGTTTCGATGAGGATCATGAACTCATCAATGTCCAACACCCCATTCTCATCGGTGTCTGCCTTGTGAAACACGGTCCTGAATTCATCGTTGGTGTAGGAGACGCCAAGCGCCTTTAGGGCGTTGATGAATTCTGGTAAGGTGAGGTGGTTTTTCAAGCCCAAATCTGCGGCCTTGAACGCAGCAAGACGCAAATCATGTTCTGCTTTTGTAGGATTGGAAAACTGTTCACGGAGGTTCTTGAACGGTGTTGTGATCACCTGGTTGTGTTTGCGTCCATACCCAATGTAAGTGATAGCACCAAGTGCACCTGCACCTGCAGCTCCAATCAGTGCTTTTTCACCCATGAGGTACACAAGGGCAACCCCTGAAATGATTCCAAATATTTGTACAAACGGGTACAACGGTGATTTGTAATCAGGCTTGTACCATTCTTGTGCCTGTGGTGACCTTCGTAGAACAATGACCGATGAGTTGACCGCAACAAAGACCATGATCTGGAAGCCCGATGCCAACTTGGCTACGTCCTTAACAGGCAGGAATAGGATGGCCAAGAGCATTGCAAACCCAGTCAGCAGGATCGGCCAATGCGGAGTTTCATACTTGGCGTTGACAGTTTCAAGAGCTTGCGGCAAAAGGTTGTCTCGAGCCATTGCAAAGACGAAACGAGAGGCCGCAAGGATTCCAGAGAGTGCCCCAGATGCCATTGTCAAAACAGCGAGGAAGGCAGCGAGCAATCCGATTTTTGTTCCAGCAACATAGTCGACAAACACGAACACTGGGTTTTCCACGGGTTTCCCATCAACCTGGTATGCTTCTTCAGGAACGGCTGCAAACATGATGAATGTTACAGCGCAATACAAAAACGTAACAAGACCCAAAGAAATCAGAATTCCAAGCGGAAGGTTTCGTCCAGGATCTTTGATTTCACCGCCGATGGCTGCAACCTTAATCACGCCTGCATAGGCAACAAACACAAATGCTGCTGCTTCAGCGACCTTGAAGGATTGTTCACCAAATGAACCACCTTTGGTGGTGAGGGGGCGCGAGAAATCAGCGTTTCCATCAAACAATGCAAGGATACATACCAAGAGCAAAAGCGCCATCGTGACCCCAAGGATTGGAGTTTGAACGGCTTTGATTTTCTTGACACCGAGGATGTTGAGGAAAGTGATGAGTGCAAGGGTTACAATTGAGAGAATTTGCATGTTGACCTCGACGTCGAAGTATTCTGTCAACGCATACATGTAGGCTGAGAAACCAATCAAGGCGAAGGCGGCCTTGAGAAGGAATGATGCCCAGAGCCCCAAACCACTTACTGTTCCGAAGAGCGGCCCGTAGGTCCGTTCTAAGAACACATAGGATCCACCGCTGGAAGGCATGGCAGAGGCGAGTTCAGATTTTGAAATCGCACCTGGGAAGACGACCAAAGCAGAGAGCAAGAAAGCCATCCAAATACCGGGTCCCATGATGTCGGCTGCAAAACTTGGCATGACAAACAGGCCAGAGCCAACCATCGATGCAATTGCGATGATGACAACGCCACTGAGTCCTACGCTGCGTTCTAAGGTGTCCGCAACATCTTCGATTACACCTTTCACGTCTCCTTTGACGAGTTTGGAAGCTGTTTGTTTCAAATTCATAGGCATTCCCCGAAAAACAACCGGAAGAGGGTCCGTAACCCTTTGGAAACGCCCAAATCCTATAGCCTTGTGGAGCAAATCCTCATGCAGTTCCCCGAAAAACGGAACTCAATCAGATGTCGGGGCCTTCGCTATGACTTTCATTTCCACAGCGATCGGTGTGGGAAGGGCACGGATGGCAAGCGTGGTTCTTGTTGGACCCACCTTTCCAAGGGTCTCAGCCCAGACTTCATTGTAACCACCAAAGTCTCGATCCATATCGACGAGGAAGGACGTGACATCAAGGACGTCATCGATGCTTCCTCCTGCTTCCTCAAGAATACGAGTGATGTTATCGATTACAGCGTGCGTTTGTGCTTTGATGTCGTACTCCAGAGGGTTTCCATTCGCATCAGTGATCGGGCCGCCGGGAATCGCATTGGTGCCTGGTTGGCGCGGTCCGACTCCAGAAAGATAGAGTAAATCACCCACCCGCCTTGCGTGCGGGTACATACCAACTGGTTTCGGTGCTGCTTGACTGTTGACAGAATTCTCACCGGTTGTGGGCTCCCATAGAGCGGGCCCAGCCCCTGAGCTTGTTGTTTGAGCAGATTGTGCCGGCGCATCAGATTCGAACGAATCATTTTCGTTTTCAGCATCGAGGACGTTGCGTTCCCCATGGAAAAAGTCGACATCATCCTCATCATATTCCTTGTCACCCGCACCTGATGGTTTGGGGTCCAGATGGACGACTGCCCCACCTGCGCCATGAATCGCTTCGTAAGCAAGCACATCACCCGTCAGATTGTTGCGGTTTTCATTCATGCCAGAAAGCCACCACATCGGTTTGAAGGCGACTACTTTTTGGACGCGGATTTGTCTATGGATGGTTCGAGATAGTTGACCTACGTCCTCCAAACGACCCTCGCCTAGGAACTCCAGAATTTTCCGGTTCCATTCGTCGTCTTTCAAAGAATGGATTCTGTCATCCTTTGGCTCGATCGGAGCGGTGAACATTCGATTGGACAGGGACATTGCTGTGACTGCGACAGCCTTTCGACCTGTGGCTTTAATCACATCAAGGCATGATTTTGCGAGAACGGTAGTTTCAGCTCGGTTCGCATAGACGTTCGACGAAACGATCACAGATGGAATTGCATTATCAGGATTGAGCAATTTCAAGGCAACAACCGACCCGACGTCAATTGGGAACCCTGTGTAGTTGACGGTGCGTGATTTCAAACCGCGCTTTTCATTTGCATCGTTCCAGGCATGAGCAAATTCTTCATCGATGTTGAACGAGTAAGGGATTGAACCAAGGTCGTGGAAATCATCATCCACCATGACCCATTCAGGGTTCGGATTTGCTTGAATCTGATGGCCAATGATGCTCGGCCAAGTTGTTGAATAGATGATCAGTAGATCGGCATCAGCATCTTTGATTCGCTGTGCTGCGTCATCAAAGGCGTTGCGCAACCGTTGCCATCCTTCGTTCTGTTCCGGCACCAACACGGTATGTGGGTGAACCGGAACGATGTAGGATCCGACAAGTTTCCCGTCGCTCATTCGACAACCTCCTTGTGTTGACGTTCTGGCCATTCCACAATGGCATTTCCAGTGCCAATGATGGTGCCATAGCCGTGGAGTGTGGCCGGATAGGTCGGGGTGTCAAGCGTCGAGAGAAGCCATGACAAACCTCCTCCATCGCTTTCTGCGATTGCCTGTTCAGTGAATTCTGGCATTTCATCTAGAATTCGCTGTGCTTGTCCTGTGCGGAAGTACTCGATCATGCGCATGTCCCACAGATGCATTGCGTGACTGGTGATGTGTTCTTTGCTCATGTCTTCTGGGATGGCAGACTCCGTCGTAAAGTGTCGGTGTGAAAGCGAATTGCTTGCCAGAACCACGACTTTTTTTCCGCTTTCTTTGATGGCTTGGCGCGTCACCTTGCCCAACTCAATCATCATTTCTTGCATGACTTCAACCGAGTAATAATCCCTTGAACGGTTGCTTGAGATCACCACCAGTGGCTTATCCCAAGACGGATTGAACATGTGGCCGGTTGTGATGGTGCCGTAATCCACACGGAAGTCAGGGTTCTCCATCAATTTGACAGCCAAACCAGCGTCGGCGGCTTTGTCGTGGATGAGCGATGTCAATTCAACATCGATGTTGAGGTCATAGTGGTACCTGAAGAGGTTAGGGAACACCGGGTCGACGGAGAGGCTTTTGAAATTCGGCAGGCCGAGGAAATGGGTGCCAACGTAAGTTTGCCAGTGAGGCGAAAGCAATACAATTGCATCGTATTCGACATCTTTCAGCGATTCACGTAGGCGTTCATAGCCCCATCGTAATTGCTCCCAGCCGCCTTCAGCCACCGGTTCGTTTTGTGGTGGATTTTCTGCATAGACCAAATGAGGAGGATGAGGTGCCAAACACCCAGCAACAATTTCACCTTGCGTCATGAAACAAGCCAAGCGCTTGAGGGCTATATCGACATCGGCGTTTCCCCTTCGAAAGCGGGGTTGGACCCAAGACTCAAACAAGACGGCCATTTCGGTGGTTCATGGAGGGCGAAATCGGCATCACTGAACTCCCCACCAACGATCATTCCTTGCTCGAGGACTTGAAAACGGGGTTCAAACATATTCTCGCTCCTGCTCTATTCGGTGCAGCCCTCGGCGGGGCATGGCAACATTACATTTTACCAGATTTGGATTCAGTGTTTGCTCCAAACCCCGTACAGTTTGCGCTCCTGGTTATGCTTGTGTTCTTTCCATTGATTTACAGAACGCTTGTCCATACTTCGTTTACACGATGCCTCGAGTATGGTTTCGGTTTTGCAGCACTGGCGCTGCCACTTTGTGTGGTGTGGCTTTCGGGATGGGGCGCCCTGTTCTGTGGGATGTATGCGATTTTATTGGCTTGGGCCGCCCTCTCGATGCTATGGGGGAGGCAACAATTGCCACCATTTTCTTACGGGCTATGGCACGCCATGGGCGTTGATCTTGGTGCATTTGCAGGTGCTCTGGTCGTTTTTCAAATGATGTGATCACGAAGTGTAACTCTCGGAATCATTGGGGAAGTCCCCAGAACGAACATCCTCGCAATAACTTGTAATCGCGGTGTTGATGTCTTCCGCTAGGTTGAGATAGCGGCGTAAAAACCGTGGTGAGAAGTCCATGGTGATGCCGAGCAAGTCATGCAGGACGAGCACTTGACCATCGCAATCAGGTCCGGCACCAATTCCAATTGTAGGGATACTGATTGATTCACTGACTCGCTTAGCGAGCTCTCGAGGAATCTTTTCAAAGACGATGGCAAAACAGCCAGCCGCCTCGAGTAACTTCGCATCAGCAATGAGTTTCTCTGCCTCTTCTTCTTCTTTGGCGCGTACGGTGTAGGTGCCAAATTTGTAAATCGATTGCGGGGTGAGCCCGAGGTGCCCCATCACGGGGATTCCTGCTGTGAGGATCCGTTCGATCGATTGAATGATTTCCGAACCACCTTCTAATTTCACAGCGTGCCCTTCAGCTTCTTTCATGATTCGAATGGCTGATTCAAGTGCAATTGCTGAATTTCCCTGATAGGTTCCAAACGGCATATCGACGACAATGAGTGCTCGATCGACTGCACGTTGAACGCATTGAGCATGGTAGATCATGTGGTCGAGCGTCATGGGAACTGTGGTGACCTGTCCGGCCATCACATTCGATGCAGAATCGCCCACGAGAATGACATCCACGCCAGCTTGGTCGACCAGTTTGGCCAAGGAGTAATCATACGCAGTGAGCATTGTGATTTTTTCATCAGCACGTTTCATTTCCAGAAGCGTGTGTGTCGTGACCTTACGCGCATTGCGGTGTACGGACATGGTCTTCCCACCGTCACTTGTGTTTTGAAACCCTCGCCAGCACTGAGCGATGTCATTCTTCCTCGTATCGAGTCGAGAGTTGATGCATCAATTCGGCAAGTGCTTCCTCTTGGTCTGCACTTGCAAGGACTTGCTGGCGGGCTTCCAACCCATCCAGCACCAGTGCAGCCACGGTGTAAACGGAGTTTGGATCCTCGTCAATGACATGATCGACACGCTCAGAAACCCATGAATCAAGCGTTTGTTCGTCGATCCGTAATACTGCTCCAATCCTGTTGAGCACGCCGTTGAGAATCTCTTTCAGCATTTCTTGGAAACGTTCAGAAGTAGCCCCGGCAGGCTCTTCGAATTTGACATCAGCTGAGATGTACAGTTTGTGATTGGTTTCAGATTCTGGGATGTGTGCGAGGAGGGTCTGCAAATCAGGAAACAATCCATCCTGTTGAACCAGCGGTTCCATGGAAGGATGTTCGAATGGAGGCAGTGCTGGCGCAATCACCTTTTCGATGGTGAATCGCCTTCGTCCAACAATTGAGATGAAGTGGTTGCTTCCTTTCGTGTCGTGTTCCAGAATTTCCGCCTCGCAACCGTGGCTTCGAGGGCCGTCCCAGTGGTTTGATAGTTCAAACGGATCGTTCATGACCAACCCAAAATTCTTGTTGTCCAAGACACAATCGTCGAGCATCTGCCTGTACCTTGGTTCAAACACTCGTAATTCCTGAACTTCCCCGGGCATGAGGACCATTGGCAGCACAAACAGAGGAAGCGATGCTTGCCGAGTCATGGCATCCAATTGAGCAGATTGCTTTTGAAGATGTGTTCGTCATCGCTGCTTCAGTTTGAATCCATGACGCATACATTGGTTGTTTCGGAGAAGAATCCCAGTGACCATTGTCCCCCTTCACGACCTACGCCCGAGTTCTTGACGCCTCCGAATGGTGTGCGTAGGTCTCGATGCAACCATGTGTTGACCCATACGATCCCGGTGTCGATTGTCTTGGCTAATGCATGGCCTTTTTCGATGTCCTTCGTCCAAATCGAACCTGCCAATCCGTATTCGGTGGCGTTAGCGATTTCAGTCGCCTCAGCCAGTGAATCAAAGGTGTGTACGGTGACAACCGGGCCAAAAATCTCCTCAGTGGCACAGCGCGACCAATGAGGCAGGCCGCCAATAACTGTCGGTGCCAAATATGCTCCGTTCTCACCGTGGTCGAGGGGGCCAGTCATGCTTCGCGTCCCTCCGGTGAGAATGGTCCCTCCTTCGGTGAGGGCAAGGTCGATGTATGATTCCACTTTGAGAAGGTGTTCCATTGAAATGACGGTGCCAATCTCTGTTGCATCTTCATCCGGGCGGCCGATGCGCATTGACTCGACCTCCTTGACGAGGGCTGAGGTGAATTGCTCTGCAATCTTTGAGTCCACGAGGATTCGCGAACCACATAAGCACACCTGACCTGAATTGGTGAAGGCAGCTCGTGCGGCACCAGGGACCGCTTTGTCGAGATCAGCATCATCAAGGACGATGGTTGCATTCTTTCCACCAAGTTCGAGTGACAATTTTTTGAACAAAGGTGCCGCTGTTGCAGCGACAATTCGACCGGTAGCGGTGCCGCCGGTGAATGAGATTCCTTTGATTGAAGGGTGTTCTAAGATCGCTTGGCCTACCTCTGGTCCGAGGCCGTGGACAAGATTGAACACGCCCTTAGGGAGGTTGATTTCATCTAATGTTTCTGCTAAAATGTTGGCCGTCATTGGCGTTAATTCACTTGGCTTAGCAACGATGGCGTTGCCCATGAGGAGGGCAGGCGCAACTTTCCAAGAGAGCAAATACAGCGGCAGGTTCCACGGGGTGATGAGCCCCACAACACCCAGGCCATTACGATGAACAAAGTTCGTAGCGTCCTCCATTTTGAAGGTCATTTCCGTCTGTTCTCGGCCAAATGCTGCAAAAAATCGGAAATTCTCAACCGAACGGGAAGCATCAACTCTTCGCGCCAATGAGATTGGTTTCCCGGTGTCGAGTGATTCAGCCTGGGCAATCGCTTCATGCTTCTGTTCAAGAGCATCGGCAATGGTATCGAGCCAGACAATCCTTTGTTCTAAGGAAGTGGCGTTCCAATCCTTTTGTGCGTGCTCCGCAGCCCGTGCTGCTCGTTCAACATCGTTTGCCTTTGAGCGGGGGATTGTGGCAATGACCTCACCGTTTGCGGGGTTGATGTCGTCGAGGGTTTGGCCGTCGTGGGCGCTGACGAACTCTCCATTGACGTAGTTCTTCAGCTCCAGCAAAATCACACCTCCACATCGTAAAGCCAGCGGTCTTGATCGGGGTCCCATTCATCCCATGTGGGGAGCGTTTCCAGCCGTTCGAGGTAACGCTCTGGAACAATACCGGGGACAATGAATGCCTTTTGCCGGTGAAGCGGATACGGGTTTCGCAGGTTGATTCCGAGGACGCCAAGCACCGCTCTAGCCACATACCAAGTCGCCTGAGAATTCCATCCGTGCGCTATTTTGACGACGATGCCGAGGCCTTTGGGGTAGTCGGGGTGTTCAATCGCCAAACCGAGTAAGCCATCTGCGCCTTCTTTGGCGATGACCTTGCCATCACCAGCTTTGAGAACGGTTGAGTCGAGCCGATTGAATCCACCGACCAAATCAGGGTGGCGTACCATCGCTTCCCAAATCCAATCTTTGTCCTTATCCCGCACGAGCCCAGCATAAATTTGTGCAAGTTCGGATACCGTGTTCGATACGGTCGGTAAACCACAGCCATCCTTTGCAATGCGAAGCGGGGTCCAATCCGGGCCAAGGTAGGTGCGAATCTCCTCCATGTAGGCGTGAAACACTTCGTGGGATGGTAATGTGTAGCCGGCACGGTTCCACCCTTTTTTCCTACAGCCGTGCAAGATTGCGGCATGTTCTCCCGAGCAGGTGTGGAACCACCTTCGTGGTCTTCGAACTTGACGCCCGAACTGAATCAATGGAACATCAAGGGGTGTAAGCATGAGTGGCCATTCCTCTTGAGAAAGCAGGGATTGTGCCGCCGCAACGTGTTCTGTATCACCGTTATGGGAGGCAACTGAAATGGCTTTTTGTTCCCAAGAGACGTCTTTGAGTTCCTCCGTGAACGCCTTGAGCATGAAGGGCTTCATCATTGAGCGGCCATAGCACAATACGTTGCCCCCAAAGGAATGGATCACTTCATCACCGTGAGCCCAAGCAATAGCTCCGTGAATCGTGGTTTCAGACACGCCGTTTCGACGGTAATCAACAAGAGGTTCCCATGCGACTTCACGCCCGGTTGGAATGCCTTCGACTTGTTCACCAAGCGGGCTGTCAGGGTACATTGCACTGCCTGGCCTACCCGGTTCAACAGCAGAAGGGGTATCATGTTCGATCGACATCATCCTACCTCAATTTTTCAATCTTGATTCCACAAGCGGTACCACTTGCTCCATGTAAGCAGTCATGTTGCGGCAGACTCGCTCTGAATCGTGGTTAAAGAAATCAAACCATGCCATCACCCGGTCTTCAGGATGGAACCGTTCGATCAGTTGAGCAGCGACTTCTTCCACATTTCCAATCAATGCGTTGTTGGCTGCGTTGCTGACTTTGCTCGGGTCAATGGTGCCTTCAAGTGCGTTCCAATATGCACCAAGTGCGTCTTTTGCTTCCTGTTGGGCAGCGGCACTCTGTTCATTTGGTGTCAATCCTGGTTCTGCGTTGAGGAACACAAATGACGTCCTCGGCATGTCCCTTCGTTGCCATGCACCACCTGCCTCGTGGAACACTTCTGCCATACGGGCATGGGTTGCCTCAATCACCTCTGGCTTGGTGATTGAAAGGTTGAACACCTTGACGGGTAAAATCGTATTGAGGAATGTTTGCGCCCGGGGGTCGTGGGTTCCAGCAACCAATTCCAAAAGTTCCCTTCTGAAATGGGCTGGAATGATTTTCAAATCTTCGAATGTGTATCGTCGGGGGATTTCAATGCGTTCGGGCGGAGCGGTAAGCCCGTAGAATTGAACGGCCATGTCCTGGACGTTTTTCCAATCCTGATCTGACCTAAAATTCGATCGAGTGAGCACCGTGTCGTAGGTTTGAGTCGAATTGAGCACGTCGCCGCGAAGGAGCCGCAGGAAAATGTCCCCCGCCTCCATGAAAATTTGGCCTCTCAGTGCTGGCCATGCAACTTCCTCAACCGGGTCCCTAGGCACGATCCCATAAGGCCGGGCCATGAATTCAAACCGACCTGCGGAAAAACCAACGTGGAGTTTCCGATGTTCCTCTGGGTTCATGCCGTGCAGTTGCAGGGTGTTTGCGATTCGTTCTGCTTGGGCAATCGGTCCGCCAGAGGCGAGAATTGAGACGACAGCGCTTCCGATTTCGATTGAAGAGGTTCTGCGAAACGATTCCATCGCCAATTGAGGGAAATCGGTGCAGAGTCCAACTTCTCCTTGCCAGTGAGGTACGACAGGTTTACTGTTGCTTTTCTGAGTCTCAGTCGACAGGTGGGCTTGAGCGATCCATCCAACCCCGAACCCAAGACGGTCGGCACATTCCAACTGTTGGAAGTAGTGTTCGAACATTTGCCTCTCCGTTGGCACTCGACCCTCCGCATCAGGGGTCTGGCTAATGGAGAAAAAGATGTCATGGTCCATAGGTGGCACCGGTCCTCCCAGTCGCAGCCACATCATAACGAGTGTGGCGAAATTGTTTGCAAAGGTTCGAGAAAAAATCACTCTTTCTTTGAAGGATTCTTGAAGTTCGTCAGGGCCTCTATGCGCTGACGTACTGCGATTGGAGTCGGCAACCCTGCATTGATGAAAGCATGAAGGCAATCAGAGAGTTGCAGCATCGCCGTCTCATAGTCTTCTTCGATTTCCGCAATGTCAGCAAGGCCCCATCGTGCCACGAGTTGACCAGAGAGGTCTTCTAACGCTACTGCCAATTCGAGTGATTGGGTGTAGAGGTCTTTCGCGGCATCGAATTGTCCGAGTGTTGCTTGGCTGTGCCCCATGTCGGCCATCGCTTCCATTTGCCCTTCATCGTCATTCATACCCATCAGCAATTCAATGCGGCGTGAACCATGAACCAATGCAGTTTCGTGGTTGTGTTGTTTTTTTGCGAGCGCCTCAAGCAAGGCAAGCCCGTAGACAATCCCATTCTTATCGTCGTGACGTTCCCTGAGTCGTAAGGAGCGAGAGGCAAACATTTGCGCTTCCTCATAGTCCTCATTTGACATGTGAAGCAGGGCGACGTGATGAGCTATTGCTGCGGCAAGGGGTGCCCCTGAATCAATAAGTTCGGCCTTAGCAGTCAATTCTGACAGAGCATCGATTGATGCTTCTTCCATTTTCAATTGCTCAAACGTTGCCCAGCCCTCTTCAACTTCATCAGCAGCGTTGGCTTTTGCGTGCGCTAACAATCGATCTGCAAGGGTTGCGTCTTCAAGTTCCAATGCAAGTGGAATGAGGCGAAGAGCAAGAGGCGTATTGATGTCTTCAATAGCCCCGCCTGCAGTGAGCATGTCCAATATTCGCCGCGCTTGTTCTGCGGTGACCTCGCCGTCCATGATTGGCGGCTGGCCCTCCGCGTCAAGAACGTATCTCTTGGCTTGTCAAGAGAATGAACCTTCATACGCACTTCCTTACCACGCGCTTCTATGGGCAAGTATGACGGCTACTTGCAAGGGTTAAGTCTTGCAGCCATTCTGATTCTGGCTCCATTGGCTCTTCAGACGCTGTTGACACAAGATGAAACACAAGTGGTCTATGTTGCAGTCCCCGTGGAATCTGAAAATCAAAGTGGCAACACAACCGAGACGGTCACTGAAAATGCCCGTGCACCAGAACTGACAAGAGGTGAAGTGGCTCGTATTGCTACATTCAACATCAAAGTGTTCGGGGAAACAAAAATGAGCAAACCTGCAGTTGTTGATGTCCTCGTGGACACTGTTCTTCGGTATGATTTGGTTGCGATTCAAGAAATCAAGGACATCGATCAAACTGTTCCCTATGATTTTCTCGATGCCATCAACAACAAGAGCAATACCAGTTGGGCTATGCTTCTGAGCCCTCGTTCCGGCATGCAAGAAGACGACCGCTCATCTCAAGAGCAGTATGCATTTTATTACAACACCTCAATGTTTGAGCCGATTGGAAATGGAACACTCTACAATGACAGCGAAAACGATTCATTCCAGAGGGAACCATTCCAAGCCCGGTTTTCACTGGTGAACCAGAGCGGGGGTGGAAGCGAATTTGACCTGAGCCTCATCACGGTGCACACCAAACCAGCTTCTGCAATGGAAGAGATCAACGCTATGGGTGAAGTGGCAACTGAATACTTGTTGAACCATCCTGATGAAGAGGACTTGGTCTTGCTCGGAGATTTCAACGCCGACTGCACTTATGCATCGGAACAAGACCTAGCGAATTCTGCTTTAGCTGGTGGAAATTACACATGGTTGGTTGGAAACGATGCGGACACTACGGTTGCTCAAAGCGCCTGTGCCTATGACCGAATCATGACAAATGGCGATCTAAGCGGGCGCCTCACTGGAACTTGGGGAATTGATCGAGTGTTCGATTCCAGTGATGTGTCAGACCACTATCCGGTGTGGTTTGACATCGAACGTTGATCAAATGCTCCGAAGTCGTCCACCATCGACGGCAAGGCTAACGCCACGAATGCCACCTGAAGCGGGGAGTGCCAGGAACGTAAGAGCAGATGCAGTTTCCAAAGGGTCAATCAAACGCTCAATTGGGACTTGACCGAGCCACCCTGATTGGACTTCCTCAAGGGATTTCCCAGTGCGTTCTTGAATCGATGACGCCAAAGAGCCAAGTCGGTCTGTATCTGTGAAGCCCGGCAGGACGTTGTTGATGGTGATGCAAGGTGCTAGTTCTCTCGAGAGTGTTTTGGCCCACGATGCCATCGCACCTCGAAGGGTGTTCGAAAGGCCAATGTTAGGGATTGGTTCCTTGACCGATGTGGAAATAATTTGGATGATGCGACCATAACCTTCCGCTTCCATACCCGGTACGAGCAGTTGAGTCAACGTGTGTGCTGCATGGAGGTGGCGTTTGAAAGGAGCCTCAAAGTCGGTCAAGACATTCGCCAGCAGGGGGCCGCCGGGTGGACCTGCAGCGTTATTGACGAGAACATGCACCATGCCCCGTTCAGCGAGCAAAAGTGGGATGGCAGATTGAATCGCATCTTGATCTTCAAGGTCGAGAGCGAGAGGTGCATGCTCGCCGCCTCCTAGGTGTGATAGTTCGTCACAAAGCGTGGCGAGTGATGCTGCATTTCTTGCACAAACTGTGACGTTCGCTCCAGCTTTTGCCATCATCATAGCCGTTGCTCGCCCGATGCCTTTGCTTGCACCACACACCAAAGCATGTTTTCCTTTCAGGGCAGTATTCGAGTAGGGGTAGTCGTCGCCAAGGAGGTCCATAGTCAACGCAACGGGTGGTCTCACATAGGTCTTGGGATGCCCACTCACAACCAATCAACGATGGCATTCAATTGAACCAGCCAGTCATCGCTTGCCACATCGATGATGGAATAGTGATCACCAGGGAGCCATAATTTCTGAACCTCGACACCCTTCGCCTTCATTATACGGGCGTAGGTTTCTGATTGTTCCTTTGGCACATCTTTGTCCCTTTCTCCATGAACGAGAAGAATAGAAGCGTCTGCAGGATTGTCCACAGGATTGAGTTGTCGCCAAACCTCTGGCATCTCAGTTGGGCCTGCACCGATCCATTTCCGCACAGCATCGCCCTCATCGGAAAGCTTTGCTGCGTCGGCACTCATGAGGTCCGTAATCGGTGCTTGAGCGATGGTGAGCCAAGGCCTCCGTTCTGCTTTTGAGGCAAGCATCAAAGCGAGATGGCCGCCTGCTGAATGACCCATGATCATTGAACGAGTGATGTCAATTCCCGGAAGCAATGCAAGTTGTCCCCATGCTCGAAGAACATCAGATAATGTGTCCATCCATACGCCCTCATCCTCATCACTCCAGCCTTTGAATTCAATGTTCCATGCCGCAATTCCTGCTTCAGCAAGATCATCGCCAATCGGGCGCATCAAATCACTCGTCCAAGCACTTTTCCAGAATCCACCGTGAATGAGCATAACGCAGGGCACTCCGGCAGCGTTTTGGAACGGTGAAGGATCATCAGGCATGTGCAGGTCAGCGAACTGCCATGACTCGGCACCCCACTGCATCCGGTCAACGCCCATGGTCGGCTTTGTTGGCGTCCGCCCTATCACCCTTGCCTTGAATCTCACAAGGCTTCAAGATGAGGGCACAACACGGTAGGACATGACCAACCCACTTGATATTGGATTTACTGACATGGACGGCAATGAAACAACCCTACGAGCACTTGGTGGTGAAAGCACCTCCACATGGGTCGTCGTCAACGTCGCAAGCGCTTGTGGTTTTACACGTCAATACGCTGGTCTTCAAACGCTTTCAGAACAAGATGGTGTCACCGTGGTCGGATTCCCATGCAATCAATTTGGCGGGCAGGAACCAGGTACGCATGAGGAGATATGTGCCTTCACAACTGAAAAATTCCAAGTGACTTTCCCATTGATGGCTAAAATCGACGTCAAAGGTGATGATGCGGCACCATTGTTTCAGGCCTTGATCGCAGCTTCTGAAAACACAGGCAATATTCGTTGGAACTTCTCCAAGTTTGTCATTGACAGCCAAGGCTCTGTCACAAGGT
>MDSV01111454.1_pt1 | contig 21552 bp, 26 predicted proteins | sample 810851 | NCBI WGS metagenome assembly MDSV01 (sample SAMN05326640, study PRJNA326480) | marine metagenome | isolation source: seawater | place: Atlantic Ocean: North East | collected 2012 | reverse complement strand
TAATACTACTTTTTTGGCTCAATTATTTGTTTGCCGTTATAAAGGCCAGTTTTTAAATCTACATGATGAGACAATCTAAATTCGCCAGATTTTTTATCCTCAATCACATTTAATGAGGAAATTTTATGATGCGATCTTCTTTTATTTCTTCTAGATTTAGATGTTTTTCGTTTAGGTACAGCCATATTAAATATTTACTTAAAGTTAAAAAATAAATCACCCTTTAATACACTATCAGACTTTAAATCAAAACAAAAAGCTTCATATTTATCAAAATAATTCACTAAATTGGTCTCAAAAGACTGAATTTTACTACTATTTAGCACCAAATATTTATTGAAGAATGTTTTTTTTGAATTTATGTTTTTTTTATAATAATTTTCACATTCCAGTAAAATATTGTAAAAAGTTTTTACAAGTAATTTCATATTTTTATTTACATTAACATCCCCGTAGCCTATTTCACGCATATTTTCTTCTATTCTACTAAATATTAAATCAAATATTTTTTGATAAAAAATTTTATAAGAGACCTTTCCATTATCTTTGTTTATTTTAATCATTAGAAATGAAAAATGAAGAAATATTAGGTGTATACGATTTTGAAAAGTATCCGCTAGGTTAAAATTAGTGTAAAATATCTTATTTCGTGATAATAAAAGAATATTATTATATAAAGTATGTTCACTTTGTTTTAGATTTTTTATCATATGAATAAAAGTATATTTTTATTATTTATTATATTGTTTTTTATAGTTGGATGTCAGCGTCATGATGTAATTAAAAGTCATGGAATATCATATTTAGAAAAAAGGGAAAAGTTAATAATAGTAAATAAATCTAATAAAAATGACACTATAAACGTTCTTGGTCAACCTGCCACTAAAGGTATGACTAATAACAATTTATGGATTTATATAGAAAGAACACATACACGTGGCAAACTATTAAAACTAGGTAGAAATTACTTAAAAAAAAACAATGTATTGGTTTTAGAGTTTGATAAATATGGGATTTTGCAAAAAAAAGATTTGTATAACAAAGAAAAGATGAAAAATATAAAGTTTAGTAAAACAGTCACCTCTAATGAAATTAGAAAAGAAAATTTTATATATAGTTTTTTATCTAGTATAAGACAAAAAATGGAGACTAAAAGAAAATAGTTTTAATGAGCTATAACAGCTAGTAAAAGTAAAGCAACTATATTTGTAATTTTTATCATTGGATTAATAGCTGGACCAGCTGTATCTTTATAAGGATCTCCGACAGTATCTCCTGTGACCGCAGCTTTGTGTGCCTCTGAACCTTTACCACCAAATTTTCCATCTTCTATGTATTTTTTTGCATTATCCCAAGCTCCACCACCAGCTGTCATTGAAATAGCTACAAACAAACCTGTAATAATAACTCCTAATAACATAGCGCCGACAGCAGATAATGCTGCCTCCAATCCACCAATAAACAGTATGATGAAGTATAAAATTATTGGAGATAATACAGGTAGAAGAGAAGGAATTATCATTTCTTTAATAGCTGCTTTAGTTAATAAATCTACTAACCTACCGTAGTCAGGTTTTCTTTTTCGTTTCATAATTCCTGGTATTTTTTTAAATTGTCTTCTTACTTCAATAACTACCGCTCCACCCGCTCTTCCTACTGCTTGCATAGACATAGATGCGAATAAATAAGGTAGCATTCCCCCTATTAATAAACCCACAACAACAAATGGGTTTGAAAGGTCAAAGTTTACAGAGATGTTTTCTAAACTAGAGCCGCTAACATTTGAAAAAAACTTAATATCCTCAGTATATGCAGCAAATAAAACTAAAGCACCCAATCCAGCTGAACCAATTGCATAGCCTTTTGTGACCGCTTTTGTTGTATTGCCCACAGCATCTAATGCATCTGTGGTTTTTCTAACACTTTTTGGCAAATTTGACATTTCAGCAATACCTCCGGCGTTATCAGTAACAGGTCCATAAGCGTCTAAAGCAACTACCATACCAGCCAAAGCCAACATTGTAGTTACTGAAATAGCAATTCCATATAATCCAGCAATGTGGTTTGTATATAATATTCCTGAAACAATTATCAGCGCAGGTAAAGCCGTAGCTTCCAAAGAAACTGCCAAACCTTGAATAACATTTGTGCCATGACCAGTAGTAGAAGAGTTAGCTACACTTAAAACAGGACGAAATTTAGTTCCCGTGTAGTATTCGGTCACCCAAATTATTAAACCCGTAATTATCAAACCAATTATTCCGCAAGTGTAAAGTCCAAATCCTGTAAATTCAGCATTAGATGAAGAATAAATAGTGTTTAAACCAATTATTTTATCTGTAATTGGATATAAAATTATTACTGAAAAAATTGCAGTTGCTATAAAACCTTTATAAAGGGCTCCCATTATATTTTTGCTTTTACCCAATTTAACAAAAAAAGTTCCAGCTATTGATGTGAGAACACAAGCAGCTCCAATAGTTAATGGATAAATCATCATATTTAAATCTCCAATAAAAAAAATTGAAGATAAAACCATTGTAGCAACAATTGTGACAGCATAAGTTTCAAATAAATCAGCTGCCATACCTGCACAATCTCCTACATTATCGCCTACATTATCAGCAATAACAGCAGGATTTCTTGGATCATCTTCTGGAATACCAGCTTCAACTTTACCTACTAAATCTGCTCCTACATCAGCTCCCTTTGTAAAAATTCCACCGCCTAATCTGGCAAAAATTGATATCAATGAAGCACCAAAACCCAACCCTACTAATGCATTAATTATTTCGCGACTTTCAACATTAAACTTTAATAAAATAAGATAATAGATAGATATAGATAATAAAGCCAAACCAGCGACCAGCATTCCTGTGACAGCACCAGATTTAAAACCAATATCTAGACCAGCAGATAGACCTTTACGTGATGCTTCAGCAGTTCTAACGTTTGCTTGAACTGATATTAACATACCAATGTAACCTGCGGCACCAGATAAAAAAGCACCAATAAAATATCCAAAGCCAACCCAAAAACCTAAAGCATAGGTAATAATAAAGAGTATAATTATTCCAACTATACCTATGGTTTTATATTGACGATTTAAATATGCTCTAGCACCTTCTTGAATGGCATTAGCTATTTCTCTCATTTTAGCGTTTCCAGAGCTTGCTGATAATATTTGTTTACTAGTAATAAACCCATATAAAATTGCAAACAGACCTGAAGCAATAATTAGATAAATAGTATTAAACATGTTTATAAATCAAATATGATTAAAAAAACGCAAATTGCCAAAAAAAATCACAAAAGGCAACAATAATCTTCTTTATTCTTTTTTAACTCTAGCTACTTTTGATATCTTTTCTAGTATAGCGTTTAAAAAGCCTTTTTTAGAATCTTGCACAAAAAATTCAGCTACTTTTATATATTCACTTATAACTACATTAACTGGAGTTTTTTGCATGTACATGAATTCATATATGGCTGCCATAATCATTAATTTTAACATTAACTCTGTTTTATTTTCACTAATATCATTACCAAACTCCTTATCTATAAAACTTTGAATCAATTCCTTTCTTTCAATAGTTCCATTAACCACATCTTTGATAAATTTTTTATATTTGTGTTTAGGAAAAATAATTTGAGAATCTTTATTTAAATGATTGCTATATAATTTTTGTATAACTACAACCCTAGGGTTATTTTTTGCTTCAAATTGATCTTTCATTTATAAATGATTTAGTAGCGAAATTACTGCCATCGCTGCTTCTCTACCCTTTTTTCGTCGTGCTAGGGCCTGTTTAAAATTTAGACAAGTAATAATACCATTTCCTATAGGTTTTTTACTATTAATTGAAATATTCATAATACTTTCCATTGTAATTTTTGAAATATAATTAAAATGAGGGGTTTGACCCTTAATCACACATCCAAGTGCGATAAATCCGTCATATTTTTTTATATTTTTAGCGATAATAACTGGAATTTCAAAAACTCCAGGTACATTAATTGTTTTAACAATTGTTTTTTTTAATAATATATTTTTTGCACTTTTAACTAAATCTTTTGATATCTTTTCGTAATAATTGGAATTTACAATTAAAATCTTTTTTTTCATTTAATTATTTCTTGTTTTGTAATTTTAATACCGTAACCTTCTAGCCCAACAACTTTTTTCTTTGACCTTGTAACTAATATCATATTTCTTATATTTAAAGCTTTAATAATTTGTGCTCCTATACCATAATTTCTTATCAACTTATCTTGTCCGGTGTTATAAAATTTTTTACTTTTATAACCTTTTAATGTCTCCGAGACAGATTTAAGATTTGTATCTCTAATAAAAATCAAAACACAGTCTTTATGGTTTTTAAAGTGTTCAATAGTTTGATCGAATGAGTTAGGTAATCGTTCTCCCATTAAATAATTTTTTATTATATTTGATGAAATAACTCTTACTCTTGGATTTTTATTTTTTTTTATATTTCCTTTAATTAAAGCAAAATTTTCTGACTCATCAAGTAAATTTTCAAACACTTTAATATTATATTTTTGTTTTTTAATTTTTATTAAAGATGATTTTTTAAGTTTAATTAGCTTCTCTTTACCCAGTCGGTACGCAATTAAATCATCTATTTTTCCAAGTTTTAATCTATGTTTCTTGGCAAAATTATATAATTGCTTACCTTTTGACATTGTTCCATCATCGTTCATAATTTCGCAAATTACTCCTGCACTTCCACACTTAGATAATTTTGAAACATCGACAGAAGCTTCCGTGTGACCTGCTCTTACTAATACTCCACCATTTTTTGAAATCAAAGGAAATATATGACCAGGTGAAACTATATCTTTTTTTGAAACATTTTTTTTAATTGCTGTTTTGATAGTTAATGCTCTATCATGTGCAGATATTCCTGTAGTAATTCCTTTTTTAGAATCAATCGATACAGTAAAAGCTGTTTTTAATCTTGCGTTGTTAGTTGATGACATTAGTGATAAATTCAATTTTTTTACCTGCGAGTTTGTTAAAGCTAAACATATAAGCCCCCTACCATACTTAGCCATAAAATTTACAGATTTTGCAGATATCTTTGATGCTGGAATAACAAGATCACCCTCGTTTTCTCTTCCCTCATCATCAACAAGTATAAACATTTTGCCAAGTTTAGCATCTTTCAAAATTTCAGGAATTTTCGCAAATATTTTTTTCATTTCATAAAACCTTTTATATACTTGCCTAAAATATCAAATTCAATATTCACTACATCATTTTGTTTTAGGTAAAATAAGTTTGTTAACTTCAAAGTTTTAGGAATAACAACACATTGAAAACCATCTTTAAAAGTTTTAGAAATTGTTAGAGAAACACCATTAATAGATACAGATCCTTTATAAATTAAATATTTATTGTATTTTTTCGCCACTTTAAAATAAATATACCAAGATTTTCCAATAGTATAAATTTTTTTTACAGTACTTGTGGTGTCTACATGACCTTGAACAAAATGTCCGGAAATACGATCTCCATATTTTATAGATTTTTCCAAATTTATTAAATCTCCGGTAGTTGAAAATTTAAAATTTGTTTTATTTAAAGTTTCTTTAGATATAAAGAATTTAGAAATATTTTTTTTAAAACTATCCAAAGTTAGGCATGCACCAGAACATGAAATTGATGATCCAACTTCATTTTTAGAAAACTTGATTTTAGAATATATTTCTATGTAGCAATAATTATTTTTTTTAATTACTTTTTTAATTTTTCCTGTGTTTCTAATGATTCCGTTAAACATTATTTTAAATTATATGTAATTAATTTATCTTCAAATAGATTGATTTTTTCCAAGTTCATATTTTTATTTTTATTAAAAAATAATCTGTAGTTTTTTTTAATTTTTCCATCACCATTCTTTTTGATATATTTATTAGATATAAAGAGATGTAGATCACATATTAGATTTTTATTTAAAAAACTATAAACCAAATTTAATCCTGCCTCCAAAAAAATTCTGGAATAACCTAAATTTTTTATTTTTACTAATACTTTTTTTAAATCAAAATGACCATTTTTCAACACTAAACTTTTAATAAGTTTGATATTTTTTTTTTTTAAAGATTTAATTTTTCTTTTATCATCCTTGTTATAAAAAATTATAGTTTTATAAGCTCTTGAGGTATTTAGTACATTCGACGTCATTGGAATTTTTAGCTTTGAATCGAGTATTATTCTTGTTGGTGATCTATTCTCAAGGCCTTTAATTCTACAATCAAGAGTAGGATTATCTTTCAATATTGTCCCCACTCCTGTAATTAAGCAATCATGTTGACTTCTCATAATATGAACTCTTCCTCTCGAAAACTTATTTGTAATCCATTTATTTTTTTTATTTATAGTATAAAAATCTTTTGAAACAGCTAATTTACATGTGACAAAAGGAAGGCTTTTATTTTTATACTTTGTATAACTTCTATAAAAATGATTAATCTTTGATTTGTTAATATCAAATTCAACTGAAATATTATTATTTTTAAATTTATTAATACTTTTATTATATGATCGTAAATCTGGATCTTTTATAGAAAAAAAAACTTTTTTTATCTTTTTTTTAATTATTAATTTTGTACATGGTGGCGTTTTTCCGTAATTAGAGCAAGGTTCTAATGTGACATATAGAGATGAGTTTTTAACATTGTTTTTACCTAACTTTATTGCATTATATTCGGCATGTGGAACACCATTTAAACCTGTATGTCCGGCGCTAACCAATGATCCATCTTTAACGATAACACAACCAACGGCAGGATTTTTTTTTGTTTGTCCTAAAACTTTAGTTGCTTGCAGTAAAGCAAGCTCCATAAAATATTTACTATTAAGATTTTCCATCTAGTTCTTCGATATATTCACCAAACTGACCAACTTCTTTGAAATTAGTATATACCGAGGCATATCTTACGTATGCTATTTTATCTAGTTCTTTGAGAGCTTGCATAACCTTTTTTCCTATCACACTAGACTGTACTTCTGTTTGACCCAACTCTTCTAACTCCCTTGATATTCTAGACACAACTTTTTCAATAGTTTCTTGATCTATAGGTCTTTTTTTAAGTGCTGTAAAAAAAGATTTAGCTAATTTTTCTCGGTCAAATGAAGTTTTACGACCATTTTTTTTTATCACCGTTAATTCCCTAATCTGAACTCTTTCAAATGTAGTAAATCTCATTCCACCATTACAGGCGCAAACCCTTCTTCTTCTTATTGCAGTTCCATCCTCTGTGGGTCTCGAATCTACGACGGAAGTATCTTTTTCTCTACAAAACGGACAAAGCATAAATTAATTTTTTATTAAATGGTTATATATTGGGAACTTTGAACAAAGTTCAATAACTTCTTTTTTAACTTCATTTTCAACTTTACTATTATCATCTTTATTTTTTGACAATCCTTTAACTACTTTTGTAATTAATTCTCCAACAATTTTAAATTCATTTAAACCAAACCCTCTTGTTGTTGCTGCTTGACTACCTAACCTTATACCTGATGTTATGGTGGGTTTTGCATCATCGAATGGTATTCCGTTTTTATTACAAGTAATGTTAGCTTTGCATAAACTTGTTTCAGCATCCTTTCCTGTTACTCCATATGGTCTTAAATCGACTAGCATTAGATGTGTATCTGTGCCTCCTGAAAAGATTTTAAAGCCGTTGTTCTTTAATGTTTCTGATAAAATTTTTGCGTTCTCAAGAACAGATTTTATATAATTCTTGAATGAAGGATGCAATGCTTCCTGAAAAGCTACAGCCTTAGCTGCTATTACATGCATTAAAGGTCCGCCTTGATAACCTGGAAAAACAGCAGAATTAATTTTTTTAAAAATATCTTCACGATTGGTTAAAATAATTCCACCTCTAGCACCTCTTAAAACTTTATGAGTCGTCGAAGTTACAACGTCAGCAAATTCAATAGGATTTGGATAGCCTTTACCAGCAACTAGTCCAGAAAAATGTGCCATATCAACCATTAGATAAGCATCAACTTTTTTAGCTATATCTTTAAATTTTTTAAAATCTATGATTCTTGAGTAAGCGCTTCCACCAGCTATTATAATTTTTGGTTTATGTTCAAGAGCCAAAGATTCAACTTTATTGTAATCTATTAGCCCAGTATCTTTATCAACATCGTAATGAAATGAATTTAACCATTTTCCTGAAAGAGCAACTTTAGCTCCGTGAGTTAAATGTCCACCAGAATTTAAGCTCATACCAAGTATAGGGTCACCAGGTTTTAAAAGCGCAAGATATACTGCTCCATTAGCTTGTGCTCCAGAGTGAGGTTGAACATTTGCATATTTTGCCTCAAATAGTTTTTTAACTCTTTCTAGAGCAAGATCCTCTGCTTTATCAACAAACTCGCATCCTCCATAATATCGTTTTGATGGATAACCTTCCGCATATTTATTTGTCATTACTGATCCTTGTGCATCAAGCACAGCTTTGGAAACTATATTTTCTGATGCAATAAGTTCAATATGTTCTTGTTGTCTTTTAAGTTCTTGATTTATAGAATTATATAAATCTGGATCTGTAGAAGATAAATCGCTATCAAAAAAATTTTGATAATCATTTGATGAATATTTATTTAATTTTACCATTTTAATTATATTTTATTAACCCTTTTTTTATGTCGACCGCCTTCAAAATTAGTTTTTATAAAAGCCGAAACACATTTTAGTGCAACTTTTTTTTTAGTCAATCTTGCTCCTATAGCAATAACATTAGCATTATTATGTTTTCTACTTAATATTGTTGATTTTACATTATAACAAAGAGCAGCTCTGATATTTTTATGCTTATTTGCTGTCATGGCCATCCCTGTGCCAGATCCACATATTAGAATACCAAACTGATTATTTTTATTCTTTAACTTCCTGGCGAGCGAATGTGCAAAATCAGGGTAATCTACTGAATTCGAGTTTTTTGTACCAAGATCCAAAACTTTTTTCCTTTTTTTAATTAAATCTTTTTTAATAAGTTCTTTTAATTTAAATCCAGCATGATCTGACGCTAAAACAACTTTTTTTATATTCATTTTTATAATTAGACACTGAAAATGCTAAATATACTAAATATATATAGTATAAAAATTTATACCACAATATTTTGATAGAGATTTTTTGATAATTAATTAAACTTATAATCTGTTAAACAAGCCACTAAATGGACTCTATTTTCTTCCCCACCATTGAAGAAGTTATGATATTTAAGATTATTTGTAATGTAAGCAGAGCCATCTGCTGGAAGATGCTTAGCTACATCCTCAATAACCATTCTACATCCAGGATTTGTAATAATCGGAATATGTAATCTCGGTTCAGGATCTCTATGCCAGCTTAATGTGGAACGAGGTTGTTTTAATAAAATTCTAACTCTTCCAAGTTTAAACTTTTTAGACAATTTTTCGTAAACTTCTTTAAAATAAGTATGTTCAAAATCTTTTACAAATTCTGTGTAATCAGTTTCATTTATCATTTTATCTCTAGCAGCTTCTTTTCCAGTATGGTCAGGTTTAGTCCAATATATTCCTCTTGCATAATTTCCCTTAACTGAATCTGGATTTCCAGGAATTTGATTTAGACATATTGCACCAAAATTACTAATGCCTCCTGCATCGTCATACTTTTTTATTTTTAATACTTGTTTTAATGCCTCTTGAAGTTTGCTTAAGTCAAATTTCAAATTTGGGACTGTATGAAAATCGCTAGAGTTGTTCATAAAATTAATTTAGTTTACTATACAATATTTACTTTGTTAAAGGTACATTTAATAGGTAAGTTTTGTCGCAATAGATTTATAATTTATAATATAATAAAGTTTATAATTACTTGAGAATGATTATCAAATGAAAAATATAGGCTCCTATCCTGACGTTAGACTAAGAAGAAATAGAAAAGCTGAATGGTCTCGACGAATTGTAAGTGAAAATCACTTATCGAATAACGATCTTATTTGGCCAATTTTTATTAGGGAAGGCAAAAAAATAAAAGAACCAATTAAATCAATGCCGGGTGTTTATAGTTACTCTATTGATAAAATAGAACAACTAGTTGAAGGTGCTATTAAAAAAAGAATTCCCATGATTGCTCTTTTCCCAAACACGCCTAATTCTAAAAAGAACGTTAAAGGATCGGAGGCTTTGAATAAAAATAATTTAGTCTGTAAAGCTTTAAGATTAATTAAAAAAAATTTCAATGAAGTGGGTTTGATGTGTGATGTCGCGTTAGATCCATACACAAACCATGGTCATGATGGTGTATTGAAAGAAAACTATGTCGATAATGAAGAAACAATAAAGATTTTAGTTAAACAATCATTATTACAAGCTGAAATGGGTTGCGATGTAATTGCTCCATCTGACATGATGGATGGAAGAATAGGCGAAATAAGAAAAGCATTAGATAAAAATGGATTTAAACTTGTTCAAATTTTATCATATGCAGTTAAATATGCCTCGAATTTTTATGGTCCATTTAGAGATGCAATTGGTTCAAAAAAATCATTAATTGGTGATAAAAAAAACTATCAAATGGATTTTCGTAATTCCAAAGAAGCTTTGAGGGAAGTAGCGTTGGATATCAGTGAAGGAGCTGACTTTGTTATGGTGAAACCCGGAATGCCTTATTTGGATATAATTAAAACTATAAAAGAAAACTTTAAGATACCTGTTTTTGCATATCAAGTTTCAGGAGAATATAGCTTAATTGCTAATGGTATAAAAAATAAAATTCTTACAGAAGATGCAATTTATGAAAGTCTGGTTTCATTTAAAAGAGCCGGAGCAAATGCTATTGTGACTTATTTTGCTGATAAAATTTCTGCAAAATTAAAATAATTTAAATAAAATATTTCTCTAAAATATTTCTGAATAAAGGAAATTTAAGTCGATTGGGAATTATAAAATTTTCCATTAATAAATTTCTATTAAAAATTAATGCATTTTTGGTACTATCATGCTTTATATTAAAGTTCGTTTCATAACCTAATTCTTTTACGAGCGACAATTCCCAATTAATATATATATTAATCCAATCATTAGAACCAAGCTGCGCAAGCATTTTTTCAAATAAAATATAAACTTTTTTATTAATTTGTCTTTCAGGTAATAGTATTTTCAATATTGAAGTAGCAGATAGAATACATACAGATCTTCTTTTATCGTCAAAATATTGAGGTGAAACAGGTTTAATTAATTCAACTTTAAAATAACCTGATTTATTTTCATTTTTTGATTTCCAATCTAGTAAAATTTTATTTCCGGCTTGAAAAATTTTTTTTTGTTTACGTGAAGAACCGCCATAAACAATACCTGAACATTTACCATGTTCTAAAGTAAATGTTTCTATAATTATTGAATTTTCATCATAATTGTTTTTAGCTAGAAGATAACCTTCGTCATTCCATTGCATATTAATTAATATTTTTGTCTTTTAAAAGTTTTGAAGCTCCGTCTTGTTCGGCTTGTTGTTTAGAGCTACCAATCCCAATGAATTTTTTAGATCCAACTATTGAAACTGCTATTTTGTAAATAGGATTATGTCTAGGACCTTCAGTCTTGACTAAATTGTATCTAGGAAGTTTTTTAAAATATTTGAGTGAGTGTTCTTGTAATTTAGTTTTAGGATCTAATATTGTCACATCTGATTTATCAATATTTTTTTTCCAAAACTTTAAAATAAAGTTTTGTACCTGATCTAATCCCTGATCAATATAAATAGCTCCAATTAAAGCTTCACAGCAGTCACTTATAATTTTTTCATCTTTTTTATTAATTTTCTTTTTAGTATTTCCCATAATTATATAGTCTTGAAGACCTAGGGACCAACCAATTTCACAACAAACTTTTCTATTTACCAGACCGGCAAATCTCTTATCCAAAACACCTTCGCTTTCATTAGGGTATAGTTGAAATAATTTTTTTGATAACACTAAACCAATTACTCTATCACCTAAAAATTCTAACTTTTCATTGTTGTAGATTTGGTTTGCACTTTTATGAGTTAGTGCTCTAATTAATAATGATTCATTAGTAAATTTAATTTTTATTTTTTTTTGAAATTTATAAATATTTATTTTCATAAAATTTTTTTAAAAAAACGTTTAATTCTTAAACTTTTTCCCCATTTCCAAAATTCATAGAATGCTCCTTTATTAAAATCGCTTGAGAAAAAAATTAATCTAGCTTTACCAACAAAATTATTAAAACTTACATAGCCTACGCTACTAAGGTACCGGCTATCTTTTGAACAGTCTCTATTATCACCCATAAAAAAGTAATAGTTTTCTGGCACAATAAACTTATCAGTGTTTTCCATTGTTCCATTTTTCCTGTAGGCAGCTGTATATTTTTTACCATTTGGTAATGTTTCTTCAAAAAAATCTACTTCGAGTGATTGATCCCCACAACTTATTTCTAATTGAACATTAATTTTTTCTTTTTTAATAATATGGTTATTAATATACAAATTTTTATTAATAATTTGTATTTCGTCACCAGGAAGACCTATCAATCTTTTTATATAGTCAGTTCTATTATCTGCAGGAGTCTTAAAAACAATAACATCACCTCTTTCAGGGATGGAACTTAAAATTCTTCTGTTAAATATATTTGGGCTAAATGGAAAAGAATGTTTGCTGTATCCATAGGAATACTTCGAAACAAAAAGACGATCACCAATTAAAAGATTGGGCTGCATTGATGAAGAAGGTATATAAAATGGTTGAAATAAGAATGTTCTAATAATAAGAGCTATTATCAAAGCATAAAATATCGTTTTAAGATTTTCTACAATTTTATTTTTCATTTGCCAGAAGAAATTATTACAGTAGCTTGTGCCCAAGGTTTGTCATCAGATAAAGATAAATATATATTATATTTTTTATTTTTAATTATTTTTGCTACCAGATACCTCAAGTCACCTCTTAAAAGAATAGTTGGTTTACCATAATTATTGTTAGAAATTTCAATATTCTTTAAATTTAAACCTTTTCTGATACCAGTACCTAGTGCTTTGCTAAATGCTTCCTTGGCTGCAAATCTTTTCGCAAAGTACGAACTTGGATTTTTTTTATTTTCACAATAAGCAATCTCTTTTTCAGTAAAAATTCTTTTTTTAAATTTTGATCCGAATTTTTTAAAAGAATTTTCCATTCTTTTAATATTAACTATGTCAGTACCAATACCAAATATTTTCATTTATTAATAATTTTTTTGAATTTTTTAATTACATTGTTTAGTCCTAGAAACAAAGATTCGGAAATAATGAAATGGCCGATATTATATTCTGAAATACTTTTAATTTTAGAAATTATAGATAAAGATTTGTATGTAAGACCGTGACCTGCGTGAACCTCGAGCCCAATTTTTTTTGCATAATCAGCACTTTTTTTTAAAATAAAATATTGTTTATTTATTTTTTTATTTTCATTTAATAATTTACAAAAAAGACCAGTATGTAATTCAACACAATTTGCTCCGAGTTCTTTTGAAAGACTTATATCCTTAAATTTTGGTTCTATAAATAAGCTTACGCGAATATCTTTTTTATGAAGATTTTTAATTATCTTTTTAACTTTTTTTTTATATTTTTTTATATTTAGTCCACCCTCAGTGGTAATTTCTTGTCTTTTTTCTGGGACTATGCAAACAAACTCAGGTTTATATTTAGTTGCTATTTTTAACATCTCATTTGTCGGCGCCATTTCTAAATTAATAGGTACTTTAATTTTATTTTTTATATTTTTTAAATCATAGTCACGTATATGTCTTCTATCTTCTCTTAAATGAATTGTTATAGAATCAGCGCCCGCATCTTCTGAAGCAAGAGCAGCTTTTACGGGGTCTGGATAATCTTCGCCTCTCGCGTTTCTTATTGTGGCAACGTGGTCAATGTTAATGCCGAGTCTCTTTTTTACCATTAAAATATATTCCTGCTGCCAGGTTTAATAGGCTTGATTTTATTAAGCTCGTGAGGAATTTCATCCTTTGTGAAAGTTTCAATCTTGAACTTCATCTGAGAAACTAATTTATCTTTAATTAAATTATTGTCTTCAGTTCTATCAATTATACATGCATAACCAACCAAATTTGCATTATAAGAACTAACTATATCAGCACATTCGTTAGCAGATTTTCCTGTTGTAATTACATCTTCAACAATAAGTACATTGGAATTTTTTTTAATTTTGAAACTTCTTCTTAAAACTAGTTTGCCATCTACTCTTTCGGAGAAAATAGTTTCAGTATTAATTTGCCTACCTATTTCGTAGCCAACGACTACCCCACCTAACGCTGGTGATAAAACAAGATCAATTTTCTTAAATTTTTTTTTGATTTTATCTACTAGAGATGAGCAAATTTTTTCAGCTTTTTTAGGATGACTTAGTAGTTTGGCGCACTGGATATACTGTTTACTATGCAGTCCTGATGATAGAATAAAATGACCTTCTAATAATGCTTCAGTTTCTTTTAAAATTTTTAAAGATTCGTCGTAAGAAAGCATCTTTTTTCCTATGTCGTATTATTTTAAATTTATACTCTTTTAATTTTAGTTCTCTAATTAAATTTTTATAATTTTTTAAATCCTTAGTCTGTATATCAAAAATAAATTCTAAATAATCAATTTTTTTTTCAATGATTTCCATATTTACTATATTGTTTTGGTGAAAACCAATTAAACCACTAACTTCACCAAGTTTTCCTGGTTCATTAGGGATTTTTATACATAGATGGCTAATATATTTTTTTTCAGCTTGCGAATTTATATTCTTTTTATTTTGCCAATATCTTCTTATAGCGGCTCGCGCCTTGCCTGTAGCGGCGAATGACAACCATTGTAAAGAAGGTAAAGAATTTTTTGATCCTTTAATATTTACTAAATCACCATTTTTTAAAATGCTTTGCAAAGGTGAGCCACGACCATTAATCTCGCATGAAATGATCGTGTCTCCTATTTTAGTATGAACAGCATAAGCAAAATCTATTGGGGTGGCTCCTCTTGGAAGTTTTATAACTTCACCTTTTGGTGTAAAACAAAAAACATTATCTTGGAACATTTGTAGCTTTGTAAACTCAAGTGAATGCTGAATGTTGCTTTCCTCACCCATTATTTCTACAAGATCTCTTAACCAATCGTACTCTTTAAGAGCTAAATGATTAACTTTTTCAGAAGATTTATAAATCCAATGTGATGCGACACCTCTTTCTGCAAAATCATGCATCTCACTTGTTCTAATTTGTATTTCTACTCTTTCTTTATTGGGTCCGATTATCGCAGTATGAATAGATTTGTAGTTATTAATTTTAGGTGTTGATATATAATCTTTAAATCTTCCTGGTATTGTAGACCATTTGCTGTGAAATATTCCTAAAACTTTATAGCATGTTTCAATTTTATCAACAATTATTCGAAAACCAATTATATCGGTAAGTTGTTCGAGAGAAACTCTTTTTGACTGCATTTTTCTCCAAATTGCAAAAGGTGTTTTTTCACGTCCAACAATTTTTGCATCAATATCATTTTTTTTCAAAACTTTAGCAAATTTTAACGAAATTTCTTTAAACATATTATCTCTATTGTTTTTATTTAAAGATAATCTATCGACAACCATTTTTCTTGCTTCAGGATTTAATTTTTGGAAAGATAAATCTTCTAATTCATCTCTTATATGATTCATTCCCATGCGATTTGCTAACGGTGCATAGATTTCCATAGTTTCTTCTGCTATTCTCTTTTTTCTTTCTTCATTAATAATAGCATCCAAAGTCCGCATATTATGAAGTCTATCTGCAATTTTAACTAATAATACTCTTATATCTTTTGATGTAGCTAAAATAAGTTTTCTGATGTTTTCAGCTTTAGAATTCTGAATTATTTTTCCTTCAAGCACAGAAATTTTTGTGACACCATCAACCAAATCTGCAACCTCTTTGCCAAACTCTTTTTCAACAATTTTGTAAGTAGCCTTTGTATCCTCAATGGTATCGTGAAGCAGACCAGTAGCAATTGTTGCGCTATCTAGTTTTAATTCAGTTAAAATATTAGCAACTTCAACTGGGTGTGATAGATAAGGGTCTCCAGAATCTCTTTTTTGATTTTTGTGGGCATCTAAAGCAAATTTATAAGCTTTGGATAATGTTTCTGGATTAAAAAAACGATTATAAGATTTAACTTTTTTAATTAAATCATCATGATTAAGCATAGAAATATTATATCAAGGTTTTTCAACCTTTAATATAGAGTTCTTGTCTTCTTCCGAAAGTTTTTTAATCAAAACATCAATAACTTCATTAGTTTTTGGATGTTTCCATGCCGGATCAATTTCTTTTAATGGATACAAAACAAAACTTCTGTCACTAAGCTTATAATGAGGAACATTAAAATCAAAATTTTTATATTTAAAATCTAAAATTTGCTGATTAAAATCTATTATATCAATATCACATGTTCGAGGTTCATTTTTTTTTTTACGTTTTCTTTCAAGTTTTTCCTCAATAGAAATCAAAGATGCGGCTAAGTCCTCAGGTTTAATTTTTGCTTCAATTTTTACTACTACATTAATAAATTTTGGATCTTTTTTGTTTGGGTATGATGGTGTTTCATAATAGCTAGATTTTTTCTTAACATAAATACCTAGATTATTTAAATGTATAATTGCTAATTCAATATTTTGGAATCTGTTTCCAAAACTAGATGGCAAATTCGATCCTAGACCAAGTATAATCATTTTAATTAGCTTGTTTTTCTAAAATATCTAGCTTTTTCCCTATCCCAATCTTGTTTCTTTTTGAGTTGTCTTTTATCATAGTGTTTTCTTCCTTTTGCAACAGCTATCTCAACTTTGGCTTTGCCTTTTTTAAAATATAATTTTGTCGGTATCAATGTTAAACCTTCTCTATTCACTCTTCCCATTAACTTATTGATTTCCTTTTTATTTAATAGAAGTTTTCTATTTCGTTCAGGGTTATGGTTGTTATAACTAGATTCTTTATATGCGGGTATATGAGAATTAACTAAAAAAATTTCACCTTTAATATCAAAAGCGTATGATTCAGAAATATTTGCTTTTCCAGCTCTTAATGATTTAACTTCTGAGCTTGCTAATACAATTCCAGCTTCGTAGAATTCTTTAAAAAAATAATTAAATTTTGCTTTTCTATTATTCGTTATAATTTTTAGACCACTTTTCTTTTTTTGAATCATGTTAAATCAGATTGGCATGAGCCATGGCTGATTTTACTGCTTTTTTTGTTTTTTCAGTAATTTTTATAAGCGGAAGTCTAACTTCATCAGTTGATAAATTTAATAAGCTTGCTGCATACTTAACTGGGCTTGGACTGCTTTCAATAAATAAGGATTTATGAAGTGGCATTAGTTTATCATTTATTTGTTTAGCCTTCGCTAAAAGATTACTATTGTTTTTACTTAACGAGGCTTCTTGGAATTCTGAACAAAGTTTAGCTGCTACATTAGCTGTCACAGATATACATCCGGTACCACCTCTTGAATTAAATTCTAAAGCCGTCCCATCTTCTCCGGATAGTTGAATAAAATCTGGACCCATTTTCTTTTTTTGTTGGTCAACTCTATTTAAATCACCGGTAGCATCTTTAACACCTACTATATTTTTTAATTCAAATAATCTAGCCATTGTGTCAACGCTCATGTCAACGACTGATCGTGGAGGAATGTTATAAATAATTATTGGAATTGAACAATTCTCATTTATTGATTTATAATGTTGGTATAAACCTTCTTGAGTTGGTTTATTATAATAAGGTGTGACTACTAAAGCTGCATCAGCTCCAATTTTTTCAGCATACTTAGTTAATTCGATTGCTTCATCTGTAGAGTTAGATCCTGTTCCAGCAATTATAGGTATTTTACCATTAGATTCTTTTACACATAATTCGATAACTCTTTTATGTTCTTCGTGACTAAGTGTGGGCGATTCGCCAGTTGTACCAGCTGGAACGATACCAGAGGTGCCATTTTTAATATGATAATGTATTAAAGATATATATTTATCTTCATCTAGCTCATTATTATTAAATGGCGTAATTAATGCAACAATTGATCCTTTGAACATAAATCTTTATAACATAATTTAAAAAAATTATTCATCTAAATAATTATGAAAAATCTAGTCAAACTTAATGCAGTATTATTGTTTTTAATCATCACTTTTAGTACTCAAAGTCTAAGTGCAGAACAGATTTTACCCATACCAAGACCTGATCCTGACAAAGAAACCCAGATCAGGGTCTCAAGTAAAAAGAATATAATACCTCAAAAAAAACCAGATTTAAAAAAGGAAAAAGTTGAAACTATAGAAAATCAAGAAGCTGTAAATGCTGACGATATTGCTGAAAAAAATATCGTAATTTATCCTGAAAAAAAACCAATTTTGTTTGTAAAGAAAAATGAAAAAATTGCTACTAAATCCTCAATTTTATCAAGCAAAGATTTTAAAATAGCAAAAGCCTCTTTCGAAGCTGTTAAAAATAATAAATGGCAAACTGCTTTAAAACTATCAAAAAAATCTAACGATAAAATGGTGTTCAAAACTGTAAATTGGTTATACTTAATTAAAAGAAATAATTCAGCTACGTTTTTTGACTATTTAACTTTTATAAATAATAATCCTAATTATCCAAGAATAAACAGACTTAAATATTTAGCTGAACATAAAATATATTTAAATTCAGTCCCACCAAAAGTCATTAAAAAGTGGTTTAATGGTGAGGATCCACTTAGCGAATATGGGAAAATAAAACTTGGTGAAGTTTATTTAATGGAGGGCAACCTTGAAAAGGGATCAAAATTAATTAAAGAAGGATGGATTAAAGCAAGGCTTTCTAAAAATGATCTAAGGTATTTAAGAAAAAAATATAAAAAAATTATAACTGTATCGGATAACATTAAAAGAGCTGATTGGCATGCCTGGGAAGGAAAACATTGGGATGTACAAAGAATGCTAAGATATTTACCAAAAGACGAAACGGCTTTATATAGAGCAAGACAATTATTAATGAGCAAATCATACGGTGTAGATGATGCTATAGCCAAAGTTCCTGCTAAGTACAAAAATGATATTGGTTTAAAGTATGATAGACTTAAATGGAGGAGACGAAGAGGTAGATTATATCCTTCACTTGAAATTTTATTTACTACTCCGAACGACCCGGTTAAATTAATTAGGGCAGATCGTTGGTGGAAAGAAAGAGCGATTTTAACAAGATCGCTAATCTATAAAAAAGAATATGCTAAAGCTTATAAAGTTTCCAGCAATCATTCACTTTCGAAAGATGACGAATATGCCTCCGAATATGCAGAAGCAGAATGGCTTTCTGGATGGATAGCGTTATCTTTTTTAGAAGATCCAAATTTAGCTCTACAACATTTTAAAAATTTTTATAACAATGTAGGCTATCCAATCAGTCTATCAAGGGGAGCTTATTGGATAGCTGAATCATATAAAAAAATTAAAAACGAAGATAAATCAAAAGAATGGTTTAAGGAGGCTTCCAAATATTTAAATACTTATTATGGTCAACTTGCTTTCCTTGAAGTTAATCCAAACGAAAAATTTACTTTGAAAAATCAAAAAAAAGTAAACGAAAAATTCAAAAAAGAATTTTATAAGAACCCTTTAATAAAAAATATTAAACTTTTTAAAGAATTAGATAAAACTCAATATTCTAAATATTTTATTAAACATTTAGCTACATTAAACCCTGAAGAAGGAAGTGAAATACTAGCTGGTAATATTTCCATTGATATAGGTAGATATGATTTTGCAATCCAAATAGCTAAACAGGCATCATATGAAAAAAGATTTCATAATGAAATAAATTATCCAGTTATACAATTGCCTGAAATTGTTAATGGAAAGAGAATGCCTAAACAAGAACTTGTTTTGGCAGTTATAAGACAAGAAAGTGAGTTTGATCAAACTGCTACCAGTTATGTAGGTGCGAAAGGATTAATGCAGCTAATGACTTACACTGCTAAACTTGTAGCTAAGCAAGCAAAACTTTCTTATTCGAAAAGTAAACTCAACAACCCAGATTATAATATAAAATTAGGATCATATTATTTAACAGGTTTATTAGAAAATTATGAAGGATCGTATCCATTTGCCTTGTCCGCATACAATGCTGGACCTAAAAGAGTTAAGTATTGGAAAAAAATTAACGGCAATCCACAAAAAGGAGAAATTGATTACGTCAATTGGATTGAATTAATTAAATTCAAAGAAACAAGAAATTATGTGCAACGTGTTTTGGAAAACGTTAATGTTTATAAATATATGCTATATGGAAAACCCGTAAAAATTCACAATTTTTTTGAGGATAAACCACATTACTAATAATGGCGGAGAGAGAGAGATTCGAACTCTCGGTACATGTTTCCACGTACGGTCATTTAGCAAACGACTGGTTTAAACCACTCACCCATCTCTCCTGCTAATCTATTTACCTTTATTTTAATTACTTTTCAATTTAATGATAGCAGTAATTTATGAATAAAAATACTTTCAATGGAATTTTGTATGGGGCGAGTGGTTCATTATGGTGGGGTACTATAGGAGTTTTTTATTTTAAATCCGCTTCATTTGCGGGGCCAATTGAACTTGTAGTACACAGAACTATTTGGACAGCTTTATCTTTAATAATTACAACCTCATTATTTTCTAAATGGGATGCTTTTTTTAAAGTAATTAAAAAAAAAAGAGAAATGGTTTATTTATTAATGAGCGGTATTTTAATATTTTGTAATTGGTCTACTTGGATATATGCAGTAGTCGCAAATAAACTAATAGATGCAAGTTTTGGATATTATATGATGCCAATTTTAAGTGTTTTTTTTGGTATAATTTTTTTAAAAGAACCGTACAATAAACAGAAAATTATCTCTGTTTCTTTGGTAATAATCTCTGTTTGTTATTTAATGTATAATTTTGCTTCTGTTCCTTGGGTTGGATTAATCGTTGGTATAACTTGGGGCACTTATTCACTTTTAAGAAAAAAAATAAATGTTGAATCTGATGTCGGTTTGTTAATAGAAAGTTTATATTTGTCTCCATTGGCTTTGATAGTTTTTTATATGATTACTCTTGATGGAAATTACTATTTTTCACTTTCAGACAGCAAAGTTGCTTTTTGGTTATTTTTAGCTGGGCCAATGACTGTTATACCATTATTTCTGTTTTTAAAAGGTGTTGACCTAGCTGGGTTAGGCACATCAGGTATGATTTTCTTTATAGCACCAACAGGTCAGTTTTTGTTAGGCTTTTATTATTATAATGAATATTTTGATTTCGATAAATTAATCGGATTTATTATAATTTGGATAGCTGTGGCCATTTATTTACATGATTTATCTAGAGAAAAAATGCGTAATTGATATAATTTATTTATATGAAGAAAAAATATTCAATATTTGCTCTTATTAAAAATTCTTTTAGCTATCATGAAAATTGGCAAAG
>MDSV01235413.1_pt1 | contig 21561 bp, 16 predicted proteins | sample 810851 | NCBI WGS metagenome assembly MDSV01 (sample SAMN05326640, study PRJNA326480) | marine metagenome | isolation source: seawater | place: Atlantic Ocean: North East | collected 2012 | reverse complement strand
TCCGGTGCCTGCATCGAACGTGCCAGATGTGGCGTCAACAACGCCTGTGCCTTCCCATGTTCCGCCCTGAGGAGTGAAATCCGTTAATGGAACCACACCGTCATTGACACAGTATACGTCATCTTCGGAAAGAGTAAGAACAGGTAGTGGGTTGACAGTAACTGTTACGAAGTCGAAAGAATAACATGTCCCAACTCCTGTCTCTAATAGGTAAGTATAGTCTCCAGGTGGTAACATCTGAGGGTTGATGAGGCCTGTCTGACTATCCATAAGAGCATTGCTGGATATCGCATTCGTGCCGGACCAAAGAACTCCGATCGTTGGGTAGTAGTCCTCGAGCTGGAGCATAGGAGCGTTGAAGCAGACTACTGTGTCTAAACCTGCGTCTGCAACAATAGGATCAATTACATCTACTAAAAGAGTGTCATAGTTAGTACAACCTGTTTCGTCACTCGTGTAAGAATAAACTACCTCGAATATGCCCACACCAGATAATCCAGGGTTGAAAATCCCATCTTCAGACACAGCGTCTATTGCGCCGCCTAATCCATAAAACGTCCCCGTGCCATTTTCATTTAATCCAGGGGAAAAGCCCTCCAATTGTCCTGTATAATTCGTTTGGAAACAGAACGTGGTGTCAGGTCCTGCATCTAAAACTGGTAAATCAATAACGTCAACGTCAAAGCTTAAGTAATTTGAACACCCGTTAGAATCTGTGACAAACAATTCTAATTCTTGACTCCCGACGTCATTCCAAGAATTGACAATCGTGTACCCGTCGTTTACTATTAAATCGACATCTGACAACCACTCAATGAAATAAGGCCCTGTTCCCCCTTCAACAGTAAGTTCAAAAATCCCTGACTCATATAAACAAAGTGTTTCAGGACCATCCCAGTATACATTTGGCCTTTCATATACTTCAAGAATCAAGGCATCTTGAGTAAAACAAGTTCCTTCTCCATAGTCATAAAGAAAAGGATATAAGCCTGGACCAAAATTTGAAATATCTAAAGAATATGGCGCTGAATCGCTAATAAAATCTCCGGTCCAGTTCCCTTCAAGAGGAGTGTATGAGTCTAGGAAAACTATAGTGTCAATATTACAGACTGCTATGTCGGGGCCAGCATTTGCAAAAGTTGGAGGCACAACATCAATCGTTAAACTATCATTATTAATACAACCATTTGAATCAGTATACTCATAGTAAACAAGAGAAGTGCCAACGCCAATTACGGAAGGATCTATCTCTCCTGTTATTTCATTTTGGATTCCTAGCCCATCCCACACTCCTCCAACAGGACTGTTTTCACTTAGAGTAGTAAGAATGGATTGATCGCAAAACTCTACGTCTGAACCTGCGTCAACAACAGGAAGGTTGTAAACTTCAACACTTATTTCATCACTATCCTCACACCCGTTTTCATCAACTACATACGCAATAAGCGACGTGAAAGACGGGTCAACTATTGTGATAAAATCCTCCTCTGTAATCGACAAATTATCTTCTGACCAACTCACCATATAATTAGGCGTGCCATCTGATATTGAAGTTGTTAACACCAGCTCTTCCTGATCACAAAGTGAAAAGTCACCAACTATGTCAATTATAGGCAGTGGGTATGCTATTATATCAAAGGTTGTGTCTGAAGAACAGGACTCGAATTGATAATTTATCGTTCCCGTAACCGTTTCTGTTGTACTTCCCGAAACTAAATACGTTACCGAACTTCCAGAATTAGAAAGAATAGGATTGTTCGACGACCAACTATAATCGTCGGCACCAAAAGCTTCTACTACTAACGTATTGCCTAAACACTCTCCAGGTAAGGAGGCTGTTGTAACATCTGGATTCTCATAGACTAAAACTGAAACATTTGACGAGTCTGCACCACAGATATTAGCTGCTATTGCTTCAATTGAATGTTCTCCAAAGCTGTTAAAAGGAACTAAAATAGAATTAATCTCCGATGAGTCCGATGAATAATATATGCCATCAACAAACCAATCAATTACATAAACATCATAATTTCCATCATCAAAGTCAATGATACTTGAGGTGACGTCTTCATCTTCACAAATAAAATAATCGTCTGCATTAATCGCTACATCTGGAATGTCATATGCCTCTATTATAAATGAGGTGACGCCATCAATATCACAATTGTTTGGCAATAAATTTTCTGGTGGGGAATGCGTTAGGGTTACTGTGTAATCCGCATCTTCTAAGAAGATAACTGTTGGGTTTTCTGATGTCGGCCCCGAACCTTCAGCCCATTCGTAATCTCCACCAAAAATTTCCCATTTTCTTTCAATGTAACCACATGGAATGGGTGGCGTTATGTCAGACATATTTACCTCAAGCGGAATACAGCCATTTTCAGGATAATGTGATGCCTCTGGATAAAGCTGCTCCGGATAAACACATACAGGGTGAGAGTAATCATCTGCCCCACAAACCAAGTGTGTTTCTTGAACGTAAACTAGATATTCTCCTGGCTCAAAAAAAGTTGTAGAAAAGGACTCTTGAGGTTCAAGAGTATAAAATGGAAACGCTTCTTGAGAAGCTATATTCGCAGAACCTCCTGGGGGAAGTTGTACTTGCCAAAATCCAGAGTCCACCGTACAGTTTAGGGTATTATTGTCGACCCATACGCCTGATGGTGGTGATGTATACGTATACTCCTGATTGGCACAAACTGTTGATGGTCCAAAAATTGTGGGATCAGGAGCCCCATGGATACGTATTGGATCAATCGCGCCCTGTGATGTGCCACATTCATTTGAAGCAATTATTAAAAACATAAATGCATTTGATTGGCCTAGTGGTGTTTCAAATCCACATGATGTGTAATTATATGTATGCTCAACTTCAGTAATGAAATTAATCATATATTCATGATTATAAATCTCATTCGCGACGTACGATACAGGATCTCCATTTGCGTCAGAAAGTTGACTTCCAACTGAATCTGCTAAAAGCTCTTGACCACTGCCATCTCCAAAATCAACCCAGTAGACTGTAGAAGGGTCATTTGTCTCAAAATTAAATATCGGAAACGTTAAGTCATATGGAGTACAAACGCCATCTGTATTCCCTGGGTTTCCAACTCCAATGGTCGGATTGTTTCCAATAAACATGTCATCTACAATGGTTGTTGTACAACCATTTTCTCCAATCAATTCTATTACGATAGTATAATATCCAAAATCATCATATGGCGGGCTTTGGACATTAAACTGGCCAGGTAAATCAAAGTCGTCCCAAGGAAATTGAGGAGCCGGATGGGATGTTATAACAAATGACCCATCATCTAAAGTATCTCCCCAGTTTACAATGATTTCTTGAATTCCATTCTCATAGCCAGAACAGAAGTTAATTTGAGTTGTTACTTGATTTGGATTACCTGTACAAATATTTTGAATTTCAAAACACGGAGAGTCTCCAGCAAAAGGAGTTTCTAGAATCTCAACATTTTGAGTAATCGAGTTTTGGCATTCACTTGCGTCTGTTATTGTAAGTGTAACCGGAATTGTTTCTGTATACCCCCCATTAATTATTAAATTCATGGTAGGGCTTGACTCAGAAGAGACTCCATACTCTCCGTTGACACCAAACTCCCAAGAATAATTAGATCCGAACCCTCCTGTTGAAGTGTTTTCAAATCCAATCCCTACATTTCCACAGTCATCTTCGTTAACAACATTAAAGTCTGCAACAGGAGCGCCCCCAGGCTGACATTCGCAAGAAAAGTACTCATAATTGTCTACTATGTCATCAAGAGAATACATTTCTGAACAAACACAGCTAATTGACTCTTCTGGGTTAATTAAGTTTAATAAATCTATGGAAATCGTCAGCGTTAAATCATCAAAACCAAGGGCATAACTATTTGGAACCGTCACTTCATTCGTTCCAACTATTGAAAGCCCTCCGGCGTCCCACATATAATTTGTTACTAACTCGTACTGAGTGGTGTCATATTCAAAATCAATTGAATCTATCCCTAAAATTAAATCACAAGGAAGAGAGTCTAGTAAATTCAATTCAAAGTTCACAGAATCACATAGATTCGGTGGTTGGGGGATATCAATTACTTGAGTATTTGTTGCAGTACAACTGTCAGAATCAGTTGCAGACATTGAAATGATGAAGGACTCTGTGGGGTTTTCGGAATCAGTAATGAAGCTTATTCCATAGTCTTGAGAGTTTGATATCGCCTGGCTTCCGTCATCACCAACGCCCCATTCGAAAGAATAAGAAGTTGAATTGTTTGTTGTGTTGTTAAATAAAACCTCAACAACGCCACAATCGATTAAATAATCAACCTCAAAAGTCGGCTCGGGTAAATTGGGTTGACACTCGCAGGAAAAATGTTCGTAATTGACCGCAATTTCAGAAACATCATACGCCTCAAAACATTGGCAAGTAAATATGTCCAATGGGTCATTTGGGTTTTCTAGCAAGATGTTAACTGTAAGCGTGAGAATACTTTCCGTTTGAATAATTTCATTCGTAAGAACTGCGACGTTTTGGTCTGGGAAAACGTTATCGCCTGCTTCCCATTCATATTCTATAGTTGCATCATAAACACTTTCGTCATATGAAAACACAACAGGCGCTACCTGAAAGAAAATATTACATGGATGAGCGCCTAGAGTACTTCCACTTAAATCTATCTCTGCACAAATATCCGCGCACTCCTGTGAATGGGAGACTTTTGAGAAAGAAAATAGCACTAGTAAAAGTACTAAACAATAATATTTAAAAATATGATTTTTGATGGCTTGGTGTTAGCCACAAAAATAAGAAAATTACCATAGAATTCGTGTCCCGTAGACAAATTTACTTTCCCAATAACTAGACTCTTTAATACTGGCAATAGACACCCCCTTGCTAGAAGATGTGTGGATAAAATTATTTTTACCTAGATAAACTCCCACGTGAGTTATAAACTTGCTCGTGTTGTAGGTCCCTGTGAAGAAAACTAAATCCCCCTTTTTCAAATCGCTTAGATTAGAGATGACAGTGCCACATCTAGCCATATCTTGAGCTACTCTAGGAAGATTTTTTGAGCAATGAGTATTGAATGCCGTGAAGACTAAACCTGAACAATCTATTCCTGATTTAGTAGTGCCTCCTGAAGAATAAGGGGTTCCTAAAAAAGACTTGGCTGTTTCAATAATTGCATCGCATTTAGATTTAGAAACGCTAAAGGGTTTTTCTAGACCTCCTCTTTTAAAGGTTGAGAATTTAGAATTGTTGGAATACTTAGTATTAACATTTGAAAGTTGGCTTGAAACTGAAGTGTTTGAAGATGAGCTTGGGTCCTCCAAACCTTCTGGATCTGCTTCAAAATTTCTTAATGCATTAGCCAAATCGCTGACTTGGTTTTTAAGGTCCTTAATCTGTGCTTTTAACAGCTTGTTCTCAGCTGTCAGCTCGACAATTTCCTTGTTTAATTCATCAATTTTTGAGTCTTGATAAGAGACTAAAGAAGAATTGTTTGCACACGAGGAAAGTAGCGAAAGCAAAGCAACAAGCTGTATGAAAAAAGTAAGACGCATGATTAGACGTGGATTGAGCTCATGTGAAGTTAAGGATTTTAAATTAATCTGCACTCTGTCGCTGCTAAGTAGGTAACTTTGCAAAGTTCAAACATCAATTGTTGCAAAACCTCAATAAAAATGAGCGCAAAAGACGGATTAAAAAAGGTAATTAGCCACGCAAAAGAATATGGATTTGTATTCCCTAGTAGTGAGATCTACGACGGGCTAAGTGCAGCATATGATTATGGTCAGTTAGGTAGCGAGTTGAAGAACAACCTTAAGCAGTACTGGTGGACTGCTATGGTTAGGATGAACGATAACATCGTAGGGATCGATGCGGCAATCTTTATGCACCCAACTACTTGGAAGGCTTCAGGTCACGTTGATGCATTCAATGATCCGCTTATCGACAATAAAGACAGCAAAAAGCGCTACAGAGCTGACGTTCTAATCGAAGAGGTTATCGCAAAGATTGAGGCGAAGATTAATAAGGATGTAGCTAAAGGGAAAAAGAGATTTGGTGATGACTTCAACGAAGACGAATTCCGCTCGACTAACCCTAATGTTCTGCGCCGTCAGCAGAAAATTGACGACATAAACACTCGCTTTAAGGCCGCTATGGAAGCAGACGATCTTGATGGAGTTAAAGCTCTAATCGAGGATCTAGAAATCGCTTGTCCTGTGAGTGGTTCTAAGAGTTGGACTGACGTTAGGCAGTTTAATTTGATGTTTAAAACTGAGCTTGGCGCCGTAAGTGGTGATTCGGGCGTGGTTTACCTTCGCCCTGAAACAGCCCAAGGAATTTTTGTTAATTATCTAAACGTCCAGAAGAGTGGTAGGATGAAGCTTCCATTTGGTATAGCCCAAATCGGAAAAGCCTTCCGTAACGAAATCATCGCTAGGCAGTTCATCTTCAGAATGCGCGAGTTTGAACAGATGGAAATGCAGTTCTTCGTTAAGCCAGGGACACAAGAAGAGTGGTACAATCACTGGAAGGAGTCTAGAAAAAACTGGCACGCCTCACTAGGAATGGGTGACGAAAACTACCGATTCCACGACCATGTCAAGCTTGCTCACTACGCAGACGCGGCTTGCGATATCGAATTCAACTTCCCAATGGGTTTCAAGGAGCTTGAAGGTATTCATTCAAGAACTGATTTTGACCTAAAGTCTCACGAAGAACATAGTGGAAGAAAGCTCCGCTTCTTCGATCCAGAAACTAAGGAGAGTTATGTGCCTTACGTTGTTGAGACGTCGATAGGGTTAGACAGATTATTTCTTGCGGTTCTTAGCAATGCTTATACTGAAGAAAAGTTAGACGGGAGCGCTAAGAGAATTGTACTTAAAATTCCTCCTGCTATTGCTCCAATTAAGGCGGCGATTCTTCCTCTTATTAAAAATGACGGGCTTCCTAAAAAAGCAAAAGAGATTCTGGGGCTGCTTAGAATTAGCCACAACGTACAATACGACGAGAAGGATGCAATAGGTCGTCGTTACCGTCGTCAAGATGCAATTGGAACGCCTCTTTGCATCACTGTAGATCACGATACACTTGAAGATAACGCCGTAACGGTGAGAGAAAGAGACGGGATGACTCAAGAACGAGTGGCGATTTCAGACCTAGCATTATACGTAGATTCAAAAGTGGGTATACATGTATTATTCTCATAAAAATGGAATTATCTGACCTTAAAATCAAGGGAAAAAGAGTCCTTGTTCGCGTTGACTTCAACGTGCCTCTTGATAAACACCGCAAGGTTCAAGACGACACTAGAATTAGAAGAGCCCTGCCAACCATCCTTTTCCTACTTGACTCTGGGGCTTCTGTTGTTTTGATGAGTCACTTGGGAAGGCCTCGAGGAGTTAGCACTGAATTCAGTCTAAAGCACATCGTATACAGGTTAGAAGAGCTTTTAGGTTTAAGCGTGAAGTTTGCGCCGGACTGTGTTGGAGATGTTGCACTTAATGTTACTGCATCTCTAAAGCCAGGAGAAGTAGCTCTTCTTGAGAACCTAAGGTTTCACCCAGAGGAAAACGAGGGAGACGAATTCTTTGCTGGTCAACTTGCTGAAAATGGTGATGTATATGTAAATGATGCTTTTGGAACAGCACATAGAGCACATGCATCTACAGCAGTAATCGCAAAATTCTTCCCGGAGGATAAATCTTTTGGAAAACTCCTTCAAGGGGAAATTGACGCATTGAGTAAGTTGATGTCTAATCCTGAAAGTCCGGTTTTAGCCATTATCGGTGGTGCAAAGGTTAGCTCTAAACTTGCTGTTCTCGATAACCTTATTGACAAAGTAGATAGACTGATAATTGGAGGAGGAATGGCTTACACGTTTGTGCTTACTCAAGGTGGTAACGTGGGAAATAGCCTTGTTGAGGAGGATATGGTCGACAGAGCACTTGATATTTTGAATAAAGCTGAGGAAAAAGGGATAGAGGTTTACCTGCCACTTGATAGCGTTGTGGCAGATAACTTTTCCGCTGATGCAAATGCTCATAACTGCCCTACAGCAGAAATTCCAGATGGATGGATGGGGCTTGATATTGGTTCTAAGTCAGCTGAAAGATTCGCTGAAGTAGTAAGAACAAGTAAGACTGTTCTTTGGAATGGCCCAATGGGCGTGTTTGAGTTTAAAAAGTTCTCTAACGGAACATTTACTGTTGCTCGTGCGCTTGTTGAAGCTACTAAAAGAGGTGGGTTTACTCTAATTGGTGGTGGAGATTCTGTTGCGGCAATTAATGTGGCAAAACTTGCCGATGAGGTTAGTTACGTGAGCACCGGTGGAGGAGCTATGCTAGAATATTTAGAGGGTAAAGAGCTCCCTGGTATCGCGGCAATAGCTGAGTAATAGGGAGAACTAAGGGTTATTTTTCTAGAATTTCATTCATAACGAACATGCTCTTTACTTGGGCTATGTTATCCATAGCCGCTAATCTATGGGTTATGAATTTGTGATATGAGTCCATGTCGGCAACCTGCACTTCAACCATATAGTCTGAAGATCCCGTCAAGTGATAACAGGCCTTTACTTCTCTGAATTCACCAATACTGTGCTCAAAATCCTCAAGTGCTGCTCTTTCGTGGAGCTTGAGATTTACACTACAGAAAGCGCGGATTTCTAGACCCATTTTTCTTCTGTCTAGCTTAACCGTATACCCTTGAATTACTCCGTCAGATTCCAGTCTTTTAACTCTCGCAAAAACTGCTGACCTACTGAGCCCAGTTAGCTCACTTAAATCTTGCATGCTCGACCTTCCGTCAAACCTTAGATGATCGACAATTGTTTTGTCTATAGTGTCGATAAGAATCATTTGTTCTGTCATTCTTGCGTTTCAGAGCACAAATTAGTACAAATTAAACTATTCTAAACAATTATTGCACATTTGTTCAGCACACCTCCTTTTTGACAAATCAATTGGCTAGGTTTATACCATGAAGCCGAACAAAAACCACCACCTAGAAACTCGCTCGCTATTTGCGGGTTACGATCCATCTGAAAATTTTGGTGCTGTTAAGCCGCCAATTCACCCTGCGTCGACATTTGTTTTCCCGAGTGCTCGAGCTGGGGCTGCTTTAATGGAAACCGCTTATGGTATTGAGGGGGCTGAAGCTCCTAAATGTGATGGCTTTATTTATTCTCGACTTGGAAATCCCACTTTGACTGTCGCTGAGAAGAGACTGGCTGCTTGGGATGGAGCTGATGCGGCGGCATTCTTTGCTAGTGGTATGGCGGCAATTAGCACTACGCTAATGGCACACACTTCTAAGGAGAGACCGCTTTACTACGTAGGCCCTCTTTATGGTGGAACACAACACATTATCGACTACATCCTTCCTGAAATGGGGGTTGAGGTTGTGAAGCTCGATAGCTTTGACGACCTAGAGGCAATAGGAAAGCCTGAAGCGCTGCCGGGAATGGTTTACTTGGAGACGCCTGCTAACCCCACATTACAGATTCACGACATTGAGCTAGCTACTAAGTGGGCAAAGTCAAATTCGACTGAGGAAGAAAGAATTTTAGTTGTGGTGGACAACACTTTCCTAGGCCCTATCATTCAGCGTCCACTTGAACTTGGAGCAGACCTTAACGTCTATTCTGCTACAAAATATATTGGCGGACACAGTGACGTGATTGCAGGTGGAGTTAGCGGAGAGGCTGAAGCTATGACTAAGGTTTATGAATACAGAACGTTCTTTGGTGGAATGGCTGATCCTTGGACTAGCTGGTTACTTGCAAGGTCTATGGAAACTCTACACGTAAGGGTTGAAAGACAAACTGAATCTGCCAGAACGGTGCTTGACTTCCTTCAAGAAAAAACAGGAGTTCCAAGAAATGGAATTAACCGCGTACTTTCTGCTTGGGAGCAAGATTTAGCGGGTAAAGGCGATTACAAAAGTGCCGCAATTGTAAAGAAGCAACAAAAGAACGGTGGAGCGATGTTAGCGTTTGAGCTTCCAGGAGGAAGAAAGGCTGCGCAAGCATTCCTTGATTCTCTCGAGGTGTTCCAACTTGCTGTGAGCTTAGGTTCTACAGAGTCGCTTGCCGAGCATCCTGCGAGCATGACTCATGCCGGAGTTAGTCCTGAGGATAAAGAAAGAACAGGAATTACTGAGGGATTAGTGAGGCTGTCGATTGGGTTAGAAAACGCCGACGACTTGATTGCTGATATTGAACAGGCTCTTGAAGCTGCTCGTTTATCTTTGGAAGAAGAAACGAGCTACGTTAATGAGTAAAACCGAACAGATTAAGACTTTTTCGAGGACGATAAAGAGGGCCATTTTGCTGGCCGTGCTTAGCTTCGTCGTAATGCCTTCTCTTAGTAAAGCCCAAACCTTCGTCTACACAGATCAGAACCTGATGTGGAGCCAAATGGCCTGTCACATCGATGGAGGAGTGGTCCGCGAAGGCCCTGATTGGAGAGGTGAAATAACGTTCACTGTAAGTAGAGATAAAATCTTTAACGGGTATAGTAGTTCAACGTTCGATTTGGCCTACACCTATAGAGACGGCAAACTCTACATTAGCGACTCATATTTTACGGATGCTATCAGCTACACTTTTTACGATGGTCAAATCTTCGTGGGCGATAGCACATTCCCTCTGGATCTCGCGTATACTATGCGCCCCAGCAACATGCGTCCCGATGTACTCTGTATATATAAAGAAAGCAGCATAAGCCCCTACGATATAGTAGCATTTATGCAGGGCGCACCTACTAAAACTGAAATTTTTGCACTATTGTTGACTATGGGGTTACTGTGATTTGGTGTTTAACTCTAAACTAACCAACTTTGACTGAAATGTCTTTTTCGAAATCATATTTAATTACGCTTTCGTTGAGCGCCTTTGTTTGTACCAATGTTTTTCCCCAAACCTCATCCGAACTCAGCATAGCCCGCCAGTGGAACGAGGTGTTGCTAGAAGCAATTAGAAATGATCTAGCTCGACCTACAGTTCATGCCAGAAACTTATTTCACTCCTCAATAATCATGTTTGACGCACTTGCGGTGTACGATGAAAACGCTAATCCATATTTATTAGGTTCAAATTTTGACGGATTTGAAATTCCGTTTTACGGGGTAGTTCCCGCATATGACGAAGAGGCCGTAATTCAAATTGAAAATGCCATAAACTACGGCATGTTCAGACTTGTAAATCACAGATTTGCACTTTCGCCAGGAGCTGAATCTACTCTTTCCAACGCGGAGGAATTGTTCATTTCACTTGGAGGCGACCCCTTGTATAATTCTCAAGATTACATCTCAGATGGAGGTGCAGCTTTAGGCAATTACTTGGCGGCAAAGATGATTGAGTTTGGTCTTCAAGATGGAAGCAATGAATCTGGAGGGTATGGGAATACGCATTATCAGCCATCAAATCCGGAGATGATGATAGAACAACAGCCGGGAAATCCAAACCTTGTAAATCCAAATTCTTGGCAACCCCTAAACCTTAGCGAATTCGTTGGTCAATCGGGTATTGAAAGCGAAGAGACTCCACCGTTTTTAAGTCCTGAATGGGGTCGTGTTAGACCGTTTAGTTTGCCTGTATTTGAGATGTCTACCTACGAAAGAGATGGGAATGACTATTACGTTTGGATAGACCAAGGGGCGCCACCGCTAATTGACGTAAACACATCTTCGGGGTTTGATAACCCTTATCAATGGGGATTCAGTATGGTGCTAAGATGGTCTGAGCATCTTGACCCTTCTGATGGGGTTGAAATTGACATCAGTCCAGCAAGTATTGGCAATCTAGATATTAGCTACCTAGAACTTGATTACGAGGATTACGAACTTATTTATAACTGGGAAGAAGGGGGTGATGTAAGCACAGGCCATAATTACAACCCAAAAACAGGCGAAGCATACGAGCCACAATATGTAAAACGCGGTGATTACGTGCGCGTCATAGCTGAATTTTGGGCTGACGGCCCAGACTCTGAAACCCCTCCCGGCCATTGGTTTGTTCTTTTAAATCACGTGAGCGACCACCCTGATTTTGAGCCGCGCTGGATGGGCGAAGGACCTGTTCTCGATCCACTAAAATGGGAGGTACTTTCTTACTTCACCCTTGGGGGTGCTATGCATGATGCAGCAGTTGCGTCATGGAGTCACAAAGGATGGTACGACTACATTAGGCCCGTTTCAGCAATTCGTTGGATGGCAGACCAAGGCCAATGCTCATCACCTAATGAACCTTGTTTTGACTTTGCGGGACTTCCTCTTATGAACGGGTGGAGCAGCCTCGTCTATAAAAACGATCCGAATTTCCCCGACTTGAATGATCTGGGAAAAACAAAGGTCCGCGCTTGGCGAGGGCACAGTTATATCGACTATCCTCAAACAGATGTTGCAGGCGTAGACTGGATCCTGGCAGAAAACTGGTGGCCATATCAAAGACCTTCATTTGTTACACCCCCTTTTGCGAGTTACGTTAGCGGACACTCTACCTTCTCAAGAGCAGCAGCAGAAATAATGACTGCAATAACTGGAAGCGCATATTTCCCTGGAGGCATAGGCGAATTCATCGCACCACAAAACGAATTCCTTGTATTTGAAGACGGACCTTCAGAAAATCTTGTCCTTCAATGGGCTACTTACAGAGACGCTTCCAGTCAATGCTCTCTTTCTAGAATTTGGGGCGGCATTCACCCTCCTGCGGACGACATTCCAGGTCGTAGAATAGGCATTAAAGTGGCCGATTATGCCCTCACAATGGCAAATCAACACATTAACCCTAATGGCCCTAATCTAGTGTGCTTGGGAGATGTGACGGGAGACGGGTCTTTAGGGGTAAATGACATGCTGACCATTCTCAGCTACTTTGGATCTAGTACAATCGTAGGAAATGCCGACATAGATTTAGACGGCACTGTAGGGGTAAACGACATGCTGTTGTTCCTAAGTCTGTTTGGAACAAGTTGCATCCCGTAAGATTAATTAACTTCCTTTAGTCTGAAAGTAAAGTGCTCCATAATTTGGTTTACAAGAAGATTTTCGCACGCCTGTTTAACCTTTAATTCTGCTGCTGCCTTGTCTGTAGCTTCTATCTCTAAAGTGACATGCTTACCAATTCTGCAACTAACAATTTCGTTTAAACCCAACTGAGGCATAACGTTACTTACTGCTTTTCCTTGAGGGTCAAGTAATGCCGGTAGAGGCATGATGTCAATCTCTGCGCGAAATTTCATTTCTAGGTATATTATTTGTTTGGCGTTAGCGCGAGTGCAAAACACGAGTACAAAAGTACGCACAATGGCGCCGCTGCAAACACATTAAAACCAGCAATAAACACACCGACAATAACTAATACCATAACAACTAAAAACACCTTACGAATTCTATCTATTTCAGCACTCTTGCCCCACCCCTTCAAAGCAAAAAATCTTCTCTTGAGTACCATAAAAATTGGCAATAGCACAAGCCCCATTACACCAATTATGCTAATAACGGCATGCTCAACACCTGTATACTCCCCTTCTTGCCAAACCATCATTCCTGCCCAAAAAACACCTACAGTAGGCGCTGGCAACCCTTCAAAAACCCCCTTTAAACCCTCGTTACTAGCACTAACATTATATCTAGCTAACCTATAAGCTGCAGCTATTACAACTAGCCATGGTAAAGCGCAAGTCCATTCACTAATTCCACTCAACATCCCTAAAGGCAACTCAGAATTTTTTAAAAGACTGAAAGCAACAAATGCTGGCGCTAATCCACTTGTAACGACATCCGCAAGAGAGTCTAATTGTACTCCCATAGGGCCGTCTACTCCAAGTTTTCTAGAAACAAAGCCGTCTAAAACATCGCACAACATAGCTCCTAACCAAACTAACACAACAGTACCATCACTCAAATCACCCCCTGAAGCAGCCGTCCAACACACATAAACCCCTCCCATTAAGTTACACATTGTCAGTGTATTAGGGATAATTGCTCTTGAAATCATGGAGCTAAGATAACCCCCTATTTCGGCTTTCTATACGCATTCTTAGAGACTTGTGTATATTTGCAAACCTCTGGTCCGATGGCCGAGTGGCTAGGCTCTGCTCTGCAAAAGCAGCTACAGCGGTTCGAATCCGCTTCGGACCTCCAGACAAAAACCTAAAACCCTGTTAACATTGCGTTAGCGGGGTTTTGCTTTTTTACTGTGCAAACATCTTGTTAATAACAAGTAATTTAATCTGCTCTGAACTAGCCCCGATCAACCTAGATAAACACCCTTATATATAGATATAAAGGGAGTCTGATGTTCCAAGACCACTCAGCGCTGCCGCGACGGCTTTTTGAATGCGGCCCACCGGCACATTCATACGGCCAAGCAATATAGGAATCACAGTGTCTTCGACGCTCATCGTGGCTCCGAGCGCATGTATCGTCTCAATGCTAGTGTGGTCTCGCGCTAAAGCATCTTATTTGGCGCGGCTGAGGACCTCCTGGCTTTTCAGGGTAAAAGAGTTGATGTCCATTGGATTGTTGTTTCCCTAATTTGTTCAACTCCCGTTCCAAACACCAAAAGCCGCGTTTTTATCAGCAAAACATGGGGTTTTAAGACATATTGTCTGGCTTTATCTCCCAACTCCTTTTAATGTTTAACTTAAGGACCTGAAAAATCATCTTCCTCACTTCATTCTTAAAAAATCACCAAATAAAACATCTCGCATGAATCTCACTCAAAAGCAGTCTCTTTTACTAATTGGCGCGCTGGTGCTAATCTGTATTTTCTTAGGAATTAACCTCTACTTAAAAACTAACGATCTCAAAGACCTTTCTGGTGACTACATCCAATTAGAGCTGAGTAAAGAGCAAGTGGTTTTAGACCTAGAAAAGATGCATTTTTCATACGACACTCTTCAAACTGAAAATGAATTAATGCTCGCAGAAATAGCTGCACAACAGGATAAAATCGACGGCTTGATTTCAAAGGTGAAGAATGGAAATTGGGCGCTTGCAAAAGCAAAAAAGGAGTCTGAAACTCTTCGCACAATTATGAAGGGCTACATAGTCACCATCGACTCTCTTAATCAGTTAAACGTTGCTCTAACTGAGGAAAACATTGCCATGAAGGAAAGAGTCGAAGAGGTGCAGGGAAGAAATGACCAGCTGGTTAAACGCCAAGAAAACATGGAGGAGATCATCGCTGTAGGAAGACAACTTCAAACGACCGAAGTTACCGCAATGGGAGTAAGAGTAACTTCTTCTGGTAGACAGCGAGCGGTAACTCGTTCTAGTAAAACAGACATGATTAAAATTTGTTTTACGCTTCTTGAAAACGCAATTGCAAAAGCAGGTAATAAAAACATAAACCTCAAGGTTTTCGACCCTAACGGAAGCCTTCTTTTTAGCGAAGACGGGGATGAGGTCTACAGTGTGAAAAGAGATGTCGACTATGCACAAGATAAACTCACTACCTGTATGTTCTTTACCGTTAAGGAGGGGGCAAGGCTTGTTGCGGGCATGTATGAATTAGAAATTTACGAGGAAGACATCGTTATAGGCTCTACTCAGATAGAGTTGCGTTAATCAACCCCCACACATACCTATGGAGTCAAACTCCAAAGGTTTATATATATTGCGCGCGCTATTCTAAAACATCAAAGATAAAAACACAATCATGTCGGTTTGATCTGATAAGAGGCCTTACAGATAAAAAGTCCGTTAAATCTTAGCGCCTTGACGAGGAATTTGATAGCTCTGCTTTTCCAATCTGACTATCTTTGTGCATTCAATCATTAGAAAATGAAAAATCAAAGGGGTTCAGGCCGCCGAGGAGGCGCCCGAAGAGCCAGTTCCGACTCAAAGTCTTATAACCCTAAAGGAAGAGGGGCAAAAAGCAAGTTGTCACAAAAGAGCTCGTCTAGCGCTTCTAGTTCATCTAGATTTTCTTTGCCCACAAAGAAAAAGACAGGATTTGCTGGAAGAAGAAAGACTCATCCAAAACTTAAGTCGCTTGCTGATGAAAACGCTCCCATGAGGTTAAATCGATTTGTGGCTCAAGCTGGCATCTGCTCTAGAAGGGAAGCTGACGTGCTTATCAAAGCAGGCGTGGTTAGCGTAAATGGGAAAGTTGTTACAGAAATGGGATGCCGAGTAAGACTTACTGATAAAGTTCAAGTAGAGGGTGATACAATCACGGCTGAAACAAAGAGGTATATACTTCTAAACAAGCCCAAAAACTTCCTTGCAACTGAAGAAGACCCTGGAGGTAGAAGGACTGTAATGCAGTTAATCAAAGGAGCTTGTAAAGAGCGTGTGTTCCCTGTTGGAAGACTTGACAGGGACACTACAGGTTTATTACTTTTAACTAATGATGGCGAGATGGCAAAGCGCCTCGCTAATCCAAAAACTGGCGTTAGAAATCTTTACCACGCCTCCACTTACGAGAAAGTGAAAAAAGAGCACCTATTGGCAATGCTGGAGGGGTTCTTACTCGACGGTAAGTTTATAAGAGTTGACAAGGCAAAGTTTGTCAAGGACGACCCTCGCCAAATTGGGGTGGAAATTCACTCCGGTAGAAATAAAATTATAAAGAGAATCTTCGAACACTTTGGATACAGAGTAAACAAGCTTGATAGGGTTATATATTCTTGCCTTACAAAAAAGGATGTAACTCGTGGATCTTGGAGGCATCTTACCGAAGAAGAGTTAAATATTCTAAAGATGACTACTTGATTGCATTGAATTTATGAGGGACAGTCTAGTAATTATACCTACTTACAACGAACAAGAAAATGTCGTTAAAGTTCTTGAGGCCGTTATGGGGCTCGAGTTCCCATTCGACGTGCTTGTTGTTGATGACGGATCTCCTGATGGAACAGCAACACTCGTAGAAGAAGTTGCTTCAAAGTTCCAAGATAGAATTCACTTACTTGAAAGAAAAGAAAAGCTTGGACTTGGAACTGCATACATTGCCGGATTTAAATGGGCATTAGAAAGACATTACGAGTACATCTATGAAATGGACTGTGACTTCTCTCACAACCCTCAAGATCTTGTGCGTTTAAGAACCCCATGTGCTGAAGGTGGCGCCGGTGTAACTGTGGGGTCTAGATATGTAGAAGGTGGTGGAGTTGTTAATTGGCCTTTAGGAAGAAGGCTTATAAGCAAGGGTGCATCTATATACGTAAACATGGTTCTATGTTTAGGCGTAAAGGACAGCACAGCTGGATTTGTGGCATATAAAAGAGAGGTCCTAGAAGCAATGGACTTAGAGTCTATCCGCTTTATTGGATACGCATTCCAAATTGAAATGAAATTCCGAGCAAAGAGACTTGGGTTTAAAATAGCTGAAGTGCCTATCAGCTTTTGCGATAGAATTTTAGGCACATCAAAAATGAATTTAGAAATCTTCAACGAAGCTTTTCTAGGCGTTCTAAAGATGAGGTTTCTAAAATAAAAAGTATGCAGAATTCAACATTATTAAGTGAAGCACACATTGTAAATGAAGGCGAGGTTGTTGTAGGCGACGTGCTCATTGCTGGCGATCGAATTGCAAAGATTGGGAAGAATCTAGAGGCAAACGGAGCTGAGGTCGTAAACGCAAAGGGTATGTGGCTAATGCCTGGTGTTATTGATGATCAAGTACACTTTAGAGAACCTGGCCTTACACATAAAGCCGAACTTAGTACTGAGTCAAAAGCTGCGGCCGCTGGTGGGGTTACTTCATTTATGGAGATGCCTAACACTATACCTCAAGCTCTAACCCAAAGACTTCTTGAAGACAAGTACGAGCGTGCCGCAGAGACCAGCGCTGTTAACTACAGCTTCTTCATGGGAGCTAGTAACAATAATATTGACGAGGTGCTAAAAACTGACCCTAAAAGAGTTTGTGGGGTAAAGGTGTTTATGGGTTCTTCAACTGGAAATATGCTTGTTGATGAAAAGAAAGTTCTAGAGGGGATTTTTAAAGAAAGCCCTACAGTTGTTGCTACGCACTGCGAGGAAGAAGAGGTTGTAAGAGCTAATATGGTAAAAGCAAGGGAACGATGGGGCGATAATGTGCCTATTTCGCAACACCCCATCATTCGTTCTGAAGAAGCTTGTTACAGAAGCTCATCGAAGGCTGTCGATTTAGCTACAAAGCTTGGCACTAGACTTCACGTTCTTCACATTTCTACTGCTAAAGAGCTCGACTTATTCGATGGCACTAAGCCTCTAAAAGAAAAAAAGATTACTGCTGAAGCGTGTATTCACCATCTTTGGTTTACTGATGCTGACTACGAAGATAAGGGCACTTATATAAAATGGAACCCCGCCGTAAAAACCAAACACGACAGAGACGCTATTAGAACTGCTCTTTTAGACGGAAGAATTGACGTTATCGCTACTGATCACGCTCCTCACACTATCAAAGAGAAGAGCAATTCATATTTCAAGGCTCCTTCTGGCGGGCCACTCATTCAGCATAGTCTTCCAGCAATGTTAGAGTTGGTTCACCAAGGTTATATTTCTGTCGAAAAGGTTATTGACCTTATGTGTCACAGAGTTGCTGAGCTATTTGAAATTAAAGACAGGGGCTACATTAGAGAAGGGTATAAGGCTGATTTAACTCTTGTAAACCCAAATGCAAACTGGACTGTTACAGGTGAAAACATACTTTACAAATGCGGTTGGTCTCCCTTTGCTGGATACGAGTTTAAGTCTCATGTAATTGGGACTTGGGTAAATGGAACTAGGGTTTGGGACGGCATAAATATATTAACTGAAGAAGGCAATCATGCTGGCGAAAGGCTTGAGTTTAAGCGCTAAAATTATTCTAGCAGTAATCTTGCTGGTAAGTTGCTCCTCGGATGAGAGGGACGACCCTAGGGTAACTCCACCTGAAGGTTCTTATATAATAGAAAAGGAGAAATTCGTAGAAGTACTTGCTGATGTGTACCTGGTTGAAGCCGCATATAAAACTCATGCATTTAAAAATGATGACGAGAAAGCCATTCTTCTAAAAAACTACTCTGATGTTTTTTCGAGCCACGGAATAACTGCTGAGGAGTTTGAAAACTCCCATACTTGGTGGTGGCAGCATCCTGCTGCAATGAAGGGGTTGATAAACGAGGTAACTGAAAGACTCAATGCAATTGAGAAAACGCCTCACGAATAGGACTGTATAGAGGCTAAATAAGCCTTGCCCGTTCTTTCAATAGCATCTTCTATGCTTTCGTAATCCCACTCTACACCTTCTTCGTATAAAGAACTAACGATTTTTGAGCCGTCGTATTCCGTAACAAACTGGGACATCGATAGGCTGATTTTCGATGCTGGGGGTTTAATCCCTGTAAACATATGCTTTATCCTGAATATAACTATAGCTAAATTTATCATCCACCCTTTTATAGGTTTAGCTGGTGGGGCTGCGTTAATTGAATGTGCTATACTTTTAAACAAGTCTTTATAACTAGAGTTAGTTGAGTTTAGCAGGAATCTTTGGTTTTTAATGTCTGTCTTGCTTAAAGCTACACAAGCAGAAGCGACGTCTCTAGCAGATACAAATCCATTTGCTCCAGCAGGATACGCTGGGGGGATGCCAGAGTGAATTTGAGAGAAGAACTGACCAGATGAACGAGAGAAATCGCCTTCTCCAATAACTACTGATGGGTTTAAAATTACAACGTTGAGCCCCTCTTCAGAGCCACGCCAAACCTCAAGCTCGGCGTGGTACTTACTGCGAGAATAGTGAGTTACATGTGGTCCGTCCTCCCAAGGCGTTTCTTCATTTACAGGCTTATTATGATCTACTCCTAAAGCAGAAACAGAGCTGATGTAGTAAAGGTCTTTCACCCCTGATTCCAGCATAACGTTAACAATGTTCCTCGTGCCTCCAACGTTTATTTCATTGAGAACTTCCTCATCAAAAGGAGAAAACGAAACTAAAGCCGCAAGGTGAAACACTCTAGAACATCCCGTAATTGCTTCTTCCATCTCTTCAAAGTCGAGGGCGTCTCCTAAAAACCACGATAGATTTTGTAATGGAAGCCCTCTTAGAGTGATGAAATTCTCTACTGACTCTACGTCTGATGACTCACGCCTAAGGGCCTTGACTTTAGAGCCTGACTCCAGCAAAAGGGCAACTAATTCTCGCCCAACTAGTCCTGTTGCGCCAGTTACAAAATCCATGTATCAAAGGTAGTTATCTTTGACTGTCGTGAAACCCTCTGAACATATAGCAAATCTAATTAAGAGGCTGCCTAACGAACCTGGGGTTTATAAGCACATGGATTCAGTAGGGAGTCTGTTGTATGTTGGTAAGGCCAAAGATTTGAAGAAAAGGGTAAGTAGTTACTTCAATAGAAAGACTTACGAAAACAAAAAGACGAAAGTTCTGGTTAGCAAGGTGTCAGATATAAAATGGATTGTAACTCATACTGAACAAGACGCCCTTTTACTTGAGAACGCTCTAATTAAAAAGCATAAACCCGCATACAACATCCTACTCAAAGATGATAAGACCTTTCCTTTTATCGTAATTAAAAACGAGCCATTCCCGAGAGTTCTTTCTACTCGACAAACAATTAAAGGTGGGGGGGAATATTTTGGACCATTTACTAGCGTGAAAAGCATGTACACCGTTCTGGATTTGTGTAAAAAGCTTTACCCTATTAGAACGTGTTCCTTAAGCCTCACTAAGAAAAATATTAGTTCTAAAAAATTCAGAGTATGCCTAGAATACCACGTGGGAAATTGCCTTGGGCCATGCGTTGGAAAGCAGTCTCAAGATAGCTATACAAAAAGCCTTGATTCCATCAGACATATACTTAAAGGTAATTTAAGCGAGGTAAAAGCAGAGCTTACGAAAAGTATGAATATCGCTGTAAAAAATCTTGCGTTTGAACGTGCTGAAATGCTTAGGTCTCGCCTGAGGTCTCTTTCGAATTATCAAGCAAAGAGCTCTGTTGTTCACCCTAAAATCACAAATGTCGATGTGTTTTTTATCGTCTCTGACTCTTCTACCGCTTACGTAAATTGCATGAACATCGTTTCTGGAACAATTGCAAAAGGTCAAACCTTTGAAATCAAAAAGCAGCTTAGCGATAGTGAGGAAGAGATTTTACAATCAGCCATTCCTCAAATCATGGACGTTTTAAGGAGTAGAAGTAAGGAAATTTTCGTGCCCTTTAAAGTCGTTACTACTGATGGGATTAAGGCAAGCGTTCCTCAAAAAGGTGATAAAAAGCGCCTTCTAGAAATGTCTGAAAAGAACGCCGTGTTCTTCATGAACGACAAGCATAAGCAACAAGAGCAATTAGACCCTGAAACAGCTACAACTAGGCTTATGCAAACAATGATGGCAGATTTGGGGTTGAGCAAGGAGCCTCGTCATATCGAGTGCTTCGACAACTCAAACATTCAAGGGACTAACCCTGCGTCTGCTTGTGTCGTTTTCCGAAATGGAAAGCCCACAAAACGGGACTACAGACATTTTAATATCAAAACCGTCGAGGGAGCTGACGATTTTGCGAGCATGAAGGAAGCTGTTTACAGAAGGTATAGAAGGCTTTCTGAAG
>MDSV01092837.1_pt1 | contig 21563 bp, 14 predicted proteins | sample 810851 | NCBI WGS metagenome assembly MDSV01 (sample SAMN05326640, study PRJNA326480) | marine metagenome | isolation source: seawater | place: Atlantic Ocean: North East | collected 2012 | reverse complement strand
TGCTAATACGCCAGGAAGAATTCCCTGCCAAGGAAGATCTAACTGATTAAGTTCAACTCCTAGATCAGCGATGATATAATCAAGTATATCCTTTCCATAACCAACAATCTTTCCATCTTCTACAAATTCAAAGGGTGGGAAAGCTGCTTCTGTACCAACAGTTACTTTGCCTGTTCTCTTAATTTTTTCATATGTTGTTTCAGCTTGAACATTCAAACCAAAAAAAGAAACAGAACATAATAAAACTAAACTAAATAAACCAAATGGTTTCTTTTTAAATAGACTTTTCATTTATCCTCTCCTCTAAATATTTTTTTAAGAATCTACAAACAATTTCGACAATCAAAATCATATACATTTGTATAGAATAATTTGATACGATAAGCTTTGGTTTAAATGATTATAGAGTCAAGCGATTTAAAGATACAAAATTTGAAGGACAACTAAATAATTAAATGTTAAAAGATCTATTCACCCCGTGCCTTATTTTGGATAGAGGCAAACTTGATAATAATATAAGAAAAATTAAATCAATTGTTTCAAAGCGGAAAATTGATTTTCGACCGCATTTAAAGACTGCCAAATGTCTTGAAATAACAAAACTACTGGTCAAAGAATTTGGTCAGCGTGCAATGGTGTCAACTATAGAGGAATTAGAACAGTTAAAAAGCAGTGGGATAAATGATTTTCTCTATTCCGTTGCAATTGTTCCAAACAAATTAAGCCGAATAGCAAAAAATTTGTCGAATGATTGCAAAATAACAGTTTCAGTTGATAACATTTCAACAGCACAAGAATTAGTTGCTTTTTATAAAAATACAGGACACAGAATAACTGCTGTAATAGAATTAGATCTTGATGGGCATAGGTCAGGAGTTCGGCCTTACGCAAATGAACAACTTATTAAAATTAGTAAATGTCTAGATGAGTTTGACCTATTTAGGGGTGTAATGTCCCATGCTGGGGAAAGTTATGGTTTATCTAACGAAAAAGATATCAATAGTTGTGCAAAAAATGAAGCTGACCAGACGCTGATAGCTGCAGAGACAATTGAAAAAGCTGGTATTAATTGTGAACTAGTAACTATCGGATCAACTCCAACTGCATTATCAGGCTGCAAAAATATAGGAATTACAGAATTGAGAGCTGGAGTATTTATTTTTTTTGACCTAGTTCAATCAGGTGTAGGCGTATGTGAACTAAATGAAATTGCGCTTTCTGTTCTAACCACGGTCATTAGTATTAATAGGGAAATTGATGCTATTATAGTTGATTCAGGTTGGATGGCTTTATCACGGGATCGAGGAACATCATCTCAAGAAATTGATTATGGTTATGGTCAAGTATGCAATGAAAATGGCGAATTAATTGATGATTTAATTGTAACCAATGTTCAGCAAGAGCATGGAATCATTCAAGTTCGAGAAGGAAGTGATGCTAAGCTTCCAAACCTCAAACCTGGAGATCTTTTGAGAATTCTTCCTAACCACGCTTGTGCTACAGCTGCAGCTCATAGTTGTTATCATGTTGTGAACAATGCGGACGATTCAATAAAAATATGGAACCGTTTCAATGGATGGTAGTTTTATTGGAGAGCTCTCTAATTGCATCATAGGTTACTCAAAATTCCATGAGAAACTAAATATATAACTATAGATGAACTTGCTTGGCTCAAGGTATTCTTTTTGGAAAATTGAAAATTTAGCAATTGATATTGTTTTTCGCAGCAGCCCCACAAAATATTTAAGTCTAACTTAAAGAAACTTTTGTGAAATATCTTTTTTCTTTTGCTTAGCTCAGAATATCAAAAACTTAGGCCGCTAACCCGATTTGAATTCATTTTCCATATTCTTGCGAATTTTGAAAACCTCTAAAGAATTATCAAACTCAATGTCACTCCATAAAACAGGACTACCCGAACTTATCCTTCTCTTAAGTTTTAATCCACTGGTGAGACCTATGGGAAGGCCACCAATAGCCACCGATTTTTTTGCAGAAACTAGTTTGCCCCAAACCATGTATCCCCCTTCTCCATCTAAAATTTCTCCAGCGGCTAGTTCTCTTTTTGCCGTGGCGATGACATCAGCTTGGAAATTTTGAGTTGAACCCGTTGGTTTATTAAGTAACGCAGCAGAAAAAATTGAGACATTAAGTTCGAGTCCGATTAGATGAAATGGTTTATACATGGCTGAAAAACGACCGGAATCATCAGTATTCATACCATACTCCTTAAAGCATCTAGCGGTATAGTCATTAGTGGCCTCTATCACGACATAGACACCCCAGCGTAAGTCTCCAAAAACTTTGCAACCGTTACGTTTGAGAGAAGACACAACTTCAACTTGCCCTTTTCTCTCAAGAAATCCACCCATTGACTTTGGTCTAAGAACATTGGCCAGTTCATCAACACCCGCTGGTGGGAAAAGTAATCCATCTTCAGGAGCTTGAAGATTTGTAGCATTGGCTATTGCTGCCATTTCCAACCCTGACTTTGTTCCATCAATAAAAGAGTTAAACATTTGACTGTTCATTCCAGCATCAGCTGCCTCAGCAGAACTTAATCCATAATAATCCCACACTGTATCCGGGGTTGATGAATGGTATGAGGGTAAATACTTTGTACCTTTCCCAGCAGCAACAATACCAAATCCGATACTTCTTGCCCACTCAACTAATTCGCACGTCAGTGCCGGTTGATCACCATATGCCATGGAATATACTAAACCGTCTGCTTGTGCCAACTTTGATAAATACGCACCAGCCAAGACATCTGCCTCAACGTTAACCATGACAGTATGCCAACCATTCTTAATTGAAAATAAAGCATGAGAAATTCCTGCAATTGGGTTACCTGTTGCTTCAACCATGACATCAATTTCCTGCTTTGAGCTTATTTCATTGATGTCATCACTGAAGGCAGTTCGAGCAATCAAATTGGTTGGCCACCCAACTTGCAAACAAGTTCTTTTTGCCTGTTCAGGATTTAGATCGATAATAGCTATAACCTCTAAACCTGGTGTTGTTGGAACCTGAGATAAAAACATGCTTCCAAACTTACCCGCACCAATAAGGCAGACCAGGACTGGGTTGTTCGCATCTGCCCGCTCTAATACAGCATTATAAAGAAACATTTGCTCTCCTAATTTTTAGTTAACCCAGTAAATCAAAAAATAACCATAAAAGGTTGCATTAAACTAAAGCTTTTAAACTTAAATCCCTTGTGGAAAAAACTGTGTAAGCAAAATATCAGATCTTTCTTCTTTTTCTAAGTCAAATATTTAAGCAATTATACTTGCTTGGATTAGGATGTGGGTTTTAGGAGATCCTTATCCTAACCAGAAATGCCCTTTCAGGAACTTTAGGGAGCTACAGGAGAGAGCGGGATCGGTTGTGGTCATTAGCACAAACACAACTTCAATCGATTGTGTTTTTTCATAAAATAAACTAGTTTTGCGAGTATGGAAAAGAATTAAAATTTATATTTGATATCAAAATGAACCTAAATCGGAGAAATGTTTTAAAGAGCTTATACACTTTGGGTGCCATGGCGGTAGGACTAGGTCCATTCGAGGGCATGCAAGTTAATGCTAGTACTGCGACTGCAAATAAGCAGGCCTTAAGTAGTAAAAAAATTATTATTGTAGGAGCAGGAATATCCGGTCTATCCGCTGCTAGCTTACTAAAAAAACATGGTGCTAGTATTCTTGTTATAGAAGCAAAAGACTATGTTGGAGGAAGAATAAAAACAGATTGGTCTCTCGGAGCCCCTTTCGAATTTGGTGCCGGATGGATACATGGACCATCAAACAATAATCCAATAAAGAATTTAGCTGATAGAAATGGTTCAAAGTATTTTTTGACTAATGATGATAGTTTAGAGCTTTTTGATAGAAATGGCCGGAAAATAAAAGAAGATAAAATAGACGAAATTGATGCCAAATGGAACCACTGTCTTCAAAAAATTGATGATAAACTATCTTACAATAGTCAATTTAATTTGCATGATGCAATAGTGAATGAATGTTCAAAGGAATGGTCTGATCAAGGAATAAAATGGGCTGCTACAGCATATACAGAATTTGATATTGGAGGTCCCATCGAAAAAATTTCTGCATCATTATATGATGAAATGAAATACTTTGAAGGAGAAGATATTATCATTGCTTCTGGTTATCAAAAAATTCTTAGTTCTCTTGCTGCCGGTTTAAATATAAAGCTAAATTCACCCGTCCATAAAATAGACTATAGAAATGCCCTAATTCATGTTGATACCGAAAAGGAGAGTTTTAAAGCTGATTATATTGTTTGTTCCGTACCATTAGGCGTTCTGAAAACAAATCAAATTGAATTTAAACCCAATCTGCCTGTAAAACATTTATCAAGCATAAATAAATTAGGCTTTGGGACAGTCACCAAACTTGCCTTGAAATTTGATGACCCTTTCTGGAACAGAAATACTCAGTATTTTGGAACTATGACTGATGAAAAGGGCAGATGGCCATATTGGCTAAATTATCGTACTTTTTCTGATGAAAATATTCTGCTTGGCCTTTCTTTTGGGAATTATGCAAGGAAAGCGGACAATATGTCCCAAAAAGAAATAGTAGACGATGGGCTCGATGTATTAAAAAATATTTGGAAAGATAAAGTTACCAAAGTAAATAACTTTATAGCTACTAGCTGGCTCACAGATCCTTTCTCTAGAGGGGCTTATTCCTATGTGGAAGAAACAAATAAAGAATATGATTTCGATAACCTTTTAGAACCTGTTTCTAATAAACTATTTTTGTGTGGAGAGCACACTATTTTTAAATATGCAGGGACTACCCATGGCGCTTATTTGACGGGACAGAAAGCAGCACAAAGTATCATTTCAATAGCTTAACACTGTTTGTGAACCCCTCACCCTCTCAATGAACCTTGGATAATATAGGAGGGTGCTTTCAACTGTTCTGAAGTGGGGGTTTCCTAGAAAAGATGTTAAGTTTGAAGTTTTGTAAACTAAATATGCAAACTTTACTAATTTCAAAACTTTCGTTTTCACGAAACTTTTCATATAATTTAAGCAAAAAATGGACGTTAACAAAAGCATGAAACTAATATTTATTTTACCCACCATGATTATAATGTCATTCATTTCACCTAGTTTTAGTAAAGATATTAAAATGACGTGTAAGCATTCGTTTCAGGGAAACTATAGTGGAGGGGCCGTATTACTAAAATACCAAAGCAACTCTTATTCCAGTGATAAAGCATACATCCTGGGTAACAATGAGTGGATAGAAATTTGCACCGATGTTAACACCCATGGAACTGTTAGCGTTGAGAATTCCATTGTCAACTGCAGCATATACTTAGCAAATTGGATGAATAATAGAAGAAAGGACTTTGTATGGAATTTCAAGACAAAGGAACTTCATATCCAAACTTTATCGAAATTATTAAATCCCAATACTAATAAGAAAGAATGGAAATGGATGTATTCGATTGGGCAAATAGGGTCGAAAAATTGGGAGGTGAAAAGTGGATGGGAATCGGAGGGAATTAAATATAAAAAAAGGAAATGTAAATAAGTTGAGGGAGTTATAATAATGAATCAAAAAAAACTTTATATACAGGCATAAATTTTCTACCAAGAATAGCATCTTTTATTTTTAAAACCTCCAGAAAATACGGCCCCTACACCAGAAGACTTAGCGAAACGGAATAGGCTAAAGCTTCAAAAGGTATTTATGCTAAATGTCTATAAACTTGGATAAAGAATGATGACTTCTTCTTTTGTCATTAGACTGCAACAAGTAAGAAACAGATATTAAACCAGTCGTAAGCTTGGTAACTTAATGAGATAGCAGACACACTTATCCATCCCATGCACCATCGCATGTCAGCTACAGAACCTCTGATAAAATAGAACAATTTCTAGAATCTGGCTACAAATGTTAAGCGCACGATATACAGTACGCCAATCAAATCCACTGAAAAATTTTGGAGGATATGTTAGGAAACTCTAATGAACTTTTTAGCAAACGCCTTATCACATATATAAGAAGAAACTTGTGACATTTTTCCCCACAGTCATATAAATGTTGTCGATTGCTTATATTTTTATTCCTGGAATTGTTAAAGGTTTAATCATATTTGGATAGGTTTGAAATTGATCCAGAGTATTCCACCTCTCAATTAATCCTGAACGCAAGTATTGAAAAGAACCTGATTTTATGAATTTCTGAGGATCTATACCTCTTTTTTTAAACATTTTTATCTCAAAATCAAACATCTGCTCTAGCATAGGGTATATCGCTTTGAGGTCTTTTAGGAACTTCTTGTGATTCTCTTTTATATATCCAAACCTTACCCTGAAAGGATAAAATAAAGTATTTAATATATACTGGTCCTTTTTACTGAAGATGGCTCCGATTTTACGACTGATTGGGGCTCCATCAAAGGGATTCATTCCATTTTTCTCAAAGTCTGGGCTAGAGGGAATTCCCCAGTATTTTTTGCCCTGCACTGTCATCTGATAAAGACTACGCTCTTCCTTAATCCCCATCCATTCGCACAGAGCTGGCAACACTTTATGGGGATGATTTTTTAAATCTTCAATGCGTAAGCCAATAGAATTATGTTTGTAAAAAACAATGTTGTCTATTTGAAAAAGCATAGTAAAAATTCGTTTAGCTAACTGACAATAATCTCCTTTCTGGTATAACTCCATCAACCAAGACTCAAAGCTTTGAATGGGCTCTCTGACCATCATGATCCATTTAGTATCTGGGGAAAGCCTCATAAAGTTAAGCTGGGCATAGATATCTGGATTATGGATATTATAAAAAAGGGTATCCTTCTGCATTTTATTTACAACCGTTTCGTAGGCCACATGTACCAGTTTGAAGAAGGAAAAAGCGTCATGATGCTCATGAAAATTCATAAGTTTGTTGAGTTCCGTACGAAATAGCTTTCTGTCTACGGTCAGCGTTTCATCTTTCCGGTCACCCACATTGCAAAGACCTTCTTTCTTACCAAAGTTTCGTAGCCATTTACCACTAATTGACAAAACAGGATCCGATGCACTAGCGTCAAATAAAATGGGGTAAGAGAGAATAAAGCGATCTACCATTTCGTTCCATCCTCCGCATGTAATTTTTTTCCAAATTGAAGAATCAAAATATTCACTGAAGTACGTACTTGGTAGTGTTGAAACCTCAGAATGATTATCGATCAAGCTATGTAGGAGACTTGTACCAGGTCTTCCTGCGGGAATAAGAGCAAAGGTATGTTGGGGTAATGACTTTTCTTGAGTACCCTCCTTAAGTACTTGGTTGGGGTTTCTAATATTGAGGTCTTTATCTTTAGAAATTTGATCAAGGGTTTCCTTAAAGACCTCTATTACTTTGGGAGATCCACGGTTCAATTTAAAAGTTAAAGTTTTTATTTTTTTCCGTGCGTTCTCTGGAGTTAGCTTATCTAGTCGCTTCAACCAACGGTCAAAAAGCAAAGGATTTTTCACTTTAAGACACTGCATTGGGAAGAGAAGATTATTCCACACAAAATCAGATTCAGGGTTGATCTTGATAGCTTCTGTGTAGTTTTCTATGGCTAAAGATAGATTGCCTTTATCTGTAAAAATATTTCCCATATTGCTATAGGCTGCTGAAGAGTCAGGGTTAATCTTGATAGCCTGTTTGAATTTCTTTATGGCTGCATCTTGGTCTTCCTTATCAGTTAAGGCTATACCCAAATTATTGTAGGCCTCTGCATAGTTTGGTTCGAGTTTTATGACCCGATTATAGCTGTCTATTGCAGCTTCTAACTCTCCCATTTCCTTTAGCGCCATACCCATATTATGATAGGCTCCGGCATAATTAGGATCAATTGCAATAACTCTTTTGTAGCTTTCTACGGCAGCTTTCAACTCTCCTTTATCCCTTTGAGCATTACCCATATTGTAAAGAGATTCAGTAAATGCAGGATTAATATTATTAGCTCGCTTGAAGTTTTCTATGGCATTATTTAGATCACCCTTCTCTTTCAAGGTGACACCCTTATTGTAGAAAGCATCAGCGTAATTTTGTTTCAATGAAATTGCCTGGTCAAAGGCTATAATAGACTCATTAAATAAACCTTTTTCCTTTAAGCAATTACCTTTATTATTATAGGCTTCTGCAAAATAGGGATCGAGTTGGAGTGTTTTTTCAAAACATTGGATAGCTTTGTTATATTTTTTTTGATTCCTTAAAGCGGTTCCAAGATTGCTATGAGCTTCGGCAAATTTAGGCTGAATGTCGATGGCCTTACTGAAATTTTCCTCGGCTGCTTTATATTTTTGAAGTCCATTCTGGACAATACCAAGATTATTGTAGGCTTCATAATAATCTGGATAGATGTCGATGGCCTTCTCATAAGCATGGATAGCCTTTTCATAATTTTTTTGTTCTTTCATGAGGTTACCCACATTATTATGGGCTTCGGCAAAATCAGGTTTAATCCGCAGAGCATGTTCAAGCATTTTCTGGGCTTCTTCATATTGGTTAAGATCAAGGAGCATAGCTCCAAGGTTATTATAGGTTGCAGGGTTAGAGGGATCTAATTTTAATGCTTTTTTAAAATGATAAAATGATGACTTGGTTTGACCTATTACAGAAAAGCAGACACCTAATAGATTATGGATTACGGGAGTATTAGGATATTCCTGAATGAGCCCTTGGGCTTGGGAAAGGGCATCTTGTAAGTGCCCCTTTTGATACAAGACAATAATAGGATCAACACGATCCCGAGGGGCTTCATCGCTATTGATATTATTGAAGGTATGGAGCATGAGAACCTTAGCCACATTAAACTCTACCCATCTAGCAATTACTATACCAGACTGTTCTGTAAAATTCTATTAAAATACTATGGGTTTGCTAAAGCAAAACCAAGAGGCCAAACTAGGAAGAGCAAGGAATTCTCAAAAGTACTAGGCCTTTCCTATCACTTAACCAATGTGAACCTTACAAAACATGCCAACTAGATTTCTATCTTTGTCTCAAATTAAGGTGCCCTGTTTTAAGTTATGGATCATTCGGATGTAACTTTCACCAAATAATTGTGATGAGCGCAGATCATAGGAAAATATTATAACTATTCTAGGTTTAACTGTCGGACCCACCGGACGTACGCGGTGCATTGAATTGCGGCCGTTAAAAAACACTAGTGTTCCCGCATACTGGTCAACCCGCCTAGCTTCTTTCTCGGGGTTATCAAATAACGCCTTTAGTCCAGAATAATTTTCATCAGAATCAGAGCGAATATTTGGCGCATATTCAAACTCACCACCCGCTTCAGGTTGTTGCAGCAATAAAGTTACCACCCCATCATTTGGATCATAATGCCATCCATCAGTATCACCCTCAAAAGCAATCTTTGATGTTAAAGCCAAATGCGGACACTGGCTAGGGAATAGGGTTTCTACCCGCCGAACCCGCCGAATAAATTCCACAAAGGGAGGCCAGAGAAAAATGGCCCTAAGCTCAGAGTTATTTGGAATCTGATAGTTCAAAATCTGGTTGTTGGAATTATTATGTTTCTTACCCCTAACCTCACGAGCAAAAGAACTTTTCGCAACGTTAGGATCCGGAAATGGAAATGTTTTTCTGGGTACGTTAGGAAATCTATAAGATTTAGGTAATAATTCAGTCATCGCTAATTGTGCCCGCTTGATTGCATCTGGACGCAAGAACCCATGAAGTGAACTAGCAGCAAGGCTATCGAGACTTTGTCGGCAATTTTCTAACAGAGCTTTGCCCAATCTACCGTCAAGTTCATGTATAGGATACCTATCAAGATCTATAATTTCATTCATCACTTCTGAAGAAAAATCTTCCCCATGGTGATCAGGTGAAAGAATTGTATTAAGCATAAGTAATCTCTTTTGTATAATTCTTTGCTACACTCTTCATTGAGTGCCAAGCTCATTTAGTTCCAAACATTCGGTCTCCTGCATCTCCTAAACCAGGCATAATGTAACCAATTTCATTAAGTTGACGGTCAAGAGCTGCTGTGACTATTGGAACATCAGGATGTGCTGCAGATAATGTTTTTACGCCTTCAGGAGCAGCTAACAAACAAAGAAACCGAATTGTTTTTGCACCCGCGCCCTTGAGCAAATCAATGGCTGCACTTGCTGAATTACCCGTCGCTAACATAGGGTCTAAGGTAATTACTACCCTCTCACTAAGCTCTCCTGGCACCTTAAAATAATACTGTACTGGCTCTAGTGTCTTTTCATCTCTATATAACCCAACAAAACCTACACGTGCAGACGGAATAAGATCTAACACCCCATCTAGAAGGCCGTTTCCTGCTCTTAGAATAGAGATTAAAGCTAGCTTTTTTCCGTCTAGTGTTGGAGCTTTAAATTCTTCCAGGGGTGTCTCAACATTTACCTCAGACATTTTAAGATTTCGGGTTATTTCATAGGCTAAAAGAAGACTGATTTCTCTAAGTAGCTGCCTAAAATGATTGGTGGGAGTGTCTTTTTTTCTCATCTTGGTAAGCTTGTGTTGAACTAACGGATGCTCCACAATTGTCAGATTTTCCATTCCTTTTTCTCCTAATTTTATTTTCCCATTTTTCTATGTTTGAAAATATTGTCTCCACATAAATCTCCCCTTAAACCAAGATAAGATGCCATGGTTGCCCCAACATCAGAAAAGAAAATCTTCCCATGATTACCACACTGTGCATAATTTCCTGCCATCAAAACTGGCACTCTTTCTCTTGTGTGATCAGTGCCTTTGAAAGTTGGGTCATTGCCATGATCTGCAGTTATTATTAAGAAATCATCAGCATTAATAAACTTTAGCAACCTTCCAACCTTCTTGTCAAACCGTTCCAAAGCAAGGGCAAAACCTGAAACATCTCTTCTATGTCCATATAGGGAGTCAAATTCCACAAAATTAGCAAAAATTAAGTCACCATCTTGAGAAAGGTTAATTGCCTTTAGCATTTCATCAAATAGCATATCATCGGTCATACCGCTCACACTTGTTGAAATACCCTTTTTTGCAAAAATGTCTGAAATTTTTCCTATAGCATGGCAAGCCTGGCCATTTCGTGTCAAAAGTTCACAAACTGTTGGATTAGGTGGCGGGATTGTATAATCTTTACGATTATTTGTTCTATAGAAAGAGTCCTTGTCATTTCCAATAAATGGACGTGCAATAATTCTACTCACCATCATGGGATGAAATATTTTTGCAGACTCTTCACAAAGATCATAAAGTTTTTTTAAACCAAAATGTTCTTCATGGCAGGCTATTTGAACGACACTATCAACAGACGTATAAAATATTGGTTCAAGAGTTCTAAGATGTTTTTCTCCAAGTTCTTTAATTATTTCAATCCCTGATGCATGGCAATTAGCCAATATCCCATTTAAATTGCACGCTGTCATGATTTGGCGTATGGCATCTTCTGGAAAGGATTTTTCTTTGTCTTTGAAATATTTCCAATCCCAACTAACTGGAACTCCTGCCAATTCCCAATGACCTGATGGTGTATCCTTCCCTCGACTAATTTCAGTAGCAGATGCATAGGAGGCATTCGAGTTTTTTCCTCTGCAGCCGGAATATCTGTTGGAATTTGCCTCTGCATGCGCAGCAAATATTCCTAGTTTTTTTAAGTTAGGCAACTGCAATTTACCTTGCCTATCCCGGTTCGCAAGCCCTGCAGCACAGGCATTAACTATATTGCCTAGAGTATCTGCACCATAATCTCCAAAGTCGCTCGCATCCGGTGCCCCACCTATTCCCACAGCATCCATTACTATCCAAATACCTCTACCCTTCATTCAAAATACTCAATAATAGGGTCTGGCTCATACAGTTCGCTTTTAGGTCCTATTCTAATAGATTGAGTAATTTGTTCATGAGCAACGTTAAATAATGCTTCCGATGGAGCATAGACTTTCGCTATAGGCATTCCCTTTTCAACGCTACTACCTAGTTCAACCGAAAACTTCATTCCAACGGAATGATCAATTTTATCTTCAAGACGTCGTCGACCTCCTCCTAATACTATAAGAGTGTTTCCTAATTTTTTTGTATTCATGTGATTAATGTAACCAGTTTCTTCAGCACATATGTCTCCAATCATGATCGACTGCCTAAGGTGTTTTTCCGATTTCTCTATCAAATCTTTCGGTCCCCCTAACCCACTGACCATTTTTGAGAATTTTTCTGCTGCTTCACCACTTGATAAAACTGTTTCCATAAGTGAGCGAGCTTCAATCTTATTACTCGAAAGACCGCAATTGCACAGTATGTTTTCGCCAAGGGCATAGGTCACATTTAGCATTCTACCGTCAATATCCTCTCCTCTCAAAATATTTATCACTGCTTGGATTTCGAGAGAGTTGCCAACACTATTCGAAAGGGGCTGATTCATGTCTGTTACTATTGCGCTCGCCTTACAGCCACTCTTATTTGAAACTGTGACCAAGGAACGAGCAAGATTCGACGCTTCTGAAAATTCAGCCATAAACGCTCCATTTCCACATTTGACATCTAAAACGAGAGCTTCCAAACCGGCAGCTAACTTTTTGGAAAGGATAGATGCTGTAATCAAGTCAATCGACTCAACAGTTCCAGTTACGTCGCGAATGGAATAAAAGCGCCTATCTGCAGGAGCTAATTCACTCGTCTGACCGATAATAGCACACCCAATCTCAGCCACAACCTTTGCGAACAAGTATTCATCCGGAGATGTATTATACCCTGGGATGGATTCAAATTTGTCAAGTGTTCCACCAGTATGGCCTAAACCTCTTCCCGAAATCATTGGAACATATGCACCACAAGCAGCTAAGATTGGTGCTAACAACAAAGAAACCGCGTCTCCCACGCCACCAGTAGAGTGCTTATCCACTACAGGTCCTGGCAAATCCCAAGTCAGGGTCTTTCCACTGTCTTTCATCGAAAGCGTCAGTGCAACCCTTTCTCTTAAAGTCATTCCTTTGATACATATAGCCATTGCAAGAGCAGCTACTTGTCCCTCGGATAAAACTCCATTCGTGAGCTGACGGACAAACCAATTTAATTCATCATCAGTCAATTCTTTACCAGTACGCTTTCTTGTTATTAAATCTTGAATCAAAATCATGCTCAAACTGCTCTTTCATTAATGTTTGGCTAGGTCATCAAATTCAGAAAAACTGAATGGCAGTAGTTCCTCAACTGAAAAAACTTTAAATGAACCTCTGAGATTAAAGAGAAAAACTTTTGTATCCTCTGTTGAAAATTCTCGGATTTTTTGTCTACAACCTCCACAAGGGCTCACAATTTTTTCAGATTGAGATATCACGCATATTTTTTCAATGATCGTAACGCCACCGGCTATCATAGCACTAATGGCACTGGCTTCAGCACACATACCCTCTGGATAAGCAGCATTCTCCACATTACATCCGCCATAAATTCTTTTGTCATCGCCTAGTATCGCAGCCCCAACTAAGAACTTTGAATAAGGGGCATAAGCTTTCAACATATTCATGTGTGCCACCTCTTTAAGCTGGTTCAAATCAGCCTTTGAAGATTCCTGTTCCATAATTCACCTCAAGCCATATCTAAATAATCTTTACCACTCCTTTTGGAATGGGTATCATAACACTCATGTTACCAAATTGTGATAAATACACCATCATATTCGAGTAGATTATTTTGATACCAAGAGGACCAATAGATTTAGACATTAATTTAATATTAAGCCAAAAGGTCAATCTTAGTGCTGTTGAAAGACGATGTGATACTCTAATGAAACGTCGATCAGTGAAACAAAGACATCAAGCAGATTGGCTAATAAAAGCGATTGAATTTATGGATTTGACAACTTTAGCGGGAGATGACACTCCAGGTAGAGTAGAGAGAATATGTCATAAGGCTAAAAACCCAGTTAGGCGCGACATACTAAACTTACTAAATATACAAAACCCAATATCTGTTGCAGCTGTTTGTGTCTACCCTGAGCTAGTTCGTACTGCAAAATCAGCCCTTAGAGAAAGTAATATAGAGTTAGCATCTGTTGCCACTGGCTTTCCTACGGGCCTTGTTCCAGAGCGTACAAAAATTAGTGAAATAAATGCTGCAATTAAAAATGGTGCCAGTGAGATTGATGTGGTGATCAATAGAAACAAAGTGCTAACCGCTAACTGGATGTCGCTCTACAATGATGTGGTAACCTATAAAAAAGCGTGTGGATCTCTGCACTTAAAAGTGATCATAGGAGCTGGCGATTTGGGAACACTTAGAAATGTCGTGAGAGCCAGCTGGGTTTCTATGCTAGCTGGAGCAGATTTCATAAAGACTTCAACAGGAAAAGAGCCAACAAATGCTACCCTTCCAGTCTCTTTAGTCATGCTCAGAGCTATCCGAGATTTTCATGACCTCACTGGAATTAAAGTTGGATTTAAAGCAGCTGGTGGGATTTCTAAGGCCAAACAGGCCATAAATTATTTAATATTGATGAAGGAAGAACTAGAGGAAGAATGGCTTGATAGAAATTTGTTTAGGATTGGGGCGTCATCACTACTTGCGGACATTGAGAGGCAACTAGAACATTTCGTTTCTGGAGCATATTCGTCTGGAAATAGACATCCGATTGTTTGAAAGGAATAGTATGAAGCAGCAAAACAGGAAAATGACCTATGGGCCATCGCCTGAGTCCCCAGATAGTGTCTACTCTTGGTTATCTAAATCAAAAAAGAAATTTGGACATTTTATAAATGGAGAAATGACCAAGCCCAAGAATACCTTTGATACTATCAACCCTTCAACAGGTGAAGTGTTAGCAAAAGTATCAAAAGGAACCGAGAATGATGTCAAACTGGCAGTAAAGTCAGCTAAAGCTGCCTTCAAGGCTTGGAAAAATTTCACTTCCTTTCAAAGAGCAAAATGTATTTATGCTTTGGCGCGTTTGATCCAGAAAAATAGCCGAATTCTTGCTGTTATGGAAACTTTAGATAATGGCAAACCTATACGAGAAAGCCGGGATATTGATATTCCATTGGTTGCGAGACACTTTTATCATCATGCCGGATGGGCCAAAATTCTAGAGGACAAATTCACCCGAAAAGAACCCCTTGGTGTAGTTGGCCAAATCATTCCATGGAATTTTCCATTATTAATGCTGGCCTGGAAAATAGCGCCCGCGTTGGCAGCTGGTAATACTCTAGTACTAAAACCAGCGGAAACGACCCCATTGACTGCTCTTTTTTTTGCTGAACTCTGCATGGAAGCAAATATACCTCCCGGTGTCATTAATATTATTACTGGGGATGGAGAAACAGGCTCATTCATAGTAAAACATAATGATATTGCAAAGATAGCGTTTACCGGATCTACTGAAGTAGGAAGGTTGCTAAGGAAGCAAACAGCTGGGCTAGAAAAAAAATTAAGTCTGGAACTTGGTGGTAAATCAGCTTTCATCGTGTTTGAAGATGCTGATCTAGACAGTGCCGTTGAAGGCGTAATTGATTCAATATGGTTTAACCAGGGCGAGGTCTGTTGTGCAGGATCAAGATTACTTGTGCAAGAGGGAATTCAGCAAAAATTCGTAACTAAATTGAAGAGAAGAATGGGGAGATTACACTTAGGGGATCCATTAGATAAGTCTACAGACATAGGTGCAATTAATTCATTTAGTCAACTGGAAAAAATCAAGAGTTTGGTTGCTAGCGGTGAAAAAGAAGGTGCAAAAATATATCAACCTAAAATAGAAATGCCCACGCAAGGTTTTTTCTACCCACCCACCCTATTAGAGCAAACGCATCAATCTATGGACATTTGCCAAACAGAGATATTTGGACCAGTTCTCACTGTTATACCCTTTAGAACACCTAAAGAAGCAACCGCAATTGCTAACAATTCGCGTTATGGATTATCGGCAAGTATTTGGACTGAAAATATTAACTTATGTCTAGATTTGGCCCCAAAGATCAAGGTAGGCGTTGTGTGGATTAACTCAACTAATTTATTTGATGCTTCTGCCGGGTTTGGGGGATATAGAGAAAGTGGTTATGGAAGAGAAGGAGGAATAGAAGGTCTTTTAGAATACTTGAAAGATCCCAAATTATCACGAAAATTAAACTCCAATAGAAAATCTTCAATTAAGGAAGTTAACCTAGTAAAGACACATGAAACACAAACCATAGATAGGACAAGAAAAATCTTTATTGGAGGAAAACAAACTAGATCTGATAGTGGTTATGACAGAAAGGTATTTGGTTTTAGGAAGGAAGTCATTGGGCAAGTACCAGAAGGTAATAGAAAAGATCTTCGAGAAGCAGTAGAAGCAGCAAACCAAGAAGTGAAGTGGAGAAATATGACCCCACATAGTAGAGCACAAGTTCTTTACTATGCAGCAGAAAATTTGGAATTACGAAAAAAGGAATACGTTAGCATTCTTAAAAAAATGACTGGAATAGATGGAAAGCAAGAAGTCGAAAGTAGTCTTGAAACAATTTTTCACTACGCTGCCTGGGCAGATAAATTCGAAGGTACTATTCACGATGTGCCTATCCGAGGAGTATCACTAGCAGTGAATGAACCTGTAGGAGTTATTGGAATTGTGTGCCCAGACGATAACCCACTCCTATCTTTTGTTCACTTGGTTTTTAGCGCTTTATGTACAGGCAATAGTGTCATAGCGATACCGTCTGAAAAACATCCACTAAGTGCTTTAGACATGTATCAAATATTTGAATCCTCTGATATGCCAGCAGGAGCAATTAATATAGTCACTGGAGATCGGAGAACACTTACCCAGACATTGGCCGTTCATATGGGAGTAGATAGTCTCTGGTATTTTGGAACTAAAGAAGGTTCAAAAAATGTTGAGGAATTGTCTATATCCAATTTAAAACAAACATGGGTAAATTATGGTCAACAGTATCCTTGGTTAAAGCCTTCAAGAGAATTCCGAACATTGTCTCTATATAAAGCTACACAAGTAAAAAATATCTGGATTCCATATGGTGAGTAGCATTAATCGTGAGTTATTTAGGGTAGCCAACCTTCTCCAAGGATTCTCTTATTTCGTCTAGGCTAGTAATATCATCAATGGTTGCTGGAATCGTAAAATCATCACCATCAGCTATCTTGAGCATTGTGCCACGTAGAATTTTGCCAGATCTTGTTTTCGGTAACCTATCTACCACAACAACAGTTTTGAAGCTCGCAACTGGACCGATTTTTTCCCTGACACTCGAGACTGCCTCTATCATTATCTCTTCTAATTTTCTATTTACCCCGGCATTTAAGCAGATAAAACCTATTGGTATTTGACCTTTCAATTCATCCTTTACCCCAATTACCGCGCACTCCGCAATATCAGGATGTTCGGTCAATACTTCTTCTATTGCTCCTGTAGAAAGCCGGTGCCCTGCGGTATTAATTACATCATCTGTCCTAGCCATGATGGATACATATCCTTCAGAATCAATTACACCTGCATCACCTGTTTCATAATAACCAGGAAATCGAGACAAGTAAGCTGACTTGAATCTTTCATCAGCATTCCAAAGTGTTGGAAGCGCTCCGGGAGGCAGGGGCATCTTTACGGCGATAGAGCCAAGCTTTCCTGGTTCTAATTCTTTTCCATCATTTCCTAATACTTTTATTTGAAAACCAGGCATTGGCAAACCAGCAGAACCTATCTTTATGGATGGAGAATCTAATCCCAAAGGGCACCCCACCATGGGAAAACCTGTCTCAGTTTGCCACCAATGATCGATGACTGGGACCTTTAATTTTTGAGCTGCCCACTTGATGGTATCAGGATCAGCCCTTTCACCAGCCAAGAAGAGCGCCTTTAATGTGGAAGTATCAAATTTCTTTATATAGTTGCCATCAGGATCACTCCTCTTAATAGCTCGGAAAGCTGTTGGTGCAGTAAATAATGTTTTCACTCCATGTTCTTCTATAACTCGCCAAAATGTTCCTGGATCTGGGGTCCCTATCGGCTTACCTTCAAAAAGAACCGTAGTGTTCCCTGCAAACAAGGGGGCATAAACTATATAAGAATGGCCAACCACCCAGCCAACGTCAGATGCAGCCCAAAAAACATCTTCTTGCTGAACACCATAGAAATTCTCCATTGTCCACATTAAACTAACAAGATGACCACCAGTAGGTCTCACGACCCCCTTAGGTTGACCAGTAGTGCCAGAAGTATATAAAATATATAATGGATCAGATCCATAAACGGGCAAGCAAGGGCAACTAACAGAACCTTTTTGGAATTCATCCCAATCATGATCTCGACCAAAAACTAATGGAGCTGCTAACTGTTCCCTTTGATAGACAACACAGAACTCAGGTTTATTAACGGATTGTTCAATAGCGTTATCCAAAAGTGGCTTATATGGGACTATTCCGCTGGGTTCTATTCCGCATGAGCCTGATATAATTGCTCTAGGCTGCGCATCATCTATTCTCACAGCTAATTCTTTCGAGGCAAATCCCCCAAAAACCACTGAATGAATGGCGCCCAAGCGAGCACATGCCAACATAGCAATTATCGCTTCGGGAATCATAGGCATATAAATGATTACCCTGTCCCCTTTTTGAATTCCTGACCTCTTTAAGGCTCCAGCAAATTTAGCTGTTTTCTCTAGCAATTCATCAAAAGTTAATGTTCTTTTAATGCCTGTAACTGGGCTGTCATAGATAATTGCTACTTTTTTGCCTAACCCCCCTTTTACATGACGATCTACCGCGTTAAAGCATGTATTAACCTCGCCGTCTGAATACCAAGTGTAAAAAGGTTTTCTACTTTCGTCTAATGCATGAGAAGGAAACTTAAACCAATCAATAGCCTTAGCAGCTCCCATCCAAAAATGTTCGGGATCTGACTTCCAACTAGAATACGTGTCCTCATAATTCATTATATATCCTAATCGTCTTTAACCATAGGTTTGAACAGGGGTTCCAGCTAAAGCTGCAATGTTTAAAAGTCCTCTTGCTGTAATCGAAGGCGTTACAATGTGAGCCTTATTACCCATACCCATTAGTATTGGACCAACCTCTAAACCATTTGCACACATTTTTAGAATATTTCTAACACCGCTCGCTGCATCAGTATTGGCAAAAACTAAGGCGTTTGCAGCTCCTTCAAAACGGCTATTAGGCATAATTCGTGACCTAAGTTCTGGATCAAGTGCGGCATCAGAATGCATTTCACCCTCATAAGAGAAATCACATTTACTGTTATCTAATATTTCCAAAGCCTTCCTCATGTTTCTACCTGAAATATTGTCCAAATTACCGAATTGCGAATGCGAGCACAAAGCTATTTTTGGTTCTATTCCAAATCGCCGTGCATGCCGGGCTGTAGCGATAACAGTTTGAGCTATTTGTTCAGGTGATGGTATTGCATTTATTTGCGTATCTGCAATGAAAAGAGGTCCATTCTCGAGGATCATCAAAGAAAGAGCCCCAATAGCTTGTAGTCCATCATTCTCTATGACCTGTTGAATGTAATTAAGGTGCCAAAGATATTGGCCAAAAGTACCACAAATCATACTATCAGCTTCTTTTCTGTAAACCATTATGGATGCGATTGCAGTACTATTTGTTCTCATTATAGCTTGAGCTAAGGCTGGGGTAACTCCTCTTCTTTGCATTATCGTATGATAGGTTTCCCAGTAATCTCTAAAGCGAGGGTCACTTTCTGGATTCACTAGCTGAAAGTCTTGATTCATCCTTAGCGGTAAACCATATTTATCTATCCTGTGCATCACAACCTCAGGTCTACCAATTAGAATTGGTCTGTCACCCGTTTCCTCCAACATCGCAAAAGAGGCCCTCAAAACTCTTTCGTCTTCTCCTTCAGAAAATACTATTCGTCTGGTAGCTGATCTAGCCGCTCCAAATACTGGTCGCATCAGCATTGAAGTTTTATAAGCAGAGCTCTCTAAGTCTCTAGTATAATCAGGGATAGATTTGATTTCTCTAGTGGCAACACCAGAATTCACAGCAGCCTCGGCTACTGCCGAAGCTACTAACGGCAAAAGTCTTGGATCAAAAGGTTTAGGGATCACATAATTTGGCCCAAACTTCATGTCTTCACCCTGATAAGCTGCAGCTGCTTCGGCGGAAGAATGCTCTCTGGCCAACTCAGCGATCGATTGTACGCAGGCTATTTTCATAGCTTCATTTATTTCAGTTGCTCCTACATCCAATGCACCTCTAAATATAAAAGGAAAGCATAATACATTGTTAACCTGGTTGGGGTAATCAGACCTCCCAGTTGCAACGATTGCATTTTCAACAGACTCATGAACAGTTTCTGGCATGATTTCAGGTATTGGATTGGCTAAAGCAAAAATGATGGGAGAAGAATTCATTTTCATTAACATTGCTTTTGACAGCGTATCTGGTCCTGATAAGCCAAGAAAAAAATCCGCTCCTGAAATGACGTCTTCCAGCAGTTCCAATTTACTATCCTGCGCAAAAAATGCTTTATGCTTATTTTTCTCATTACGCCTCTCTGTAACAAGACCAGATCGGTCACATAACCAAATATTTTCTCTCTTGCAACCAAGACTCATCAACATTTTTAAGCATGCTATTCCTGCTGCTCCCCCTCCTGTTGTTACCACCTTAATCTCTGAGATTTTCTTTTTGACAAGGTGCAAAGAATTTATCAAAGCCGCGCCCACTACTATCGCTGTACCGTGCTGATCATCATGAAACACTGGAATCTTCATATTTTTTCTACATGCCTCTTCCACTATGAAGCAATCCGGAGCCTTTATATCTTCCAAATTTATAGCTCCAAAAGTAGGTTCTAGAGAAGATACTATTTCAGCTAATCGATATGGGTCTTCTTCTTTGATTTCAATGTCGAAGCAATCGATTCCAGCAAACTTTTTGAAAAGAACTGCTTTTCCTTCCATTACAGGTTTAGATGCTAATGGACCAATATTACCTAAGCCCAAAACTGCAGATCCATTTGAAACTACTGCTACAAGATTTGCTTTTGAAGTGTACCGAACCGCTTCCTTCGCATCATTCTTAATTTCAAGACATGCTTCAGCAACTCCAGGTGAATAGGCTTTTGCTAAATCACTTTGGTTGGCCAGTGGCTTAGTAGCGCGAATTTCCAATTTCCCAGGTTTTGGAAACTCGTGAAAATCTAATGCCGCCCTCCTGGCAGTTTCTTCTTTTGTTTTACCCATTTAATGAACCTTCATTGACAAACCTTGATAAAAAATGACGCATAATTATCTTCTCGCTCAAAGATTACTTATTCATTAGAATATCAAGCAAATTATTTGCAGCATCCAAAACATTAGTTCCAGGTCCAAAAACTGCTTTCACACCTAAATCCATCAAGAATTGATAATCACCCTTAGGAATAACTCCCCCACACACCACAATAGTCTCCTCTCCACCCAAAATTTTAAGCTTTTCAATTAAAACAGGTACCAATGTTTTATGACCTGCTGCCTGAGAAGATACTCCAATAATATGGACGTCGTTATCCACAGCATCCTGAGCTGCTTCTTCAGGCGTCTGAAACAAAGG
>MDSV01225452.1_pt1 | contig 21568 bp, 16 predicted proteins | sample 810851 | NCBI WGS metagenome assembly MDSV01 (sample SAMN05326640, study PRJNA326480) | marine metagenome | isolation source: seawater | place: Atlantic Ocean: North East | collected 2012 | reverse complement strand
TTTGGAAAACTTCTCCCCCAGTATAAAGGTTTTTGGAATTCCATACATTTTTAGAGACAAACAACACACCTTTAAAGTGCTTGATGGACCCATTGGAGATGAATTATTGGCCGGTACAGAAAAATATTGGCTAAAAGGACTGGGGTACTACGATTCGGGAAGTAGAAGTTTTTATACCATTGACAAACCCATCGATAAACCCAATGATTTGGAAGGTTTAAAAATCAGAGTTATGGAAAGTCAAACAGCAATCGATATGGTCAAATCTTTCGGAGGTTCTCCAACCCCAATTTCTTGGGGTGAACTCTACACCTCTCTCCAACAAGGCGTAGTAGATGGTGCTGAAAACAACCCTCCCAGTTTTTATCTTTCTAGACACTATGAAGTATGCAAATACTATATTATCGATGAGCATACTGTTCTTCCTGATGTAGTATTGATGAGTACCCACATTTGGAAAACTATAAGTGTTCAGGAGCAAAAATGGATCCAAGAAGCCATGGACCTCTCCGTAATTGAACAAAGGAGATTATGGTTAGAGTCTGAACAGGAATCCCTAGAGGCAGTTAAAGCGGCAGGAGTTCAGGTGAGTTATCCTGATAAATCAGCCTTTGCTGAAATGTCTGGCTCTGTAGCTGAACAATATGCCCAAGACCCTTTGATAAAGTCATTTATCGACAAAATAAAAAACACCCAGTAAAATGAAATTTAGAGCTCAGATAGATTCTATTCTAGAAAAGACCCTGGTGATAATCATGTCTTTGATGGTGATCAATGTATTATGGCAAGTTTTTTCACGTTACATTCTAGCCAACCCTAGTTCCTTTACAGATGAGTTGGCCCGTTATCTGATGATTTGGGTCGGTGTTTTAGGAGCGGCCTATGTTGCCGGTAAAGGAAACCACGTAGCTATTACTTATTTTTCTGAAAAAATGAGTACCGCAAACCTTAAAAAAATACAATTATTTATCAATTTGACTATACTTTCTTTTGCAGTTTTGGGGATGTTTATAGGCGGAGTGAGGTTGGTATACATTACTATGGTATTAGAGCAGCTTTCTCCGTCATTGAAAATTCCCTTAGGGGTCGTATATTCCGTAATCCCTATTAGTGGAATACTGATCATTTTTTATAAAATACTAGATTTAAAAAAACAGGCACATGATTGAATTTTTACCCGTAATTATTTTGGTTTTTAGTTTCCTGGTTCTCTTAATCGTTGGAGTACCTGTAGCCTGGTGTATTGCGATGTCATCATTATTTACGCTGATGGTGGCCATGCCTTTTTCGGCTGCTACCACTACCGTTTCACAGCGGATTGCAACAGGATTAGACAGTTTTGCACTTTTGGCCATCCCTTTTTTCATACTATCGGGTCAAATCATGAGTAAGGGAGGCATTGCCAATAGATTGATTTCTTTTGCCAAGACCCTGGTAGGATTTTTACCGGGTGGACTGGCATTGATTAACATTGTTTCAGCCATGTTGATGGGTGCTATAGCCGGGTCTGCTATGGCCTCTGCCTCTGCCATGGGAACAATTTTGGGACCGGAAATGGAAAAAGAAGGCTATTCCAAGGAATTTGGTGCTGCCGTAAATATTACCTCATCTACAACTGGACTAGTCATTCCTCCCAGTAACACACTGATTGTGTATTCCCTTGCCAGTGGAGGTGTATCCATTGCGGCTCTTTTTTTGGCAGGATACATTCCTGGAATTCTGACGGGGTTATTGATGATGATAGTTGCCATGGTATGGGCAAAAAAAAATAAATATCCTGTTGGAAAACGTTCTTCACTTAAAGAGGTATTTGTAAAATTTATTGATGCACTGCCGAGTTTATTACTTCTGGTTATCGTTATAGGGGGGATCATTGGAGGAGTCTTTACAGCAACAGAGGCGTCTGCCGTTGCAGTTCTTTATACTGTATTGCTCTCCTTTTATTACAAAGAATTGTCTTTAAAAGACCTCCCCAAGGTAATTTTAGAATCTTCACAAACCACAGCCATTGTGATGCTGCTCATTGGAGCTTCCATGTGTATGTCCTGGGTATTATCCTATGAGAATATTCCACAGGACATCAGTAATGCCTTGTTGTCAATCAGTGACAATAAGATTATCATCTTATTGATGATCAACCTAATCCTTCTGATGGTGGGAGTTTTTATGGACGCGACTCCTGCAGTTTTGATTTTCACGCCCATTTTCCTACCCATTGTTACTGCTTTGGGGATGGATCCCACGCACTTTGGTATCGTTCTAATGCTCAATCTCTGTATAGGACTTTGCACCCCACCGGTGGGCTCTGTTTTATTCGTTGGAGTTGGAATTGCAAAAACAACGATAACAAAAGTCATTAAACCCTTAATTCCCCTGTTTCTGGTTATGATTTTATCCTTATTTTTGGTAACCTATATACCCCAATTAAGTTTATGGCTTCCTGATTTCTTTGGAGTTTAAATAATTAAATAAAACGGAATATTATGATATTTAACAAAACCATTCAAATGTTGGGTCTAACTTGTCTTTTAGCTTCATGCACTAAGGCACCGTTCAGTATTCATTTGACCAACAACCTCAATGTTGAGCGTCAACACGAAACCGTTGAGATTTCGATAGCAAACTTACCCGAATATTTGTCTGCTAATATTGCAAAAGTTGGGGTCTATGATCCTTCAAAAAAAACTTATCTCATCAGTCAATTGATCGATGTCGACCAAGACGGAAAAATGGATCAACTCATTTTTCAACCCAATATGGCTCCATCATCAGAAAAGACCTATCATTTGACAGAACAACAAGAGAGGCCTAAAGTTATGGAGTATTGCTATTCCAGAATTGTACCCAGCCGAATTGACGATTATACATGGGAAAATGATAAGGTAGCCTTTAGAACTTATGGTCCTGCAGCCCAAGGTTTGGTGGAAGAGGGGAAAAAAGGGGGAATCATCTCCAGTGGTATTGATTGTTGGTTAAAAAAAGTTAGTTACCCCGTAATCAATAAATGGTATAAGGCCAGTGAGGAACAGGGTATCAGCTATCACGAGGATCACGGTGAAGGATTAGACAACTACCACGTTGGCATAAGTAGAGGGGCTGGTGGATTGACGGTCAAAGGGACTGACAATCAGTATTTTGTTTCTAAAAATTTTACAGCACACAAAACCTTAGCCACTGGACCTTTGCGAACACTTTTTCAATTGGATTACGACGATTGGCAAGGTCCGAAGGGAATGATTAAAGAACATAAAATCATCAGTTTGGATTACGGAAACAACCTGATGAAAATTAAAGTTTCTATTCAGGGAACGGATCATATTGCTACTGGAATTTCACTGCAAGAAAATAATGGCACCATTTTAGATAAGGATAATCTACTTGTTTTTAAACAAAATCATTTTGAAACAATACTAAGTAATGTGATTTTGACTCCCCAAAAGTATTTTAAAAGCCAACACGTATATAACCCCCAAGTAAAGGATCAAAATCATGTGTTTTTAGATCTTAAAGTTATAAACCAGTCATTGGTCTATTATGTAGGTTTCTACTGGTCTGAAAGTAAACAGTTTGCGGATCATCAAGCTTGGGAAAAGCACTTGTACGATTTAGCAATAAAAATTGAAAACCCCATTATAATTAATTATAAATAATTTCATGAAAAAAGTAGTGACCTTTGGTGAGATAATGTTAAGACTCTCACCTCCGGCCAACTTAAGAATATCTCAGGCTAACAGCTTTGATGTCGTCTATGGAGGAGGAGAGTCCAACGTTGCTGTATCCCTTTCGAATTACGGTGTACCTGTCGAATTTGTAACACGTTTGCCTCAAAATGATGTGGGTGAATGTGCGATGATGGAAATGCGTAAAAGAGGGGTTGGAACTCAGCACATTATCTATGGGGGTGATCGTCTAGGGATTTATTTTCTAGAGACCGGAGCGGTAAGCCGAGGCAGTAAGGTCATCTATGACCGAGCCCACTCGGCTATGGCAGAAATAACTGCTGGAATGATTGATTGGGATTCTGTATTCGAGGGTGTTGGTTGGTTTCACTGGACGGGAATTACCCCGGCCATTTCTCAAGGAGCTTCTGATGCTTGTTTGGAAGCTGTTAAAATCGCTAGTGAAAAGGGAATTACCGTTTCTACCGATTTGAATTATCGTGCTAAACTTTGGAAGTACGGCCAACCCTCAGAACCCATCATGACTGAATTGACATCCTTTTGTGATATTATCTTAGGTAATGAAGAGGACGCCGAAAAACACTTTGGGATCAAACCAGAGGGATTGGACATCACCACCCAAGGCGATCAGGTAAAGGCCGAGGCTTTTCAATCGGTATGCGAGCAAATGATGAAAAAATTCCCCAAAGCAAAAAAAGTAATTACCACTCTTAGAGGTTCCATTTCCGCTTCTCACAATACTTGGGCAGGGATACTTTACGATGGTAAAAATATTTATACCAGTCCCGAATATAAAATCACCCACATTGTGGATAGAGTAGGTGGGGGTGACTCCTTTATGGGGGGATTGATTTATGGTTTGCTACAGTACCCTGAGGACGATCAGAATGCACTGAACTTTGCAGTAGCTGCTTCTTGTTTGAAACATACCATCAAGGGTGATGCTAATTTGGTAACTGTAGCTGAAGTAGAAAAATTAATGAGCGGTGACGCCAGTGGCCGCGTAGCAAGATAATTATGGCAAAATTTACCCGTTTAGAAGTTGTATCAAAAATGGCGGAGACTGGAATGGTCCCTCTTTTTTATCACAGCGACATTGAGATCGCAAAAAAAACATTGAAAGCCTGCTATGAAGGCGGAGCAAGATTATTGGAGTTTACCAGTAGAGGCGATTTTGCTCATCAAATATTCGATGAACTCAATAAGTATGTTCTCACCGAATTACCCGATATGATTATGGGGGTTGGTTCTGTAACCGATTCAGCGGCGTCATCACTCTATATGCAATTGGGAGCAAATTTTATTGTTACCCCTCTATTGAGAGAGGACATTGCTGTGGTATGTAATCGCAGAAAAGTATTGTGGTCTGCTGGATGTGGTTCCCTCACTGAGATTGCCAGAGCTGAAGAGTTGGGGGGTGAAATCGTAAAACTCTTTCCTGGAAGTACCTATGGCCCCGACTTTGTCAAAGCCATTAAAGGACCACAACCCTGGACCAGTATCATGCCCACCGGTGGTGTAAGTACTGAGGAAGATAATCTTAGAGGTTGGTTTGATGCAGGGGTTACTTGTGTGGGAATGGGTTCTAAATTGATTTCCAACGAGATATTGGCAAATGAGGATTTTGAAGGACTCAAAACAAAAGTTGCAGAAACCCTTAAATTGATAAAAAAAATAAGACAGTAAAATGAATAATAATTATGAAGTCCGCTATGCTGTAGGTCAAAGAGAAACCAATCAGATGGGTACTCAGGCCTTAAGAGATGAATTTTTAATCGAACAAGTATTTGGTACTGGTACGGTAAATTGGGTCTATACCCACTTCGATCGTTATATGGCCGGTGGGGTTATTCCTGCAAAGGGAAGTGTTTTTTTGGACACCTTGGAGCCCCTGAAGTCAGATTTCTTTCTTGAACGAAGAGAAATGGGCATCATCAATGTGGGAGGCAAAGGAATGGTATCTGCCGATGGGGAAACTTATGAGTTAGATTATAAAGAGGCGCTCTATCTGGGGAGAGGAACAAAAGAAGTACATTTCTCCAGTGATGACTCTAATGTACCTTCCAAATTTTACCTCAATTCTGCTCCGGCACATCATGCCTATCCCTCACAAAAAGTAGGGAGAGACCAAGCCGAAATTGTAGAACTGGGATCAGCAGAAACTTCCAATTCCAGAACCATCAGAAAACTCATTGTCAACACTATAGTCAAGAGTTGTCAATTGCAAATGGGAATGACCGAGTTGGCTCCCGGGTCGGTTTGGAATACCATGCCCGCTCATGTCCACGATCGTCGAATGGAAGTTTATTTCTATTTCGAGGTGCCGCAGGATCAAGCGGTATGTCATTTTATGGGGTCCACCGATGAAACCCGACATCTTTGGATGGCCAACGAACAAGCTGTCATTTCACCTCCGTGGTCAATTCATGCCGGATCGGGAACTTCAAATTATACTTTTATATGGGGAATGGCTGGAGAAAATTTAGACTATGGCGATATGGATGGTTGTCCTATCCCCAATTTAAGGTAAGAGCATGAGTACTTCTCTATTTGATTTGACTGGAAAGGTCGCTTTGATTACCGGTGCTACTCACGGACTGGGCATGGCCATGGCCAAAGGTATTGGTCAGGCCGGAGCCATGGTAATCATAAATGGTAACAGTTCTCAAGAAAAAATTGACAATGCAGTAGCCGCTTTTAAAGCGGAAGGAATTCAAGCTTTTGGTTATCGATTTGATGTAACAGATGAAGAAGAAGTCCAAAATGCAATTGAAAGAATTGAGAATGAAGTGAGTCCTATTGATATTTTAGTCAATAATGCGGGGATTATAAAGCGAACGCCAATGGTTGATATGGAGGTGGCCGATTTTGAGCAGGTAATCAAAGTTGATTTGGTCAGTCCTTTTATTGTTTCCAAAGCAGTTGTTAAAGGAATGATCCAACGTAAATCTGGTAAAATTATTAACATTTGCTCAATGATGAGTGAACTAGGCAGAAATACTGTAGGTGCCTATGCTTCCGCTAAGGGAGGATTGAAAATGCTGACTCAAAACATGTGTGTCGAATGGGCGCCTCATAATATTCAGGTCAACGGAATTGGCCCTGGTTATTTTGCCACAGAACAAACGAAACCCATAAGGGTAGATGGACATCCTTTTAACGAATTTATCGTAAACAGAACCCCAGCTGGAGTGTGGGGGGATCCTAACGACTTGCAAGGAGCAGCTGTGTTTCTTAGTGCAAAGGCAAGTGACTTTGTAAACGGACAAATCCTCTATGTGGATGGCGGCATACTCGCAACTATTGGTAAACCTTCCAACGAGTAATCATTTTTCTTTAATTCTCAACTATATTCACTGCGCAGTTGGCTACTTTTCTTATAGTAGAGACTGAGTCACTACCCTTCATTTGGAGTTAGAAAATTTGTAAATGCTTTTCGTTTGATAGGTTTCTCCTGGGTTCAAAATTGTGCTTGGAAATTTAGGCTGATTTGGTGAATCAGGATAATGTTGGGTTTCCAGTGCAAAAGAAGCACGGTATTTAAATTTTGTACCATACTTTCCAACATCACTTCCATCCATAAAGTTGCCTCCGTAAAATTGTATTCCCGGTTCTTCGGTAAAAATATCCATTTGTCTCCCGCTTTTGGGATCGACCACTCGAGCTGCCAAACTCATACTACCTTGAAATTCCTTATCAAGAACAAAATTGTGGTCATAGCCACCCCCAAAACTGAGTTGGATATCAGAGCCTTGTTGGTTTAAATCCCTACCAATGGTTTTCGCTTTTCTAAAGTCAAAAGGACTGTCTTCTACCGATTGTATTTCCCCCAAGGGTATCAAACCTTTGTCTACAGGGATAAAGTTACTGGCATTGATCATCAATAAATGATCATTGATACTGCCCCTCGCTTCACCAGCTAAATTAAAGAAAGCGTGGTTGGTCAAGTTGACCGGAGTGGCTTTATCTGTATTAGCTTTATAGGCTATGCTTAATTCATTACCATTGATCGAATAGGTAACCTCTACCTTTAAATTTCCTGGATATCCCATCTCTCCGTCTTTAGACATATAGGTCATTACAATCGAGTTTTGATTTACAGCAATAACGTCCCAAACTTGATTGTGGAATCCGTCTGGCCCACCATGGAGGTGATTTTCGTTGTTGTTAATGGGGAGTTCATAGGTTGTTCCATTTAAATTAAATTTTCCTTTGCCGATTCGATTTCCATACCTACCGATCAAACATCCGTGATAGGGGGTTTTAGCTTTTTGATAATCCTCTATGCTTTTAAATCCCAATACAACATCTCCCATTTTTCCATATCTATTGGGTGAAAGGAGGCTTACAATCCTTGCGCCGTAATTTGTTATGTAAACTTCTATTTTTTCGTTTTTTAGTTGATACAAGTCTGTTTTTTTTCCTTCAATCTCGGTCTGGAAACTACTGATTTCTAACACGAATTTTTCTTTTTTAGCTTGCTCGCAATATACAAAGCTGAGCAAAAGTGTAACTAAAATTACCTTTTTGATATTCATTGATTAAGATTATTCTTGATATAGTTTGGTATGTAATTCTTTTAGCTTTTCTTCAGGGATTTTGATAACTTTTCGGTCATATGTCATTAAACCGTTGATCTCCCCCTCAACATCAGTAGTTTGAGTATAAACAGCTGCAGAGATTCCCTTTCTCTGTTTCATGTCTAAAATCTGATTGAATTTGTAGATGTAGTTTTTGAGTAATTCCTCGGTATTGTAATAAGTCTGATAGCCCCAATTCCGCATTTCGGGATTCCATAGATTATCCTTTATAGGGTAGCCAATACCTCCAAACTCTCCAATTACCGTAGCCCTATCAAGAGATATAGGTGGGACCGTCAGGTCAACATCATAAGTATGAATATCATAAATATCACCGCAGGGTCTTAGTGACCAACCACTAGTAGGATTGACCAATCGATCGGGATCTAATTGTTTTACAAAATCAGTGATCCTACAAGTGTCATATTGGCCCCAGCCCTCGTTAAAAGGAACCCACATGACGATACTTGGAGCATTAAAATGTAAGTCTACCATACGACGGAGTTCCAATTCAAATTGGGCCGCATTTTCTGAGCTTCTGTTAAGATCCGCCTCCTCTCTTTTTACTCTTTCTAAGGTATTGTAGATTCTTTCCTTTTTCTTGGTATTTTCCATTTCCTCTGGTGTTTTCAATGCCAATCTGTTATATGAGGGCATGTCTTGCCAGACCATAATTCCCAATTGGTCGCAATGAAAATACCATCGATCGGGTTCGATCTTTACATGCTTTCGTATCATATTAAAGCCCATGGCTTTGGTCATTTCAATATCGTATCGCATGGCTTTATCAGATGGAGGGGTCAACAATCCATCAGGCCACCAGCCTTGGTCAAGGGGTCCATAGTGGAAAAGGGGTGCATTATTTAAGAAGAGATATTTAACCCCTTTGTGATCCGCCAAACTTATTTTTCGCATACCGAAATAACTTTTAACTTGATCGATTACCTTACCAGAGGGATTGATTAAATCCATTTTGACATCATAGAGATTTGGGTGGTCGGGTGACCAAAGCTGGGCATTTTCTATTTTTAAATGCAGGGGTGTGTTAGGTTTTGTAATTCCCGAAGCTACTTTTTTTCCGTCAAAAAAAATATTCACGGCCACTTTATATCTATTCACTAAACTCACGTTAGTCATTGGGATAAGGGACACAGTGCTTTTGTCAATATCGGTGGTTGTTTTCACTTGTTTTAAATAGCTTTCAGACGAGACAGCTTCTAACCAAACGGTTTGCCATATTCCACTGACTGGGGTGTAATAGATACCACTGGCATTGATTTGTTGCTTACCTCGAGGCTGTGAACTGAAATTGGTAGCGTCCTCTACTGCCAATACGAGTTTTTGACTTTCACTGGATTTTAGGTATGGAGTAATATTAAAAGAAAAACGATCAAATCCCCCTTTGTGAGTTCCCACCAAAATATCGTTTACCCAGAGAGCACATTTGTAATCTACTGCTTCAAAATGAATTACAACATCTTTTCCACTCCAGTTTTTAGGGAGCTTAAAACTTCTCCTATACCACATCTTATCATTTGGATTGATGTTTTTTCTTACCCCCGACAAAGAGGACTCAAAACTAAAGGGAACTAAAATCTTTCCCTGAAACTTTTGGGGTTGGATTTGATGGGATTTTAAAATAGCATAATCCCAAAGTCCATTAAGATTTTTCCATTGGCTTCTTTCAAATTGAGGTCGAGGATACTCTTGCCATACATTTTCCGGATTTAAGGTTTCAGCCCATTTACTCATTATTTTCCCCTCAACCGCTTTCCAGCTTTGTGCATTTGCAATAGAGGTAAAAATTAAAACGTAAAACAAGAATCTGATATCAATCATTTGGTTAATTTTTAGAATTTGAAAGATATAAAAAAAGATGCCTCAGTAAAAATTTTCAATAACACTTAAGTCTTATCGATTTTGTTAACCTATATTTTTTCAAAAAGTTTTATATTGTTTTGAATACCTATTTTTGTGTGAAGGTTATATTTTTTGGAATGAAATTATCATTTTTATTTCATGAAATTTTTTAAACGTTTATAGTAAGAGTAGCATTAAATTGATACAAAAGATATACGTTTAAGTTTAGAAATAGAATTTGTAAAACTAAACATCAATTAATTATGTTAAACAGAAGAAAATTTATCCAAAAAACAACTTTATTATCAGGAGTAGCGCTTACTGCTTCAAGTTCATCTTTTGGTATCCTTTCATGTAAAAAGGAGAAAAACTCTACTGTTGGTCATGGAGATTTTACTTATGAGGTAGATAAAGATTGGGGTATACAAGATCCGAGTCAATTTCCAGTAAAAGATTGCCACGAAATGGTCATGGATAAAAACCAACGACTAATCATGACTACTAATCATAAAAAAAATAACATTTTGATTTACGATCGATCTGGTAAAATATTGGAAGCTTGGGGAACAGAATTTCCAGGAGCACACGGTTTGACCATTGCTGAAGAAGGAAACGAAGAATTTTTATATATCACAGACTATAAGACCCACAAAGTTTGTAAAACAGATCTTAAAGGTAATATACTGATTACTTATAATGCCCCTCCGGAAATCCCTGATTACGAAACCCCCGACCAGTTTAAACCCACAGAAACCACTATTGCGCCCAATGGTGACCTATACATTGCCGATGGCTATGGCAAAGATTTTATTATTCAATACGACTCTCAAGGTAATTTCGTTCGTTATTTTGGAGGTAGGGGCAAGGCTGATGACCAATTCGATTGTGCTCATGGCATCACTTTCGACCACCGTGACCCTGCCAACCCAAGTTTGTTAATTACCTCAAGGAGTGCGAATGAATTCAAAAGATTCTCCCTAGATGGCCGTCATCTAGAGACAATTTCTTTGCCAGGATGCTTTATTTGTCGACCTGTATTAAAGGGTAATTTCATTTATTTTGCTGTCATCATAACTAATAAATGGGATTCATTCGATGGAATGCTTGCAGTTTTAGATCATAATAATAATGTACTTTCCATGCCAGGGGGAAGTAAGCCCAAGTACAAAGATGGAGTTTTACTTCCGCCTGTATATGATCAAAAAACATTTTTGAATCCTCATGATGTATGCGTTGATAATGACGACAACCTATATGTTCCACAATGGAATTCAAATAAAACATACCCTGTAAAGTTAACTCGTGTATAGCAAAACCTATAATTAGCAATGTTGTTTAAAATAAATTGATAAAATATTTTCGACATTTAATTATTTTCAATCTTAACCCATTTAGTTTTTCTATTATATGAGAATAATTAGACTATAAAATTTTAATTAAGAAAAGTTTAAAATCATAACCAAACGATGAAAAAATTCACATATATCATTCTGATTCTTATAATATTTACTAATTGTAATGACAATACATCAAAGATTTTCAATGGATCAAATCTAAATGGATGGTTAAATTATGGTGGAGGTAAATTTTATGTCGAAAACAATTGTATTGTAGCAGAGGCCATAACAGGTTTACCTAATACTTTTTTACATACCGAAAAAAAATATCAAAATTTTGAGTTACAATTTGATGTTAAATTAGATACTTTTTTAAATTCAGGCGTCCAGATTCGCAGTAATATATATCAAAATGATACAGAAACAGTCCGTTGGGGAGGAAGGTTTGATCAAGAAGGAAAAAAGGATCTGAAAAATATTATTCGCAAGGCCGGTACTTTTTGGGGCTATCAAATCGAAATTGACCCTACCTCCAGAGCTTGGAGCGGAGCTATATATGAAGAGGCTGGAAGGGGTTTTCTCCATACTCCTGGAATCAACCAAAAGGTTAAGTCTGCTTTCAAACCTTTGGAGTGGAATCACTATAAGATTAGAGTCAAAGATAATCACATAAAATCTTGGGTTAATGGAATACTTATCGGAGACGTCTTTGACGATCTGACTGTCAATGGTTACATCGCTCTTCAACTTCACGGTATAGGAAAAAATAAAATTAAAGCCAACAAAAAAATTCGTTGGAAAAACTTGAGCCTAAAAGAGCTTTAATGATTTTAAGAAGCCAATCGCTCATGAGTTTTCCCCTTATGCTGTTTTCTGTTTTTTTGAGCTGCGGAAAAAACAATTTATCAGATCAATGTAAGGGGCCTTCCAAGCAAATCCCTTGTACTAAGGAATATAATCCCGTTTGTGGTTGTAACGGAGTCACATATGGAAATGATTGTGTGGCTGAATCCTTTGGCATTAAATCATGGACTGAAGGTAGTTGTGACTAAACCATAAACACTTTTAATGTATTTTTAGTTTAAAATTATTACGCCTTTAAGGGTTTTTCTCTTTCTGTTTGTTATAGAGTTGTAAGTCTTTATCGTTTTTTAGAAATATAAATAAATCAGATATGTGCAAAATCTACTTCAATTTATTAATAGCATCTTTTATATTAATTTTTAACTCATGTAAACAACAAACGATAGATTTAAGTCTTGCACCTATTTTTTCTGATCACATGGTTTTGCAACAGCAAACTAAAGTTGCTTTTTGGGGAAAATCAATACCCAATGAGAAGGTAGAAGTGAGAGGGAGTTGGGGTGAATCTTCTTCAGTAAATACAGATAGAGATGGGTTCTGGGAGCTTAATTTATTAACACCAGAGGCAGGGGGACCCCACGTTGTTCAAGTTAAAAACAAAAATAATTCCATTTTATTGAAGGACATTTTAATAGGAGAGGTTTGGCTTGTATCTGGGCAGTCAAATATGGACTGGAAACTAAATCAATGTAATAATTGTATTAATAATCAAGACCAAGAAATTAAAAATGCTAATTATAACGAAATTAGATTTTTCAATCATCCACAAGATCTTACTGGAAAAGTAGTCAATACTCAGAAATGGAAAATTGTTACTACTGAAAATGCCTCCAAGAGAGCAGATTTTCATGGTGTTGAAAGTTTTAGTGCAGCAGGATATTTTTTTGCCAGAGAACTTCACAAAGAGCTAAATGTTCCAATTGGCATTATTGGTGCTTACTGGGGAGGAACAAGGGTAGAGGCATGGACAAGTAGAAGAAAATTAACTGAACTTACTTCATTTAAACTTCCTTCAATTAACAAAAAAAAAGTTTCAATGGAAGATTACAACAGTATATTTAACTCTTATTTGATAATTAATGACTCTGTTGCAAAACTTAATGAACTTGAATTTGGCTTTAAGACATTTAATTTACCCATAAAATCAGTTCAAAAACCTGACTTGGAAAGTTGGGAAAACCTTGATTTAAAGGATAAAGATTATTCAAATGTTAATTTTGATGATTCACAATGGCAAAGTTGGAAAAAGAAATACCATGATATTGGTTATGCAACTTTGAGCAGTAGATTTGAAAATGTTTTTGATCCAAAAGATTTACTTTTAAGTAATGGAACAATATGGCTTAGAACTAAAATTAATATTACAGATGTAAATTCAAATTTTGAGTTAATTTATAAGGATGGCGCTGATGACAGCGATCAAACATATTTTAATGGCAAGTTAATAGGAAATACAATTAGTTGGAGTGAAGAAAGGAGGTATGTGATTGAAAAATCCAATTTAAAAATAGGTGAAAATGTTTTAGCTATTAGACTAACAGATATTGACGGTCCTGGGGGCTTTAATGGGAAAATAATATTGAAAAATGTCTCCAGTAGATTTGAAATCCCGATCAATCAATTCAAATTTATTCATCATGCATTTTTCATAAACGGACAATTCGTTGTACATGGACTTAATCATGAAGAACTATTAAATAAATCAAAATTTTTAAAAGATAATATTCACAGAGGAGTAACTATAGGGGGGGCTAATGAGTATTCGATTTTATATGATCGAATTTTGTCAAATATCATTCCTTTCTCAATAAAGGGTGCACTATGGTATCAAGGAGAGGCTAACACAAGAAATTTCAAAGATTATCAAACTTTGTTTACTGGTATGATTGAAGATTGGCGAGAGGCATGGGGTTATAATTTTCCATTTTATTACGCTCAACTCGCTCCATTTCCAGAGGCAGGAACTCTAGGGGTAAGAGAAGCCCAACGAAAAACACTTTTAACAACGACAAATACAGGTATGGCTGTTTTAATGGATATTGGAGAAAAGGATGATATTCATCCAAAAAACAAGCAAGATGTGGGAATAAGATTTGCTCTATTGGCTCTTGACAAACAGTATGGATTTGATTATTTATCTTCCGGTCCAGTATATAAAAGTCATCAAACTAATGGAAATTATCTTACAGTTGATTTTACTAGTAAAGGATCAGGTTTAGAATTTAAAAGTGATAATTATGGCTTTGAAATAGCGGGGGAGAATAATGAATTTTATTATGCTCGTGCTAAAATCATTAATAATAAATTAAGACTCTATTCTAAAAATGTTATAAACCCTTTAAATGTCAGGTATGGATGGAAAAACTGGACTATTGGATCACTGATAAATAAAGAAGGGTTACCCGCTTCGTCCTTTACAACAATCGACTAAAAAACGTCAAGAAATCATGTTATTATCACTATTAAAAAAGATTGTATTGTTAAGTTTATTTACAAAAATCTTTGCATGTTCTGAAAATTCAAGTAAAACAATTAGCAATAATTTCTTTCCAGGAAAAGAGTGGATAGACAATAATGGAGTTGCAATTAACGCCCATGGGGGAGGGGTATTATTTCATAATGGGACCTATTTTTGGTATGGGGAGCATAAAATTGAGGGTAAGATAGGCAATACTGCACAGGTAGGCGTTCACCTTTACACTTCTGAAAATTTATATCAATGGGAAGATAAAGGGATCGTCTTAAAAGTAAATGAGACTGACCCTAACTCTGAAATATATAAAGGATGTATACTGGAAAGGCCTAAGGTAATTTATAATAAAAAAACCAAAAAGTTTGTAATGTGGTTCCATTTAGAGCCCTTAAACATGGGATATACTTCAGCCAGAAGTGGTGTTGCATATTCAGATAGCCCATACGGCCCTTTTAATTTTTTAAAATCAGTAAGACCAAATGCTGGTGTATGGCCATTAAACGTTAAAGATTTTCACAAAAAAGAAGTCTCTAAAGATGTTAAAAGTGTATATGGTGGTGGCCCTGAGCATTTACCAAAGCACGTTGACAGTTTAAATATTCTTGGAAGAGATTTTGAAAAGGGACAAATGGCGAGAGACATGACTCTTTTTGTTGACGATGATGATAAAGCTTATCATATATATTCTTCTGAAGACAATAGCACTCTGCATATTTCAGAGTTAACAGAAGACTACCTCTCCCACGCTGGTAGGTATAAACGATTCTTCCCTAGTAAATTTAATGAAGCTCCAACCATAATGAAAACTTCCTCAGGAAAATACTTTATAATTTCATCTGGATGCACAGGATGGAGCCCAAACGCTGCCAGATCAGCAAGTTCTGATAATATTTTTGGTCCATGGAAAGAACTCAATAACCCATGTGTTAGTAAAGACTCCCTGACAACTTACAATTCTCAAAGTACCTATATTTTACCTGTTCATGGATTAAAAAACGCTTATATATTTATGGCAGATAGGTGGACTCCAGAAAATCCTATCGAAGGAAAATATATTTGGTTACCCATTGAAATTAATGGCAATAGGATTGAAATCAGTTGGAGGGATAAATGGAATTTGAACTTTTTTAATTAATTATCAAGTTCCAATTTAATTACAGAGGAGTTTTATTCTAAACATACTCAATAAAAAAAATGAAAAATAGTTTAACATTAATTTTATCATGTTTTCTTTTGGTTCAAATGAAAGCTCAAACTATAGATTCCCTAGAAGTGAAAATTTTTGCTGACACGGAATGGTGGGCTGGAATTATTTTTGAGGGAGATAAAATGCCTTTAAAAAATGGTTATGAAGCTGATTTGTTCGGGACGTGTTGGTATAACCAGATGCAGCCACTTTTATTGTCGACAAAGGGCGAATTGGTTTGGTCAGATGAACCGTTTAGATTCAAAGTAACTGATAAAAGGATTTTCTTCGATAAGGCATATGCTCCATTGGAGTATATGAAAGCCGGAGATAATTTAAGAGAGGCATATCTATATGCAAGTTCAAATTATTTTCCACCTTCTGGAAAAATGCCTCCCGAACTTTTCTTTTCGGTTCCACAATACAATACTTGGATTGAATTAACCTACAATCAGAATCAGAAAGATATCCTTGATTACGCCAGAGCAATTGTCGAAAATGGTATGCCGCCTGGAATAATCATGATAGACGATAATTGGCAAGAAGACTATGGAAAATGGAATTTTCATCAGGGAAGATTTCCAGATCCACGTGCTATGATGACAGAGCTAAAAGAGCTAGGGTTTATGGTGATGCTCTGGGTTTGCCCTTTTGTAAGTCCAGACTCTGATGTTTATAGGGAATTGGAAAAAAAAGGAGCATTTATGTTAGATGATCAAGAAAGGCCAGCAATGGTTAGATGGTGGAATGGAACAAGCGCCTTATTAGATCTTGCACACCCTGAGGGAGATAAATGGTTCAAAGGGGAACTTGACCGACTTATAGATGAATATGGGGTAGATGGATTTAAATTGGATGCTGGAGATTCGAGATTTTATAAGGGAATTAAGTCTGTAAAAGAATTAACGCCTAACGCGCATACTGAGTTGTTTGCAAAGGTTGGATTGGAATATCCATTTAATGAATACAGAGCTACCTGGAAAATGGGAGGGCAACCCTTAGTTCAACGTTTACATGATAAAAGCCACGACTGGACAGATATAAAAAAACTTATTCCACAAATGCTTTTGGAGGGACTAATGGGATACCCTTTTAGCTGTCCTGACATGATAGGGGGTGGACAATTTACATCTTTTTTGGATGACGCTCCTATTGACCAAGAATTGGTCGTTCGATCAACTCAGGTTCATGCATTGATGCCTATGATGCAATTCTCTGTTGCTCCATGGAGAATTTTAGATGAAACCCACTTTAAAGCAGTAATTGAAGCAGTTGATTTAAGAGAAATTTTTAAAAGTAAAATATTAAATCTTGCCAAAGAAGCATCTATATCAGGAGAACCAATCGTTCGCTCTATGGAATATGTTTTTCCATATAAAGGATACGCAAAAATTACAGATCAATTTATGCTGGGAGATGAAATATTGGTAACACCACTGCTATCCAAAGGTAAGAGATCAAGAACAGTTGTCCTTCCAAAAGGAAAATGGAAATCTGATAAAGGAAAACTTTACAGGGGGAATACTAATATTGAAATCCAGGTACCATTAAATAGGCTACCTTATTTTATTAAAATATAATAACTGAAGATATTAAAACACTTAATTATAGAACAATCAAATGAAAAATTTATTTTTTTTAAAAATTTATTTTTTGGGTATAATAATTACAACTGCTCAAGAAAAAAAAATTTCACTTTATCCAGAAGGGGTTACCTGTGAAAATAATTTAAAAGAAGATGTTGAATATGATTCATCAGGAAGAATTTTTAAAAAAGTGGTAAACCCTGAAATATGGTACTATCCGTCATTAAAAGCCCCGAAAAACAAAAAAAAAGCTGCAGTATTAGTAATCCCAGGTGGAGGTTATTGGGGCTTGTGGTTTGATAAAGAAGGAGTTGATGTTGCAAAGTGGTTAAACACTCTAGGAGTTTCAGCTTTTGTTTTAAAGCACAGAGTTCCTTATTGGGAATCAAATGATTGTAGGAGTAAAGTTGCTCTGCTAGATGCTCAAAGAGCTATAAGGATAATTAGAGCAAATTCAGGGAAGTGGGATATTAGTCAAAATAAAATTGGTGTTCTAGGTTTTTCAGCTGGGGGTCATTTAGCATCTACTTTATCAACGCATCATGACAATGGTTTAGAGTTATCTAATTTTGAAATTGATAAAACAAGCAGTAGACCAGATTATTCCATTTTAGTCTACCCAGTAATTACTATGAAACCACCTTATGCACATATGGGATCAAGAAAAAATTTACTTGGAGAAATTCCAAATGAGGAATACGTAACTTATTTTTCAAATGAACTTCAAGTTCGAAAGGATACTCCACCTGCAATCTTATTCCATACTGATCAAGACGAGGGAGTTCCTGCTGAAAATAGTATAAAATACTATTTGTCACTAAGAAAATATAAGATTCCAGCAGAGATACATATTTGGCAAAGGGGGATTCATGGTTTGGGCCTTTCTAAACAAGATGAATTGCCGTTTAAGAATTGGCCTAAGACTTGTGAGCAGTGGATGATTGATAGAAAAATAATTGACTAATTACCTAATTAAGTTGTTAATTGAGAATATTTCTAGTAGAAATAACTAAATCCAAATTAATAAACAAAAACTTAAAATTGAAACTTATAGATTTATTGTGTTGAAAAAAATAACTCTTTTATTAAAAATTGGTTCCGTATTTTATCTTTGTTTTGACTGTGAATTAAGTGCTCAAGACTTATCAAATCAACTCATTTTAAGTCCTCTTTTTTCTAATCATATGGTGCTTCAGCAAAATACAGCTGTTAGCTTTTGGGGAAAATCTAGTCCAAACAATCTAATAAAAGTTACTGGAAGCTGGGGGGAGACAAATTCAATAATATCCAATAGTGAAGGCAATTGGGAGCTTAAACTTTTTACCCCACCCGCGGGCGGCCCATATGAGATAGAAGTTAAAAATTCAAAAAAAACAATCAAATTAAAAGATGTTTTAATTGGAGAGGTATGGCTTGCATCCGGACAATCGAATATGGGGATGATATTAAATTCTTGTGATAATTGTATAGATAATCAGGATGAAGAAATAAAAAGAGCAAATTACAGAAACTTACGATTTTTCAGTGTTTTAGAGGATTTAACTGGTGAGAGTCTTGAAAATCAAAAATGGGTAAAAACAACTCCTAATAATGCATCAAAATTCAGTGCAGCAGCCTATTTTTTTGCCAGAGAATTACACCAAAAACTGGATGTTCCAATTGGAATAATAAGTTCAAGTTGGGGAGGAACTGGCGTTAAGTCATGGATTAGTAATAAAAAATTAAAAGCTATTAGTTCGAACAAAGATTTATTACCAAAAAATATTGACGATGATTTAGTAAAACTGGAAAGGTTAAGATTTAATGACTCAATTGCTGAACTTAACAAAAAGGAACTAGGTCTTATTACATATGATTTACCAAAACCCTATTTTCTTTGGAATGAGAAAATTGTATGGAATTTTGATTTGTGGGGTAAATTTAATAGAGATTGGGCTGATCTTGACTTAAATGATATAGAATACAAAAAAAATGATTTTAATGACTCAAGTTGGAATTATATCCCAAAGTCAATTGAGCAGGATGCGTCGAAAACAAAAAATGGGTTTTTTAATTACATTTTTCAAGCTGATAACTCTTCCTTATCAAGCGGTATAGTTTGGTTGAGAACTAAAATTTTAATTGATGATATCAGTGAAGATTATTCACTTATAATAAATAATGGAATTGATCATGTTGATCAAACATTTTTTAACGAAAAATTAGTTGGAAACACCTTTTCAATCGATGGAAATAGGAACTATAAAATACCAATAAATCTTCTAAATAAAGGGGAAAATGTAATTGCAATGAGAATTACAAATCTTGGAGGGGATGGAGGTTTTAAAAACCCTGTAATTTTAAAAAACAAAAATACATCCAAAAAGATAAACTTCTCTGAGTTTAAATTTAAACACCATGGTTTCATTACAAATGGGAGTTCCGTATTAATCCATAATTACACCTTAAATGATTTAACTACTAATTATAAAGAAATTGAGGATAAGATTCATAGAGGATATGTAACCAACTCACCCTATGGTAATTCAATTTCTTTTGAAGAGATGTTGAAGCCATTGATTCCTTATACCTTGAAGGGGGTAATATGGTATCAAGGAGAGGCAAATGTATCTGAATATAAAGATTATCATGAATTGTTTTCTGGCATGATTGATGATTGGAGAGAGAGATGGGGTTATAACTTCCCTTTTTATTATGCTCAAATCACTCCATATAATTTTAATGATGATCAATATTCTCATGAGCTTAGAGACGTTCAAAGGTTGGCCTTGCAAAAAACTACTAACACAGGAATGGCTGTATTGATGGATATAGGTGAGAAAGATAATGGCCACCCTCCCAACAAACAGGATGTTGGAAAAAGACTTGCTCTGTTGACATTAAACAGGGATTACAATTTTAATCTAGTTGATTCAGGACCACTTTACTCAAATCATAAGTTAGTAAAGGGATCAATTGAAGTTTCATTTGATCATGTCGGGTCTGGATTGATAGCAAAAGGAAATTTAGATGGTTTCGAAATTGCCGGGGATGACGATTGTTTTTTCCCAGCTAAAGCACATATTGAAAAGAATAAAATTTATGTTTATTCCAAAGAAGTTAAATCACCAAAAAACGTAAGGTATGGATGGAAAAATTATTTTGATGCTACTTTGTTTAACATTGAAGGTCTTCCTGCTTCGTCCTTTAATTCTTTAAATAAATAAAAATTCAATAGGAATGGTTTTGATTGTTAAAAGGAAGGTTAAAAATGCAGCAATTATAAATCATCTAATGCAGTAAATAAAGGAATTGTTTTCAGTAAAAATAAAGGTGAAGCTCAATTTGTTAAATCTTAGATATTAAGGTTAGTAAAAAAAAATTTTAAAAAAATGTAGGGGTTTTGAAAAAATGCTTTGTTTTATTATGAAAAAACATGTTTGATTGAGTATAACCATTATAAATTAAGTCATTTATATTAATTTGGTAAGAAAAATATTTCTTTATTTTTCAATGATGAAGATGCTGTTTAATTTTAATCAATTAATAAGTCATAATTAGAGTTTTAGATTTGTGCTTAGTATTTGAAATAATTAAACATCCATACATGAGTTTAAATGATTAGAGAGAAAAGAGTTATCGCTTTGCTGGTTGTAATCATGGTTTTGATTGGACTTCTTGTTTACAGTTTAAAACCAGAACAACAAGTTGATTTTGCTTCTGATGTTAAACCGATTCTTAATAAACATTGTATTTCATGCCATGGGGGTGTAAAGAAAAATGCTGGCTTTAGTGTTTTGTTTGAATCTGAAGCTATGGCAATTACTAATTCAGGTAAGCCTGCTATTTTTAGAGGAAGCGCACGAAAGAGTGAATTGATTCAACGATTGAATCATTCTGATCCAGAATTACGAATGCCTTACCAAAAGCCCCCATTGTCAGAAGATGAGATCAAAATACTTACTGATTGGATTAATCAGGGGGCTAAATGGGGGACACATTGGGCTTACCAGTCTGTTGATA
>MDSV01133172.1_pt1 | contig 21568 bp, 23 predicted proteins | sample 810851 | NCBI WGS metagenome assembly MDSV01 (sample SAMN05326640, study PRJNA326480) | marine metagenome | isolation source: seawater | place: Atlantic Ocean: North East | collected 2012 | reverse complement strand
TTTCTCTAAAATCTATTCTGCTTTAGAGATGTATGACGTTGAAAAACTTTATGTTGAAAAAGAATCACTAGAATCTAGAGGTTTAACAGAAGATGATCTTTCTGTTGATGTTAAAATTATTAATTCTAAAGAAATGAAAAAACTAATTACAGATAGTGAGGTTATATTTAATTTCTAATGTTACATACTGTTAATAAATCTCCATTTGAAAAGAATAGTTTAGAAACTTGTCTGCGTCTGATCGAAGATAATTCAACACTCCTTTTAATCGAGGATGCTGTTTACGGTGCACTTAAAAATACTAATATTGAAGAGAAGATTATAAACGCACAAACAAATATTAAGTTGTATGTTCTAGGACCAGATTTAAAGGCTAGAGGACTTGATAAAAACTCTCTAATCACTAATATAGAGATTATAGACTACAAAGGTTTTGTTAAATTAGTAGCAGAAAATGAAAAAATACAAAATTGGCTTTAAATAAGAGGAGTAAATTATGCCTATAGAAGTAAACGGAAAATCTTTTGAAACTGACGAGGAAGGCTATTTAGCTAACTTAGGTGAATGGGAAAAAGATCTCGCAACTGCAATGGCTGCAGAAGATGGAATTGATCTCGGCGATGATCATTGGGAAATTATTAATTTTTTACGCGAATACTATGAAGAGTATCAAATAGCGCCAGCAGTAAGAGTTCTTACAAAGGCTGTCGGTAAAAAATTAGGTAAAGATAAAGGTAATAGTAAATACTTATACGAGCTATTTCCATACGGACCAGGCAAACAAGCTTGTAAGTTTGCAGGTTTGCCAAAACCTACTGGTTGCGTATAACACACTATTATTAGGGAGAGATAAGGTATGTCATTTGTGACCATATTCTATGGAATATCATTCTATGTGGCTACCTTAATCCTTTTTATTGGGTTGTCGTATCGTATCTATGAATATGCAACTATACCTGCTCCCTTAAAAATCCCCACACCTCCAGCTCCAAAAACAAAAAAAGGTGTAGCTGTTAGGTTAATACGTGAGGTTGTCTTTTTTGAAAGTTTATTCAATGCAACTAAATGGACATGGTTATTTGGTTGGCTTTTCCATTTCGCACTATTACTTGCAGCATTTAGACATTTAAGATATTTTACAGACCCTGTATGGTTTTGGGTTTCTTGGGAAATCGTGCAAGCAGCTGGCCACTATGCTGCATATGTCATGCTCTTCGGTCTTTTTGGTTTATTGGGTCGGCGCATCTTTGTGGATCGAGTGAGATATATATCTAATCCCTCAGATTATTTAATGTTAATCTTAATAATTTTAATTGCCTTATCTGGTTTACTAATGAAATGGTTTCATACTGATATCTTTGCAGTTAAACAATTTTTCATAGGTCTAATGTATTTTCAGTGGGCCGAATTACCAAATGATTTTATTTTGTTATTACATCTATCCCTTGTCTTACTTTTAATGATAATATTTCCTTATAGTAAATTACTGCATGCTCCTGGTTTATTTTTTAGTCCTACAAGAAATCAACCAGATAATGCTAGAGATCAAAGGCATATTGCTAATTGGGCAAAAAAATTAGAGTCGAAACGTTAAAGGAATTATTATGGCTGTTAAAGAGTTCGAAAAACCAGAACTGCAAGAATTCCCAACTATTCCTAAGTTGGTAGAAGAGGCTACTTCACATTTAGCACCATTTAAATCTAAAGAAGAATTTCAACAGTCTCTCGGTTACCCTGGAGAATTAGTTGATAATTGGGAGGAAGTTGCTCTGGACAAAATGGGCGATCTTCTTAAGAGATATAGATCTTTGCGAGTATACATGGATTCTTGTATTCAATGCGGCGCTTGTACTGATAAATGCCATTATTATCTTGGTACCAAAGACCCCAATAATATGCCAGTAGGAAGACAAAACTTAATGAGAGGTGTTTATAGAAAACATTTTACGTTACCTGGAAAATATTTTCCAAAACTTGTTGGTGCAGTTGATTTAACCAAAGAAGTTCTTGATGATTGGTATTCTTATTATCATCAATGTTCGCAATGTAGGAGATGTGCTGTTTTTTGTCCTATTGGAATTGATACAGCTGAAATTTCAATGGCAGCCAGGGAAATAATGGATTCAATTGGGGTCGGACAGAAATATTGTAATGAAATAATTGGTAAGGTTAATAAGATAGGAAATAACCTCGGTTTGCCAGAACCTGCTCTAGCTGACACATTAGAAGGGTTAGAAGAAGATGTCTTAGAAGAAACTGAGGTAGATGTAAAATTTCCATTGGATATAAAAGATTCTGATGTCCTGCTTGTGACCCCTTCAGCTGATTTCTTTGCAGAGCCACATGTTGATGGGTTGATGGGCTATGCAAAAGTTTTTCATCAAGCTGGCATTAGTTGGACTTTGAGTTCTCATGCAAGTGAAGCAGCAAATTTTGGAATGTTTATTGGTAGCTACGATAATATGAGAAAGCTAGCACTAAGAATACGTGAAGCCGCGCTCGAGCTCAACGTTAAGCGGATAGTATTTGGAGAATGTGGTCATGCTTGGCGTGTAGCCTATAGCTTTCTTAATACACTAGCAGGGCCTTTTGATTTCCTTGATCCTAGATATCCTGTTCCACAGCATATATGTGAACTTACTCACGATTTAATGAATAAAAATGTATTACAGTTCGATAAATCTGCTAATGACGATAAAGTTTTGACCTTTCATGACTCATGTAATGTTGCGAGAGCGTCAAATATGGGAGATATTATTGGCGGTCAGTTTACATTACCTAGGGACATAATACGTGCTACAACAAATAACTTTTATGATATGGAGGAAGAGTCTATTCGAGAAAAAACCTTCTGTTGCGGCGGCGGCGGCGGTCTCTTAACAGATGATTTAATAGAACTAAGAATGAAAGGAGCTCAACCTCGAATGGAAGCATTAAAACGTGTCGTAGAAGACCATGGCGTTACTCATATGGCTGCAATATGCGCCATCTGCAAGAGTCAGTTCTCCAAGGCATTCCAGTATTATGGCTTCGAATTAGACCAGATAATAAGCCTCCATCAATTGGTGGGTGATGCCCTCATTATGAATAAAAAAGAGCTTTAGAGCTATAGTTCTTATGCTATAATCATCGTATATTAGATAAGAATAATAAGCTTATATAAAGTGTGAGATTGCTATGACTAAGTTAGAAGAAACAGTTAATTTGATGAAAGAAGAAAATACCTACAGAAGGTATGAAGATGGTGATCACAAACACAAAGATTTTTCAAAGCAAATATTTAACGAAGACAAATCACACAAATGTCCTACGTATATTCATAAGACTCCTCCATGTCAAGGCAGTTGTCCATCAGGGGAAGACATTAGAGGTTGGTTGCAGATTGTGAGGGGGATTGAAAAAGCACCCGAAGGAATGAGTATGTCAGAATATGCATTTAGACGTTCTACTACTGCCAATCCTTTTCCTTCTCAAATGGGTAGAGTGTGCCCAGCGCCATGTCAAAGTGGGTGTAATAGAAACGAGGTTGATGATTATGTTGGAATTAATGCAGTTGAGCAGTTTATTGGTGATAAAGCGTTCCAAGAGAATTATAAATTCGATCTTGCTCCTAAACTTTTAAAAGAAAGAGTTGCAATTATTGGCGGTGGTCCTGCTGGTCTATCAGCAGCATTTCAGTTAAGGAAAATGGGTTATGCTTCAACTATTTTTGAAGAGAGGGAAGAACTCGGGGGAATGATGAGATATGGCATCCCAAATTATCGAACACCTAGAGATATTCTTGATGCAGAAATAAATAGAATTCTTGAACTAGGTGATATTGAAATTGTCTTAAACAAAAGAGTAGGTAAAGATATTCCGCTGGATGAAGTGGAGAATTCACATGATGCTGTGTTATGGACTATCGGTTGTTGGAATGGCAAAGCTCTTCCACTCGAAGGCAGTGATGCGCCAAACTGTCTAAGTGGCGTAGCTTTTTTAGAAGCTTTTTGTCAGGGCAGACTAAAAGTTGGCTCTAAGAAAGTTGTCTGTGTAGGAGGCGGTGACACCTCTATAGATGTTGTTTCTGTTGCAAGAAGACTAGGTCATATTTCAAATCTAAACCCTCAAGAGAGTCCAGAATCAATTGTACATGGCTATGTAGCACAAGATGTTTCTGAGTCTGCTGTTAAAGAAGGTGCAGATGTTACATTAACATCCTTATTTCAAAAAGAAGAAATGACAGCGGCTGAACAGGAAGTTAATGATGCTATGCATGAAGGGGTAACCATCATTAATGGTGTCTTACCAATTCGTATTGAAAAAGATGATAGTGGGAGAGCAGTAGCATTAGTTATTTCAGACTGTAAATTTGAAGACAACAAACCTGTTCCTATAGAAGGTACAGAAAAGAGATTAGAAGCGGACTTAATAATATCTGCTATTGGACAATCACCTGACATCGAAGGTTTGGAAGAAATGGGTAATGAACATGGTTTCTTTGATATCGATGATTTTTATAGACATAAAACTAAAGAAGGTCACTTTGTAGCAGGCGATATAGTAAGACCTCATCTATTAACCACTGCAATTGGACAAGGCTCCATTGCATCACAGTCTATTAAAAGTTTCTTTGAAAATAAGGATTTCAAACGTAGACCAAAAGTTGATGTTCATCATTTTAATCTTTTAGATAAACTAAGAGAAACTGAGCTCGCACCTGAAACGTATACTGCGCCAGTAGAGACACCTGATCTACTCAGAGGGACCGATACTAGTAATGCTGTTGTCCATAACTATGAGGATAGATCTGCTCAAGAAATCATACCATCTACGGAGTTATTTTTAGGACACTTCAAACATGAAGACAGGTTCAAGAGAGGAGAGGCTGTTCCTGTAGGTGATGAGGTTATAGATCACTATGAAGATAGAATTATTGGCTTAACTGAGGAAGATGCGATTAAGGAAGCTAGTAGATGTATGAGTTGCGGAATGTGTTTTGAATGTGATAACTGCGTAATTTATTGTCCACAAGATGCAGTTTTCCGTGTCAAAAAAGATGAAGCAACAATGGGCAGATATGTAGACACAGATTATGATAAATGTATAGGCTGTCATATATGCGCTGATGTATGCCCGACCGGTTATATTAAAATGGGTTTAGGCGAGTAATCAGTCAAGCTAATTGGTAATAACTGGGGAGAGAGATTAGTGTACCAACTTGTTAAAAGCTTTGCTTTTGTGATATTTTTTTTTAACCCATTATCAGTAACTTCTCATGGTGATGAAAAACATCTAATCAGAGGTCAATCTAAAGCTGATACGATGGAACAATGTGTTGAACCTACCTCAATTATGCAAAAAGAGCATTTTAAGTTTCTTTATCATCAGCGTGATAAAACAGTAATCAAAGGAGTGAGGACAAAAAAACACAGTTTCGCTAATTGTATTGATTGCCATGTTTCTTATGATAATGAGGGTGAACCAATTCCAGTTAATAGTGAAGGACAATTTTGTCAAACATGTCATATAGAAACAGCTGTAAATATTGATTGTTTTAGTTGTCATGCCTCTGTGCCGCGAGGAAAATCAGCTATACTTAATACAAAAGATAAAATAAAACAATCAACTTATATAAACAATGAAATTAAGAGTTTAGTTAAATATTTTAAAGATGTAAATTATGAAAATTAATCAATTTTTAACAAGACGTGATTTTTTAGTTAAGTCTATTACTGCTATATCTACAATCTATATTATTCCAGATATCATGCCTCCTGCAGTTGCAGCTAAACCACTTGATAAAGAGGTTGATTCGTCTACTAAGTGGGCAATGAATGTAGATGTCGATAAATGTGTAGAGGGATGTTCGGCTTGTGTCGATGCTTGTGTAGACGAGAATGGTTTATATGGATTTGATAGGCCTGAGACTGATTCTCAATGGATAAGAAAATTAACTATAAAAGATATAAAAACTGAAAAAATAACAACATTACCAATGATGTGTCAACATTGTGAAAATCCTCCATGTTGCGATGTTTGTCCGACAGGTGCATCCTTTAGAAGAGAGGATGGCATTGTGATGGTCAACCAACATACATGCATTGGTTGTAGGTATTGTATGATGGCTTGTCCTTTTAAAGCTAGATCATTTGTACATGAAAATTTAACAGAGCAAGTTACTAATGCACCGCGAGGTAAAGGTTGTGTTGAAAGTTGTAACTTCTGTGCCAATAGAATTGATCATGGAAGTGACACTACAGCTTGTGAGGAAGCCTGTATGAAAGAAGGGCACCAAGCTATTTCATTTGGAGATCTATCTAATCCTAATAGTCGTGTGAATAAAGCAATTGAAAATAAATCTGGAAGAAGACTGCGTGCAGATTTAGCTCTTAAACAAAGGGTTACTTATTCAGGTTTTTAAAAATGGATAAAATATCATTCATAAAATTTATAATTGATCCTAAGATATTCTGGTTTAAGTTTATTTTTCTTGGCTTCTTTGTTTTACTTGGGTTCTTATCTTCATTATATATGGAGCATGAGGGTCACTACATAACAGGTATGAATAATCAAATCGTATGGGGAATGCCTCATATGTTTGCTGTTTTTTTAATAGTTATAGCATCTGGTGTTCTAAATATTGCATCACTTTCTTCCGTCTTTAATAGAAAACTTTATAAACCACTAGCACCATTGTCCGCACTTATGGCTATCGCATTTTTGTTAGCTGGCTTAATAATATTAGTTCTTGACCTTGGAAGACCCAACAGACTCATTATTGCCATGACTACATATAATTTCAAATCTATATTTGCATGGAATATTTTCCTTTATTCTGGTTTTGCAGTTATCTTGGCAGCATATATGTGGACAATGTTAGATCGTGAAGTAAATAGATATTCAACATATATGGGGACCTTTGCTTTTGGATGGAGGATTATACTTACCACTGGAACTGGGTCTATATTTGGTTTCCTTGTTGCTAGAGAAGCTTATGCGACAGCTATTTTAGCTCCACTATTTATCATCATGTCTTTATTATATGGAACCGCGGTTTATTATTTAATCATTCGTACAATCAATCGCTACCTTAAATTCAATATTTCTGAAGAAATTATTTGTAATCTTAAAAAACTTACAATCTACTTCTTATTTGCAAATATATATTTTCTTGCCTTATATCATGTAACTAATTTATATATAGCAAAACATATAAACTTTGAACTATTCATACTAACTTCTGGAGGAATTTATACACTTATCTTTTGGATAGGACAGGTTTTAATTGGCTTAATAGTTCCCCTTGTTATTGTCATGAATAATCGCATTAAAGATACAGTTGCTCTTAAGTATGCATCAATACTAATATTATTGGGTGGTTTTGCTGCAATGCATGTAATCATAATCGGTGGGCAAGCCTTCCCTTTGAACATCTTCCCTGATCATATAATTCTGGATAGTGCATTTTATGATAATGTCGTCCATTCTTATACCCCATCTATTTTTGAATTTATACTTGGCCTAGGTGGAGTAGCGCTAGCATTAATAATTACATTAATAGGAATTGCAAATTTCAAATTTCTTCCCATTATGATATCTTCGGCTAAAGTTAAGACTGAAAAAGAATAGATGGTTATATTGCTGTGAAATCATATCTTATCGCATCATCTAAAAAGTCATCAGGTAAAACTGTAATATCAACTGGCTTATCTTCTGTAATTAAGGATATTGATAAATCCTTGTCAATTTTTAAAAAAGGACCAGATTACATCGACCCCCTCTGGTTATCTAAGGCTGCTAAGACCAATTGCTATAATCTTGACTTTTATACAATGACTAATGCTGAAATATCTAAACTATATAAATCAGTTACTATAAAATCAAACATATCATTAATTGAAGGTAATAAAGGACTTTTTGATGGAATGAGCCTAGATGGAAGTGATAGTAATGCGGCTCTAGCTAAATTATTAAAATCAGAAGTTCTATTGGTAATTGATTGTAGTGGTATAACAAGAGGAATTGCTCCACTACTAAGCGGCTATGAAAACTTTGATAAAAAGATTAAATATAAAGGAGTAATATTAAATAAAATAGCCAGTGACAGACATGAGGGAAAAATCATAAATGCTATCCATGAGTATACAAATTTAGACGTAATAGGCTCTGTTCATAAGAATACAAAATTGGATATTATGGAGCAACAGTTGGGCCTAGAGCCTACTTTTCTGAATAATAGTACCAACAAGGTTATAAAATCTATTTCTTCTGTGATTAAATCTTCTGTTGATATTGATAGATTGATTAAGAGAAATATTAAAAATAAAAAAACTGATAAAACCATAATTAAGTTAACTCGAAAAAGATTTTGTGATCTTAAAATTGGCATAGCAAAAGATAATGCTTTTGGTTTCTACTATGCTGATGATATTGAAAAACTCAAATCCTATGGAGTTCAAATAAAATATTTTAATACCTTAAAAGATAAATCATTGCCAAAGGTTGATGGTGTATTGATAGGCGGAGGATTCCCTGAAAATGTGGCTGATAAGTTAAGCAAAAATATAAGTATGAAGAAATCAGTTAAATCATTTATTGACTCAAATATGCCTATATATGTTGAGTGTGGGGGTTTAATGTATCTCTCTAAATCAATAAAATATAACTCTAAAACCTATAAAATGGTTGGGGCTATTAATGGGGAGGTTAATATGCTAAAAAGACCCGTAGGAAGAGGTTACGTTGATATATTAACAAGTAAAAATCATCCGTGGATGAAATCAAATTTACTAATCAAAGCACATGAGTTCCACTATTCTAAAATTCAGCTAGATGATAAATATAGTTATGCTTATCAAGTGAAAAGAGGTTATGGTATTAATAATAAAGCCGATGGTATAATACATAAAAACTTATTAGCATCATATATTCATATTAGGGATACACAAAAATCTAGATGGATAAAAAACTTTTTGACATTTATCATGGATAATAAAATAAAAAATGAAACAAAAACAAATATTTGAAATTACAAATAATGCTGCAGAGCAGATAATTAAATCTTCAGAATCTTCAGATTCAAAAGATTGGCCTTTAAGGATTGCAGTAAATGTTTCTGATGATGGTAAATTTAACTATCTAATGGGCTTTGATCAATCTAAGGAGGAAGATCTTAGGCTTAAAATTAATAATGTTGAGATAATAATCTCTCCAGATTCGATGATTTATTTGAAGAACTGCAAATTAGATTATGTTGAGTTAGAGAAGGATGTTAAAGAATTTATTTTTCTTAATCCGAATGATCCTGCTTATTCACCACCAGACGAAAGTTTGGATGAGAACATAACTCACGATTTATAAATTTCTAAGTTCCTTGGGAATGCTAAATACTATATCTTCTTTTATTTTATCATTGCCTATATTTTTTAAAATAGCCCCTTCTTCGATAAGATAAGAGGTAACTTCATCAAGCAATATTTCTGGAGCTGATGCACCAGCTGTAATTCCAATAGTTTTTTTGTCTTTTAGTGCATCAAGGTCTATATCATTTTTATTATCTATTAGTTTAGATGGAATATTATTTTTAATAGCTAACTCAGATAGTCTTCTTGAGTTTGAACTATTTATGGAACCAATAACAAGTAAGTAGTCACAATCTTTTAGAATAGACTTCACGGCATCTTGTCTATTTTGTGTTGCATAACATATATCGCTTTTTATAGGTGCCTTTATAGTGGGAAATTTATCAATCAATTTTGATATTATATCTTTAGTATCATCTATCGATAGAGTGGTTTGTGTGGCATATGCTACTTCATTGTTTTCAATATTAAGTTTAACAACATCATCCATGGTCTCTATGAGATGGATTTCTCCTTTTTCTGAAGAGTACTGTCCCATTGTACCTTCTATTTCTGGATGACCTTTATGTCCTATCAGAACAACATCTATACCTGCCATTGCATATTTATGAACTTCAAGATGAACCTTGGTCACTAACGGACATGTAGCATCAAATATCTTCAAATTCTTTCTTCTGGCATCCTCCTTTATCTTTATTGATACACCATGAGCACTATATATTAATATTGACTCTTCTGGAATAGACTTTATTTCTTCTATGAAGATAACACCTTTTTTTTCTAAGTTATTAATCACATGTTTATTATGAACGACCTCATGTTTTACATATACTGGTGCACCAAAAAGCTCTATGGCTCTATTGACTATATCTACAGCTCTTTCTACGCCAGCACAAAAACCTCGTGGCGTAGCTAGAACTAAATTGGTATCTTTGAATAGTTTACCCATATATCTTTATAATCTTAACCTTAAATAGAATTTTTTGTCCTGCTAGAGGATGATTTAAATCTAATATAACATCATCAGTGTTAATTTGCTTAATCATAGCAAAAGCGAGATCGGTCTCACCGCCATTTTTTTTGACATCAATTTCGATAACATTCCCTTTTTTTATCATTTCTTTATTAGGGAAAGCTGATATTTTTACGCTTTTAACTTTATTTGTATCTCTTGTGCCAAATGCATCAGCTGGCTCTAAAGTCATAGTTTGTTCACTATTTTGTTTTAGACCATAAAGTGTAATTTCTAATTTCTGGGGTATTGTCCCATCGCCTATTGTGATTTTTACAGGTTTTGAATTAAAAGTTGACTCAAATTCTATTCCTTCCATATTTGAAATAGAGTAGTGTAAATCAACAACTGATTGAAATTTAATCATTTAAACCATCACTTTTAAAATAACTAGTTATGAACAGGATTGCACCAATAGAAATAGAGGCATCCGCAATATTAAATACAGCTGGGAAATAAAAGTTACCATAGTGCACAATAATAAAGTCAAAAATTGAACCATTGATTATTCTATCTATATAATTACCCAATGCCCCGCCAATAATTAGAACATATGAAAGCAATAATAATTTTGAACTAGAATGTATATCTCGGGAAAATATATATATTAAATATATAATTATCATTGATATTATGATTAATAATATATAATTTAATATTAAAGAGTCAGAGTCAAATAAACTAAAAGCTATGCCTTTATTATAAAACTTTTCTAAATATATATAATCATTCAATATATAATATTTATTTTCTAATAAGATTTGTTTAACATAAATCTTGGATAGATAGTCAAAGAATATAATAATCATAATTGGTATTATAAGGAGTAATCTCATTTAGCCTAGTAGTCTTTTTTCGCCATTACCAAATATGTTATCGTGACATCTGCTACATATTTTTTCATGTTCCTTAATAGAACCAACGGATTTATGTTTGTGCCAGCATCTATCACACTTAGTATTATTATTCTCCTGGATCACAATTTCTTCATTCCCATCCTCAGATTCATTCATATTAAGTTTACATGCTGATGTAATAAAAATAAATTTTAATTCATCTTCATATTGCACTAATGCATCATAAGTTTTTTTATTAACAGTCAAGTTCAATGTTGCATCTAAAGATGAACCTATCTTTCCTCGACTTCTGGCATCATCCAATGCTACTGCGACTGGGTGTTTTAGAGAAAATAGTGCGTCTCCAATAAATTTCTCTTCATCACTGATAGGAAACGTTGCCATCGACCATTCTTCTAGGAAGACTGACTCATATTTTTTATCATCCATACTTTGATATATCTCTTCAGCAGTGAAAGATAGTATAGGTGCTATCCAAACATTCATCATTCTTAGAATATTGTAGCAAACAAATTGACTAGCTTTTCTTGCATCACCATCAACCTTTGAGGTATATAATCTATCTTTTATAATATCTAAGTAATAACCACCAAGATGTATAGTGCAGAAATTTTGTATATCTTGAACTATCTGATGAAATTTAAAATTCTCATAATTTTTTTTAATGGTCTTTTGCATCTTAACTGTCTCATGAAGCATCCATTTATCAAGTATTGTCAAATTATTTAGATTCGAATCTTTTTCCTGAGAATAGTCTGCTGTATTAGATATTAAAAATTTAATAGTATTTCTTATCCTCCTATATCCCTCAGAAGCTCTTTTTAAAATTTCCTCTGATATATGCATTTCTTTTGTGTAATCTGTGGTAGCAACCCATAATCTAAGAATATCTGACCCTTTGCTTTTTATAATACTTTGAGGGGCAATAACATTGCCTTGAGACTTGGACATTTTTTGACCATCAGCGTCCACAACAAAACCATGAGTAAGCACGTTTTTGTAGGGTGGTTTATTTATTATCGCCAGTCCAGTAATAAGGGAAGATTGGAACCAGCCTCTATGTTGATCTGAGCCCTCAAGATACAAGTCAGCCGTGTCACCCAGCCCTCTCTGTTGCATTACAGAAATATGTGAAACTCCAGAGTCAAACCATACATCAAGTGTGTCAGTAATCATAAAATAGTTTTTATAATCATCAACAAGTTTTTTTTTGTCATATTCAAACCATCCTTCTATATTTTTTTCTGAAATAATTTCAGCAGCTTTATTTAAAATCTTAGATGTATCTTTATGCAAGAGGTTGGTATCTTTATGTATAAACAACGGTATTGGGACTCCCCAAAATCTTTGCCTTGAAATACACCAGTCTGGTCTATTTACGATCATATTTTTTATACGATCATAACCCCATTTGGGTATCCAATTTATAGAGTTTAGATTTTCATCAATACTTTTTCTAAGATTATTTTGATCCATGCTAACAAACCATTGTGGCGTCGCTCTAAAGATCAATGGGGTTTTAAATCTCCAACAATGTGGATAACTATGAATATATCTTTCATGATTTAAAATTCTATCATTTTCTCTCAGGCAATCCATAATTGGAGCATTAGCTTTTCTAACATGCAATCCACCAAAAAGTTCTAGGCTATCAATAAATACGCCTTTATCATTAACAGGATTAAATACCTCAAGGTTATTGTTTAATCCTGCTACATAATCATCTTGTCCATGGCCAGGCGCAATATGGACTAATCCTGTTCCATTATCTGTTGTTACATGATCAGCTATAATTATTGGTACTATTTTTTTATAAAAAGGGTGTTCCGTATTATAAGAAAGTAAATCTTTCCCTTCGAAAGATTTTAAAATATCTTTAGACACTTTTTCATTAGCAATTTTATTAATAAAATTATTTATTAGATCATTGGCAATTATAATATATTTTCCTTTAACTTTAATTAATACATAATTAATATCAATACCTACTGCTACTGCTTGGTTGGCAGGCAAAGTCCATGGTGTTGTTGTCCATATACAACAATATATATCATCTTCAATATATTCTAATGAAAAATCTTGTTTAAAATTTTTTTGTTCTGATATTTTAAATAGAACATCTACAGCATCAGATGTAATATCTTTGTATTCTACTTCAGCTTCAGCTAAAGCAGATTCAGACTCGATGCACCAATGAACAGGTTTAGATCCATAGTAAATATGATTGTTTTCTATAATCGCCGATAAGCTTCTTACTATTGATGCTTCAAATTCTTTATCCATACTCATGTATGCATTATCCCAGTCAGCAGAAATCCCTAATCGTTTAAAATCTATTTTTTGTTTATCAACTTGTTTTTGAGCATAATCTCTACATGCTTTTCTAAAGCTATTTTTATCATCTTTGAATTTAGATTTTCCAAATTTCTTTTCTACCATTAATTCAATTGGTAAGCCATGGCAATCCCAACCCGGTATAAATGGAGAGTCAAAGCCAGAGATTGTTTTACTTTTTATAATAATGTCTTTTAGTATTTTATTTACTGCATGTCCTATATGGATATCCCCATTAGCATACGGAGGTCCATCATGAAGAATGTATTTTTTATATCCCTCGCCTTTTTTTCTTATTGATTCATATAATTTAATATCATCCCAATGTTTCATAATCTCGGGCTCTCGATTAGGAAGATTCGCCTTCATTGGAAATTTCGTTGACGGTAAATTTAAAGTATCTTTATAATTCATTATTTGCTCTTAAAATTGTCAAGGCTTTTTGATAATCATTATTCATTTGTTCAATTAATTCTTCCTTAGAATTAAACTTAATTTGATCTCTTAGCTTATCTAAAAACACTATTTTAATTTCTTCATCATAAATATTTTCATTAAAATCGAATATATAAACTTCTAAACTGTTCTCTATACCAGAAAATGTTGGCTTATTACCCCAACTAGCTAAGCCATATCTATTCTGTTTATTTCTGATAAATACTTCGACTAAAAATATACCATTTATTGGATAAAAATTATATATGTTAATATTGGCTGTCGGATAGCCCAGCTCTCGACCTCTTTTTTCTCCATGTTCTACTTTTCCTGAGATTGAAATTGGATTTTTTAATAGTTTATTTGCACTTCTAAAATCACCTGAAATAATTAATTCTCTAATATAGCTACTACTCAATATTGATTTATCTGTTGTTAAAATCTTTTCTAAGTCAGTAATATTTAAATAAAATTTGTCTTTATCGGGATTTCCATCATTCTCCAGTTCTTGAGCATAATCTTTAAGTAAATTAATGTCACCTAATCTTTTATGACCAAATCTAAAGTTACTTCCGATTGTTAAAGAACTTATATTTAATTTATCTATTAAAATACCTTTTATGAAGTCATCTGCAGTAATCTGAGAAAACTCTTTATTAAATGGAATTATGAAAAGATGCTTAAAGCCAGATTCTGAAAATATTTTGATTTTATTTTCGATACTCATAATCCTAAAGAATCCAGTTTTTTTAAAAAACTCTTCTGGCATTGGATCAAATGTAATTGCTGTAAGTTCTGCATTATGCGTTCTATTTTGAACGGTTTGATCTATAAGCTTTCTATGGCCAATATGAAACCCATCAAAATTTCCTATTGTAATATCCGTTCTTACATCCAATTTCTTAAAATCATTTAAGTCTTTATATACTTTCATATTTTTTTAAACCTATATCCAGATATATACATTACAGAAAAATATACTAATGCACCTACACCAAGATATGTGATAAGCATTATTCCTCTAAAATAATAAGATTCTTTATTCCATATTAATATGTCATATAAAGTAAAACTTAGAACGAATACCATTATAAAGCAGCTCACTATTGATTTATATGTCGACTTGTTTAAAAAAATCCCATGATCTATAAATTTATTTTTTTTAAGATTCGAATATAGTAATCCTACTTGAATCCAGGCTGATAATGATGTTGCTAGCGCTAGTAGTGCATGCGCTCCATCAAATGGTTTTTTTAGGTAATACAGAACAACAATTATATTCATTATAATATTGAAGAGAACAGCAATTATCCCATATTTGACTGGTGTTTTAGTATCTTGTCTCGAAAAAAATCCAGTTAATAAAACTTTCATAAGTATAAAGGCTGGCAAACCGAGAGAGTAAGCAATGAGGCTTAGTGAACTCATCAATGTATCATCTAATGTAAAGCTTCCATATTGGAAAAAACTTATGATTATATATTTAGCTAAGACAATGAGTCCAAACATTGCTGGTAAACTAAAAATCATAGCTATATTTAATGCATTATTAAGGGTAGATTTATAATCTGACAGATTTTTTTTCGCAAACTTTTGTGATAGAGCCGGCAAGATTACTGTTGCAATAGCAATACCAAATACACCAAGCGGAAATTCTACAAGTCTATCAGAATAGTAAAGCCAACTTATGCTGCCGGCAGCTAGCATCGAAGCAACTATGGAATCAATAACCAAATTAATTTGGACTACAGCTGTGCCTAGCATAGCGGGCAACATTAATTTAATTACTTTATTTACGCCAGCAAATTTAAAATTCACACGTGGCATAACAAGTAGATCCATTCTCTTTAATAATGGAATTTGAATTAGATATTGTACTATTCCCGCAATGAGCACACCATATGCTAGAATTATAATTGGGTCTGAGAATATATTTGTAAAATATAATGCGGATGTTATTAGGCTTATATTTAATAAAACAGGAGTAATTGCTGGAAGAAAAAATTTATTAAATGAATTAAATATGCCTGCCGACAAAGCTGTTAATGATATAAAGAATAGATAAGGAAAAGTAATCTTGAGCATATCAGAAGCTAATGAAAATCTATTACCACTTTCATCAAACCCTGGTGCAAATAAATTTATAATATAATCAGAAAAAAAGATTCCTAATGCAGTAATTAAAAATAAGACAAGAGCAAGATTACCTTGCACATAACTTAGAAATCTCTTCAGCTCAAGAGGGTTTTTTATTTTATATTCATTTAATATGGGTACAAATGATTGTATGAAGGCTCCTTCAGCAAATAATCTCCTGAAGAAATTGGGTATTTTAAATGCTACAAAAAATGCATCTGTACTTGAGGAGGCTCCAAAAATGTTTGCAAAAATTATATCCCTCGCAAAACCAGATATTCTTGATATGAAGGTCATGCCACCTACAATATATGAGGATTTTGCTAAAGAATTTTTCTGAGTTATATTTTTTTGGTCCATCATTTGTAATCTAAATGTTGACAGTAATCATCTACACTGAGATAATCTTGTTTTATTTTACCTTTAAATGGAGAAGAATACATTGGCAAATACAGCACAGGCAAGAAAAAGAGTTAGACAAGCAAATAAGGCAAGAACCAGGAATGCAGCACAGAAGTCTCATTTTAGAACTAGTATTAAAAAAGTATTAAAATCACTAGCTGAAAAGAATAAAGATCAGTCAAATTCAGATTTCAAACAAGCTATGTCGGTGATGGATAAATTGGTAGTTAAGGGTTTAATACACAAAAATAAAGCAGCAAGACATAAAACACGTTTAAATAAACATATACAGAAACTTTCCTGAATTTACTATTTATATGAGGGGAAAAATGTTCCAATATCGACATTTTTAAGTATTTTTATCAAAACATCTTTCCTATAACCAGAAGCGATTACTGTGTCAGTTTTGGATTCAGCCGAAATTTTCACTGCCTGTAGTTTTGTTTTAAAACCGCCAGTACCATGTTTACTAGTAGAACCATCATCATAATCGTCAACATTAATTTGCCTTATATCACATTTTTTTATTAATGAAGCATCTTCATAGATATCAGGATTTTTATCAAAAAAACCATCTTGATTAGTTAAAATAATCATAAGATCAGCCTGTATTAGATTCGAAACCATAGCCGCTAAATTATCATTATCCCCAAATCTAATTTCTTCTGTTGCTACCACATCATTTTCATTGATTATTGGTATTACTTTGAGTTCTAGGATTTTTTTGATTGTGGCTTTAGCATTGAGACATCTATTTGATTCATTCATATCATCATGCGTCAATAAAACCTGTGCAATTTTTATATTATGAGTTTCAAAAGATTTTTCATACATACCCATTAGGCTCTGTTGACCTATTGCAGCTAAGGCTTGTAGAGATTCTAGATCCTGTGGTTTACTAGAAATATTTAAAATTTTTTGGCCCTGACTAATAGCACCAGATGTAACTATGACAAATTCTATAGAGCTTTTTGATAGATGACTAATTTGATTACATAAGCAATTAATTAATTGATTTCCTGCATTCTTTTCATCACTGATTAAAGCACTTCCTATTTTCAAAACTATTTTTTTATAATCATTCATATCTTATCTTTTAAATATTTAATAATATTATTACATAATCTATCTAATCCAGTCGAATTCTTTGCTGAAACAAAAAAAATATTATTTTTAATTTTATCACTTATGGAGTTCTTTAGGTCCTCTAACTGTTTTGATGACAATAAATCTATTTTATTGAAAATATACCATTTATCTTTTTTATTAAGCTCATTGTCATAATTTCTGAGTTCTTTATCTATAATATCTACATCATTAAATATTTTATCAACCTCGTTTTTTGATACATCAATAACATGTAGTAAAAGTTTTGTTCTTGAAATATGCTTAAGAAATTGTATCCCCAACCCAGCACCACTAGATGCACCCTTTATTAGCCCTGGAATATCAGCAACAACAAATTTTTCATAATCACTTATTAAAACCACCCCTAGATTTGGATGAATTGTCGTAAATGCATAATTAGCAATTTTTGGTTTTGCCATACTGACAGCTGCTAGAATAGAACTTTTACCTACATTAGGAAGTCCTATTAGACCAACATCAGCAAGTACTTTTAATACGATCTTTAATTGCCTCTCATCACCTTCCTTGCCTTCTGTGGTCTTCCTTGGAGCCCTATTAGTTGAGGTTTTAAATCGAGCATTCCCTAATCCAAATTCACCGCCAGATGCCATTGTAATTGTTTGATTATTTTTTTCTAAGTCACAAATTAATTCTTCAGTTTCTAAATCATAAATGACACTACCCACTGGTAATTTAATAATTAGGTCATCACCAGATTTACCTTTTTTATTTTTACCTCCTCCTGCCTTTCCATTGTGTGCAATAAATTTACTCCTATTTCTAAAATCAGCTAATGTGTTTAGACCATCTTTTGCTTGGATTATAATTGATCCACCCGTACCACCATCCCCACCATCTGGACCACCAAATGGTATATATTTTTCTCTCCTAAAACTTAAACAGCCATTACCGCCATTACCAGCTTTAACCAGAATTATGGTTTCATCTATAAATTTCATATTTTGATTCTTATGTGGTAAGCGCTTTAGTGTTTTGTGGGTAAGACATTTACAAACTTATGTTTGCCAAGTCCCTTTTTTTGAAATGAAACATATCCGTCTGCTTTAGCAAATAATGTATGATCTTTCCCACATCCTACGTTTAGACCTGGTTTAACCGGAGTGCCTCTTTGACGAATAATTATATTGCCAGCTTTAACGAATTCACTTCCATATTTCTTTACCCCAAGTCTTTTTGACTCGGAATCTCTTCCATTTTTAGTACTTCCGCCTGCTTTTTTGTGAGCCATTTTTTTACCTTACTTACTTAATTGATTCAATTTTTACTTGAGTAAAATCTTGTCTGTGTCCATGGGATCTCATGTAATGTTTTCTTCTTTTGAATTTTATTACTCGAATCTTCTTATATCTCCCATGTTTTACAATTGTACCTGTAACCTTTTTGACACCTGGCACCATTGCGTTTTTTTCATCAAATGCCATTAAAACATCTTCAAATGCAACAGGTGAACCTTCAGGAGAAGATATTAGATCAACTTTAATCGAATCTCCTGCTGTTACTTTGTATTGTTGGCATCCATTTTTGATTATCGCGTACATCTCTTTACCCTTAAAACCAATGATTCTAACGTGTATTAATCATTTAATAAATACTTTTATTAATAATATTCGGTTTATTTGAGTAATTACTATAGCTAGAACTTTAGCCAATGTATATGTAATATATGATAATGACAATTTTATCAGCTAATAAGCTTATATCTGAAGACTTGAGGAGACTTGAATTACAACTAAAGAATAGGTCCAAAACACAAGTTGAAATGATTAATCAGCTAGGAAATCATATTTTAACAAGTGGTGGGAAAAGACTGAGGCCTGCTATATTGTTGCTGTCAGCTCACGCGAGTAATCCGAAATTAGATGATAAAGCAATAGATGCTTCAGTTGTAGTGGAATTTATCCATGCAGCAACTTTACTTCATGATGATGTAGTGGATATGTCGCAAATTAGACATAATCAGGATACGGCTAATATCATTTGGGGTAACAAAGGCGCTGTATTAGTAGGTGATTTTCTATATTCCAGAGCATTTGAAATTATTGTAGAAATTAATAATAAAATGATTTATGAGACATTGGCTACCACAACTAATGTCATTGCTCAAGGCGAGGTAATGCAACTAATGAATATTGGAAACATAACCCTTAATGAAGAATCTTATCTAGATATTATTTATAGGAAAACCGCAATACTCTTCGAAGCTTCAGCAAAAATTGGAGCCATAATAAATAATAGCTCAAAACAGGATATGATCTCTTTGGCTTCTTATGGCCTCCATTTTGGTATTGCATATCAACTTAGAAATGATTATCTTGATTACTTTGGGGATTCTGATTCAACAGGAAAAAATATTATAGAAGATTTATTGGAAGGTAAAGCTACACTACCTATAATACATGCTCTACGTAATGCTGATAAAAAGGATAGAGACCTCATAAGACAACTATTTGCTGAAGCAGACCCTAATGCTGAAAAAATAATCACGAAAATTTTGAAAAAATATAAATCTCATAATTATATAGAATCTAAGATAATGGAGAAAACTGAACTAGCTATTAAATCTTTAGATGAAATAGCTGAAAGTAAATATAAAGATGAATTAATTGATTTAGCACTATTTTGTAAAGAAAGGTTTAGTTAACAAATGTATTAGATTTGCCCATTATTTCTGATAGCGTTTTGCCCTCCGAATAACCATTCATGAACTTTTTCCCCAATCCAAACCGCATCATCCAATAACTTATAAAAGGAAGTCCATAAAGAATTTTAGAGCCTTTACGATAAAGTTTTAGCTCTGTGGTTAAGTGTTTTAGAAATTCATTATAGCTTTCTTTGGCTTTCACATTTCGATTTGTATAAGAATTAACGATTGATTTAGCTGCATATTTCCCAGAAAGAACAGCATTGTATATGCCTTCGCCTAATAATGATTCTGCAAGTCCTGCAGCATCACCTACTAAAAATATATTATTATCTAAGGATTTATAATGGTCACCTTCAGTCCCAATTGGGAAAGCTGTAATATTATTTATTTTCATTGATTTAAATCTTTTACCAACAAATTCAAATAAGTCTTTCTTTTTAACATTTTTATTTTTAGTTCTTGAGATTAAGTTCCCTATTCCAACATTATAGTGATTATCTTTTGGGAATATCCATGCATACCCATATTTATTAAAAGCAAATTCAGTTGGAAGATTTGTTCCTTTTTTTTCAATAATTCCTTCATATGCAAAAACTGGATTTGAATAATTATAATTAGATGTTAATTTTCTTACTGTACTATTTGCTCCATCAGCGCCGATGAGATAATCACATTTATATAAAATATTATCTATAGTTAAATTTACTCCATTTGCAGATGTGGTTATTGATTCAATCTTTTTAATTTTTAAAAAATTTGCACCTATTTTGATTGTTTCTTTAAAAAAATATTCATCGAACTCTTCTCTAATAACCATTACACAAGACCCTTTTGTATGAGATAGTTTTATTTTTTTATTCCCCCCAAAATTAAAAATCATTTCTTGTGCTGTATGCTGAATGAGGTGGCTAATATCTATAGGAAGATGTTTGAATGTTTTCATCGTAATACCACCGGCACATGGTTTATGTCTGGGGAAAGTTGATTTATCTAGGATCAAAACTTTCTTTTGAGATTTGACTAATTCATAAGCACAAGCACACCCGGATGGGCCTGCTCCAACTATAATGACATCATAATTATGTTCTATATGTTCCATTTTAGTGCACTGGTAATCATACAGGGCATATGCTTAGTAATATGTCCTAATTAATTAATACATTCTTGTAATAATTTCATTTTTACCGATATTTATCAAAGCCTTTATTAATTTATTAATTTGACCCATTTTGGCACACTTTATGCATGTTATAAC
>MDSV01128382.1_pt1 | contig 21569 bp, 21 predicted proteins | sample 810851 | NCBI WGS metagenome assembly MDSV01 (sample SAMN05326640, study PRJNA326480) | marine metagenome | isolation source: seawater | place: Atlantic Ocean: North East | collected 2012 | reverse complement strand
TTAGAGCTTTCCATATCTATTCTAATGAAGTTTGAATATTTTTGTGCAGTTTTAGCTAGCTCTGTAAGGTTGTATTTAAATGTATCATAACCTTGATCTAATCCAATGTGTGTTGGTTTTACTGATATGTTAGCGTCTATATTGTGTTCTTTAATCGTTTTAAGAAGGTTTATATATTCTAGCGTAATGTTTCTAGAGTCTTGTTCTGTTGATGTGTGTTCACCTAGAATATCCAGTGTTAAACAAAAACCTTCATTGTTTAAATTTTTGCAGATTTTCAAGGTTTCGGAAAAATCAAAACCTGCAACATACCGTTTTGAGAAAATTTTCACTATACCCTTCGGGCACATCTTTAATATTTGATATATCAGTTTATTAATTTGATGCATTTTTATAAAATTATTAAAAAATATAATAACTAAATATAAAAAATCATTAATAAAAGTTTGCCTAGAAAACTTAAGTAAGAGTAAATTAGTATCTATTGTAGATGGTAGAATTTATATGACACGGAGGATAAATGTCTTACAAACCAAAAACTTGGCTTAAGGGTAAGTTTAAAAAAATTAATAAAATAACTGAATTAACATGGATATTTGTAATTGAATTAGATGAGCCTTTTGATTATAAAGCGGGTCAATTTGTAAATATAAAAGTTAATGGTGTCACTAGAAGTTATTCTATTGCCTCTTATGATTCAGGTAAAAATACTTTTGAATTATTAATTGTGAAATTAGAGGGTGGAGCTTTGACTCCAATGCTGTTTGAGGAAATAAAGGAAGGCGATCCTCTTGAAGCAAAAGGTCCCTACGGTCACTTCTTGCTACCTAATGAAATTGACAATGATTTATTTTTTATTTGCACTGGTACTGGCTTAGCTCCATTTAGAAGTATGCTAGATCTTATTATTCAGCAAAACTTATCACACAGAAAAATTTATTTGATTTTTGGAACTAGGACTCGTGACGATTTGCTTTGCTATGATGAGATTAATAAAATGAAAGAGTCTGTACCTGGGCTAGAGTATGTCCCTGTTTTATCTAGAGAAGAATGGGATGGAGCCACAGGCTATGTTCATAAACATTACAAACAAATTATTTCAGATGAAGATCTTAAAGACCCAATCTTTTATTTATGCGGCTGGAGAGATATGATTTTAGAGTCTAGAAATAATTTAAAAGAATTGGGTTATGATACTAAGAAAATAATTTGTGAGATTTACGATTAGTTTAAATTTTTAATGAAAAAAGTTTCTGAATCAGTTGTTGTTATGCATGAGTTGGTTTTACCTAATGATACTAACATTCTTGGTAATGTCTTGGGTGGAAGAGTGATGCATTTAATAGATATATGTGCAGCTATGTCTGCATATAAGCATGCAAGGTCGCCGGTTGTTACGGCAAGTATTGATCATTTAAATTTTTTATCTCCAGCTAAAAAAGGTGATATTTTGATATTAAAATCTTCTGTAAATTATGTTTCTACAACATCGATGGAAATTGGTGTTCGTGTTGAGTCTGAAAATACGATTACTGGTAATTTAAAGCATACTGCTTCAGCTCATTTAACATTTGTAGCTTTAGATGATGATAGAAAGCCTAAAGAGATTATGAAGATAGAACCGTATAGTGATATAGAGAAAGATAGATATAATGCTGCTGAGAGAAGGGTTAGGGAGCGTAAAAAGGGATTGTCGAATTGAGTACTTATAACTTACTTAAGGGCCACAACATACAGTTGAAAGGTTCCCCTAAAAAAGATATCATAGAAGTTCCTTTAGGGCAATATATTGCTGTCCATCCAGTTTCATACAGAGGCATGAAGCCTAAGTTGTTAGTTAAAAAAGGTGATAGTGTTAAAGTTGGAACTCCTCTATTTTATGACAAAACTAAAGAGTCTGTAAAAGTAGTTTCAACTGCTTCTGGAACAATAGAAGATATAGTATTTGGTAAGCGAAGAGTTGTGGAAAAAATACTTATTAAAACTCTGGATGATTTGTCTGAGCAGTTATCGTTTGACAAAGAGACTAGTTTTAAAGAATTTTTATTAAAATCAGGCTTATGGTCTTATTTTAGGCAAAGACCTTTTTCAAAAGTGCCCGACCCCGATGTGAAACCTCGGGCTATATTTTTAACAATGCATCAAACCAGCCCTTTCTGTTTAGATTTAGAACATATTTTAAAAGAGTCAAAGCAAGATATTTCCGAAGGTATCAAACTATTATCCAGTTTAACTGATGGAAATATTTTTTTAACTCTTAAAAAAGGTTCAGATTTCTTAGATGGAATGAATATAGATGAAAATGTAAGTACAAATTACTTTGCAGGGCCACATCCTTCAGGCAACATAGGTGTCCATATTCATCATTTGGAGCCAATAGCTAATGGAGATGATTTGGTGTACTATTTGTCTATGCAAGACCTGCTCTCTATTGTTAATACATACAAAACAGGATCGTATCATTTTGACAAAATTATATCTTGTGGTGGAACTGGTATAGCTAAGCCTTCATACTACAAAATGAGAAGAGGTACTCTAATTAGTGATGTTGTTGGAGATATAGACGGTGAAAAGTATCGAATAATATCAGGTGATGTTTTATCTGGTAAAATATCTTCATTAGATTGTTCTGTAAATTCTTTTGATGAAATTTTATCTATCATACCTGAAATTAAGGAGCGAGAGTTTGTTGGTTGGGCTTTGCCAGGTTTTAAAAAATATTCCCTTTCAAATACATTCTTATCATCTGCTTTAGGTCTTAAAGAGACTGATTTAGAGACCGGATTGAATGGTAGCATTAGGGCAATTATTCCATTTGGAAGATGGGAGAAAGTACTACCTATGGATATATATCCTGATTTTCTAGTTAAAAGTATACTTGCAAAGGATATCGATCAGATGGAAAAGCTTGGTATATATGAGTGTGACCCTGAAGATTTTGCTTTATGTGCTTTTTCATGTCAGTCAAAGATTGAAGTTTCTTCAATTATTCAACATGGTTTAGAATATGTGGAGCTTGAAGGATGAATAAATTGATATCAAAATTGCAAAAATTGTCTCATACTAAACCAGTAATGCCTAAGATGACATTTTTAAGAAATCAATTAGATAAGGTTGAGAAGCATTTTGTCAAAGGTGGAAAACTGGAGCGTCTACACCCGCTTTATGATGCTATTGATACATTTTTATTTGTACCTGGCTATAAAACTGAAAATGGCCCTCATGTTAGAGATTCTATAGATTTAAAAAGATCTATGATATTTGTAGTTATTGCTCTACTCCCTTGTTTGCTGTTTGGTATATACAATACAGGATATCAGTCAAATCTATTATATGACTCTAATTATTCTCAAAACCCTTTTATTACAAATGTATTGAACAATATTTGGGTCGGTTTAATTACTGTCTTACCCATTTATATAGTCACCTATTCTGTAGGTGGTATTTGCGAAGCAGTCTTCTCAATTGTAAGAAAACATGAAATAAATGAAGGTTTTTTAGTTACTGGTATGCTTATCCCATTAACTTTGCCTCCAGACATACCATTGTGGATGGTTGGTGTCGCGACAGTATTTGGTATTGTCATAGGAAAGGAAATATTTGGTGGAACAGGTTTTAATGTATTTAATCCAGCATTAGTTGCGCGAGCCTTTTTATTTTTTGCTTATCCTGCTTATATGTCTGGTGATAAGGCTTGGGTCGTTAAGCCTTCATGGTATTATCCTCAAGGCGATGTTGAATATATAACTCAAGCAACCCCACTTGGAGATTTAGCGAATACTGCATATAACGGCACATCTCCCTATGTGTCAGATTTAACTGGCTATAGTTGGTCAGAAATGTTTTTAGGATTTGTTCCGGGCTCTATAGGAGAAACATCAACATTGTGTGTTTTAATTGGGGCATTATTTTTGATTGCAACTGGAATTGGTAGTTGGAGAACAATGATTGGATGTGTTGTGGGTATGCTATTTATGACATTGACTTTAAATCATATAGTTGGTCCTTTATTCGTTCAAGAAAACGCATTTTTATTTGTTACACCTCATTGGCATTTTGTGATTGGGTCATTCGCTTTTGCTACAGTGTTCATGGCAACTGATCCTGTGTCAAGTGCCCATACAGATAGAGGCAGATATTACTATGGATTTTTAATAGGATTTATGGGTGTTCTAATACGTGTTCTTAATCCTGCTTATCCAGAAGGCATGATGTTGGCAGTATTGTTTGCAAATGGCTTTGCACCATTAATAGACTATTATGTTGTTAAGGCTAATATTTTACGCCGTCAAACTAAATCTCTTAAAACAACAAAAGATGTTTTGAGCCCAGAGCCTGAAAATATCAAAAGCGCTACGCCTGGTCAAGTTGATGGAGTTGAGGTAAGTTAAGTTATGCTAAATTTTATTAGAAATCCTTTTGTATTTATAGGTATGGTTGCTTTTGTAGCAGCTCTAATCTTGTCAACTTTTAGTGAATCTACAAAAGTTAGAGTTAAGACAAATAAAGATCTGGACCGTAAGAAAAATGTGTTGTTAGCAAGATATTTAGCGGATCAAGAAAATTCTGACTTAGAAAAGCTTTCAAATGAAAATGAATTACAAAGAATTTATGAAGATCAAATTGAAGAACTTATATTCAATAAAAACGGTATTTTAGTTGATAGCTTACCTAATAATTTAAAATTTAGTGATTTAGCTTGGAAAGAGGATAGTAACGCTGGTTCTGGCAAGGAAGGCAGAATGCTTTATTCTTTCAAAAATGATGATTCAGAGTATCTGCCTCTATTTCTAGTGAAAGATACTGGGGGATATATTGTTCCTATTTCAGGAAAAGGTTTATGGTCGACCATTAAAGGTTTTATATACATAGTTCCTAATACTGAAAATCTTTCTGATGAGTGGGACTATTCTGTTCAAGGTATTTCATTTTACGAACATGGAGAGACTCCAGGTCTTGGAGGTGAAATAGATAAGTATGAGGTTCAGGCTCGATACTTAGATAAGCAAGTAAGCTTTAAGAATAGTAAAACGCCAGAAATGACTAAAACTATTTCAGATGAAAAGTATGATATCGAGTATATATCTGGAGCAACTATTACAAGTGATGGTTTGGATACTTTTATCGCCTATCATTTGCTTGACAGATATAAGGAGATTTTATCAAATAACAATCAAAAGGTACAGTTATGAACAAGATTTTTTCAGATCCAATCAGTGCTGAAAATCCTATAACGAAACAAGTTTTGGGTGTTTGTTCGGCTTTAGCTGTTACGGTTCTTGTTGATAAGGCGATAATTATGACTTTTGCTATGACTTTTGTTTTGACATTTTCGAACATTACTATTTCACTATTAAGAAAAGTGATTCCCCATAGTATAAGAATTATAGTTCAGTTAACAGTTATAGCAACGCTTGTTATTCTTGTTGATTTATTTTTAAAAGCCTTTGCTTTTGAAATGAGCAAGCAGCTTTCTGTTTTTGTTGCTCTAATTATAACCAATTGTATAGTAATGGGTCGCGCGGATGCTTTTGCAATGCAAAATAATGTAAAAGATTCATTCATAGATGGTGTGGCTAATGGTTTAGGTTACGGATTAATTTTAATTTTAGTAGCAATTTTTAGAGAACTATTCGGTAGCGGAACTTTGCTTGGTTATTCAATTTTTCCTGACGCTTATATTGGCAATGGATTAATGTTGTTAGCACCAGGAGCTTTTATAATTCTTGGTTTAATAATTTGGGCTCAAAGAGCAATTACAGGGTATGTTGAGGATTAATTTATAATGGAATATGTAAATTTAGCTATTAAGTCAATTTTTGTTGAAAACATGATTTTGTCCTTTTTCTTAGGCATGTGTTCGTATTTAGCTATATCTAAGAAAATAGAGCCGTCAATTGGTCTTGGAGCCGCTGTGATTTTTGTTTGCGGTATATGCACACCAGTTAATTGGGTAATAAAAAATTATTTACTTGATGAAGGAGCTCTATACTGGATTCTAGGTGATAATGCTCTTGATATTGATTTAACTTTTCTTGCATATATTGCCTATATTGCAACGATTGCTGCTATGGTTCAGTTGGTAGAAATGATCATTGAGAGGTTCAGCCCTTCTCTTTATGCAAGTCTTGGTGTTTTTCTTCCATTAATTGCGGTTAATTGCTCAATTCTTGGAGCTTCCCTATTTATGGCTGAAAGAAACTATGAATTGGGGCAATCGGTTGTATTTGGTCTAAGTTCAGGTTTTGGCTTTGCTCTTGCAATACTTTCAATGGCAGCTATTAGATATAAAATTCAGTACGCAAATGTTCCAGAAGGGTTAAGAGGTTTAGGCATTACTATGATTTTGACAGGATTGATTTCTATGGCTTATTTATCATTTTCGGGGATTAAATTATAATGGATCAATATATAGTTATTATATCGGGTGTGACAGTTTTTCTTTCAATTTCTTATTTTCTAGTTACTATTTTATATGTTGCTGAAAAGAAATTAATCTCACAAGAAGACGTTTCAATAAATATCAATGAAGATCAGGATAAAAGCTTTTCTGTAAAGCCAGGTGGTACCTTATTATCATCTTTAGCCAATCAAAATATATTTGTTCCTTCAGCCTGCGGAGGCGGTGGTACATGCGGAGTATGTAAGTGTCAGGTTAATGAAGGGGGAGGGGACTTGCTTCCAACAGAGGCTGGCCATATATCTAGGGCCGAAGCAAAAGAAAATTGGAGACTATCATGTCAGGTTAAAGTTAGAGAAGATATGCAAGTGCAATTACCCCCAGAAGTGTTAGATGTTAAAAAGTGGGATTGTACTGTAAAGTCTAATAGAAGTGTGGCGACGTTTATAAAAGAACTAATTGTCGAACTTCCTAAAGGAGAAAATATTAATTTTAAGTCTGGTGGATATATACAAATTGATATTCCTAAATATAAATGTTCTTACTCTGAGTTTAATGTAGAAGATGAATACAGGGGTGATTGGGATAAGTTTAAGATGTGGGATTTAATAGCTGAGAACTCTGAAGATGGAGTGTTTAGAGCTTACTCTATGGCAAATCATCCAGCTGAAGGTAATATGATTATGTTAAATGTTAGAATTGCTCATCCTCCTCCTCAGCAATGGGACGCTCCTCCTGGGGTAGCTTCATCTTACATTTATAATTTAAAGCCAGGAGATAAAGTTAGTATATCTGGTCCATATGGTCACTTCTTTATAAAAGAAACTGATAGAGAAATGGTTTATATTGGTGGTGGAGCTGGTATGGCCCCTATGAGATCGCATCTTTTCCATTTGTTCGACACATTGAAGACTGGACGAAAAGTTTCTTACTGGTACGGAGCAAGGTCCAAAAGAGAAATGTTTTATGATAGTCAGTTTAAAAAAATTCAAGAAGAATTTCCAAATTTTTCTTACCATGTAGCTTTATCTGATCCTTTGCCAGAAGATAATTGGGATGGATTTACTGGCTTTATTCATCAAGTAGTTCTTGATAATTACTTGAATGACCATGAAGATCCTACTGAAATAGAATATTACATGTGTGGTCCTCCAATGATGAACTCTGCTGTATTGAATATGCTAGATGATATAGGCGTTGATCCAGAGATGATTGATTTGGATGATTTTGGCGGATAATATCAATAGGGCTAAGATTTTAAAACCTTTATTTGTTAGTTTAGCTCTTTTCTTTTCCGTTTTATCTTACTCTTTTTTCTATAATAATAGTGAACCTAAGCATAACAAGACTCCTTTTACGTACATTAATGGAAAAACTATGGGTACTACTTACAGTGTATCTTTTAGAGAGCTTATTTCTAATTCTGAGGTGATAAAAAGCGATATTGACTCAATATTAGCTATTATTAATAATAGTATGTCAACCTATATAGATAATAGCGAAATATCAACCTTCAATAATCTAGAAAAAAATATTAACATGAAAATATCTGAACATTTTTATTATGTATTGAAAAAAGCATACTATTATAATTATTTATCAAATCAAAAATTTGATTCTACTGTTGGTCCGCTATATGAATTGTGGGGTTTTAATGGAAATAGAATTCTTGATGAGCCTATTCAATCAGATATAGATGAAGTTAAGTTAATAGTTGGGATGGATAAAATCGTTATGAATCTTCAGGACTCTACAAACTTAGATTTTTCAATTTATAAAATTACAAATGGAGTAAATGTTGATTTTAATGCTATTGCAAAAGGATATGCTGTAGATGTAATTTCCGAATATTTGTCAGAACTGGGTTATCTTGATCATTTTGTAGAGATTGGAGGAGAGATAAGAACAGTAAGTAATTCTGACCCTTGGTCTGTAGGCATTCAAGACCCTTATACGCTCGGTAATAGCTTAGTTAACGTCAACCTTTTAGATAAATCAGTTGCAACCTCAGGGAATTATATTAATTATATTGAGTACATGGATACAGAGTCAATAAAGACTCATATAATAAATCCAATAACGGGATATCCTTTAGATGTGAAAAGTGGTATGATATCTAGTGCAACTGTTATTTCAGATAAGTGTATTGACGCTGATGCTTTAGCTACTACTTTAATGTTGTTGACTGTAGATGAGGCTATAAGCTTTATTGATAAGTTAGAAGATAGTGAGGCCTTTATTGTATACTTAAAAGACAGTATTCTGGAAACTCGAGAAACTCTAGGCTTTAGTAGGTTTAGAAATTAAATCAGCTGATATTATTTTAGGCTGATTTTTTAATAGAGCATATTTTTTTCTGAATAGCTGTACAGTCACAATTTGTACTTTGCCCACCACATGACCCTTTTAATTCTCTATTGAAAAATAGGGAGCCTACTGCCATTAAAAGAAGAATAGAAAATAATATTATTATAGCTAATAAATATGGTAACATTATTCAATAATTTATCATAATTTTCATATATATGAAATATAAGTTTTTATTTATCTTGCTTGCGTTTTCTGGTTTGTTTGGAGCTGGCGACTCTTATGAACAGCCAGATTTGACCCTTATTTATGTAGTACCATTTGTGGGCATGTTGTTATCAATAGCTCTTACACCCCTTATTGCTCCTCATTTTTGGGAAAAGAATTATGGTAAGATTTCAGCAATGTGGGCTCTATTGTTCTATATTCCTTTTTTATTTACCGGCGTTGAGTATGCCATTCATGAATTAGTTTTGGTTTTGTTTACGGAGTATTTCCCTTTTATTATTTTACTTTTCTCTTTATATACAATATCGGGCGGTATTTTACTTAAAGGAAGTTTGGTTGGCTCTCCAAAAGTAAATCTAGCAATTTTAACAATTGGAACAATGCTTTCATCTTTAATGGGAACTACTGGTTCTGCAATGTTACTTATAAGACCTTTGCTTCGTGCCAATAAAGCAAGAAAAAATAAAGTTCATACCGTTGTATTTTTTATTTTTTTAGTAGCAAATATTGGAGGCTCATTAACGCCATTAGGTGATCCTCCCTTATTTTTAGGTTTTTTAGAAGGGGTAAGCTTTTTCTGGACTAGTACTAACATGTTTTTACCTATGTTGCTTTTGTCATTTATGCTTCTTGTTATATATTATTTTATAGATTCATATTATTACAATAAAGAAGGTGTTGCTAAAGAAAAGGATGTAAATAAAGAAAAATTGTCCCTAAAAGGATCCTTTAATTTTATTTTAATTTTTGTAATTGTAGCAGCTGTATTATTAAGCGGCATGGAATCTTTTAAATTTGATGTTATAAGTATTGTGGGAGTTGGGATTTCAAAAGGTAATGCTATGAGAGATTTGATTCTAATTTCAATGGCTATCATTAGCTTGATGTTTACTAAGAAAGAGTTTAGATCCATGAATGGCTTTACATGGCACCCTATTGAGGAAGTGGCAAAGTTATTCATAGGTATATTTATTACTATTATACCTGCAATCCATATACTTAAGCATACAGAGTTTGATTTAAGTATATCGGGTCTATTCTGGCTGACTGGTACGTTGTCCGCTTTTTTAGATAATGCACCAACATATCTAGTGTTTTTTAATGCTGTTAAAATTAATCCACTTACCATTAATGCAGCCGCCGACCCAATTATGACGAGTCAGCTTTTAGCAATTTCAATGGGCGCAGTTTTTATGGGAGCAATGACTTATATTGGAAATGCCCCAAACTTTATGGTAAAATCAATAGCTGAAGAGAATGGAGTTAAAATGCCAAGTTTTTTTGGATTTTTATTATGGTCAGCTGCAATTCTTATTCCTTGTTTTATTATTATTAATTTATTTTTCATATAAGGAAACTAAATGTACTCAAATATACATGTCGCAAATGGAAAAGATTCACTTCTTGATTATTTTTTAGAGACCAGTGCAAATTATTTGGTCGAACTCTCTGAAATTCCTGCTATAACAATATTTTTAGGTTAGCATGAATAAGAAATTCGACTATATCAAAAAAAAAATCGATTTATCAGATAATATATTATTATCAACTCATGAAAACCCAGACTGTGACGGATTAGGATCAGAGATAGCTATATACTATTATGCTAAAAGTCTTAATAAAAACTGTAGAATAATAAATTGTAGTCCTATGTCAAGTAAATATAGCTTTATAGATCCAGATGAAATTATAGAAGTCTATTCTGAATCTACAGATGAATGGTTGAAAAGTATTGATTTGGCAATTATTTTTGATATTGGAAGCTATAAAAGATTAAGAGAGATATCGCACTTAATTCAATCTTGTCCTGATAAAATTAGCATTGACCATCATTTGTCGAAAAATCAAAGTTTTTTTTCAATGGAATTAGTCGATGAATCATCCCCTGCCACAGGAGCTATTATCTGGGATTTTTTGGACTATATTGATTCAGATATTTTAAGTGAAATAAAAGTTTCAAATGCGCTTTATGCATCAATTATAACTGATACAGGCTCGTTTAGATACTCTAATACCAGTCCTAAGACACATATTATTGCATCTTCCTTATTAGCTAATGGAGTTGAGCCTAACGAAATATATCAAAACATTTATGAAAATAGGACTAAGTCTCAAATTTCATTGCTATCTCATGTAATTAATAACGTTAAATACGTTGTTGATGATGAGGTCGCTTATACAACATTGTTGAAATCTGATTTCAGTAAATGTAACTCTGATTTATCTGAAAATGATGGAATGGCAGACTTTTTAAGATCCATTGAAGGTGTTGAAGTTTCTTTTGTGATAACTCAGATTGATAGTGATATTTATAAAATAAGTTTTAGGTCTCGTAAAAAATATATTATTAATGATATCGCAGCGAAATTCAACGGAGGAGGTCATGCCTTAGCATCCGGTGCGACTGTTAAAACTTCAAATTTAGATGATTTAACTAATAAAATTATTTTTTATTTAAAGAATAGGATTCAAAATGGCAATTAAGAGTGATAAGTGGATAAAAGAGATGTCGTTAAAAAATGGAATGATTTCCCCCTTTGTTGAAGGTCAAGTCGCAAAAAATGCAATTTCATATGGTGTTTCGTCATACGGTTATGACTTACGCGTCTCAAACGAATATAAGATTTTTACAAATGTAAATAACAGTATTGTTGATCCGAAAAATTTTGATGATAACTCATTTGTAGAATATAAAGGCGATGTTTGTACTGTTCCAGCAAATAGCTTTGCTTTAGCTAGAAGTGTAGAGTATTTTAAAATACCAAAAAATGTATTAACTCTTTGTGTTGGAAAATCTACCTATGCTCGGTGCGGAATTATCGTTAATGTTACTCCTTTCGAGCCTGAATGGGAAGGCCATGTTACTTTAGAGATATCAAACACAACCCCGCTCCCGGCAAAAATTTATTCTAATGAAGGTCTTTGTCAAGTTCTTTTTTTTGAATCTGATGAAGAATGTGAAATGTCATACAGAGATAGATCTGGAAAATATCAAAAGCAAACAGGCATAACTTTACCTAAAGTTAAACAGTGAAAGTGATTATTGCTAAGGATGCTGGCTATTGTTTTGGGGTTAGAGATGCAGTTAACCTTGCATATGATACGGCAAAAAAATATGATGATGTCTATATGTTAGGAGACATTGTTCACAATGAAAATGTTGTTAATGATTTAAGTAAGGCGGGCGCAAAAGTTGTTGATTCGATTTCAGATGTCCCGAAAAATAAGAAAATTTTGTTTAGGGCTCATGGTACAGTTCCAGAATTTTGGCAAAAAGCAGATAAAAAAGGCAGGGAAGTGATTGACGCCACTTGTCCTCTCGTTCATAAGATTCACAAAGAGGTTAAAGAATTAGAAGATGAGGGTAGAAAAATTGTAGTTATTGGAGACCACGGTCACGATGAAGTTGTTGCTATTGCAGCTCAGGTCAGCAATGCAACTGTTATATCTAATAAGGAAGAGGCGAGAAATCTAAGAAAGCATAGAAAGGTTGGAGTAGTTAGTCAATCCACACAAATGATTGAAAATGTTCATGAAATTATTAATGTGCTTATAACAAGAATATATGATATTAGGTTTATTAATACAATATGCTTCCCAACAAAAAGAAATCATGAACAAATAAAAGACCTTGCTAGCAAATGCGATGTCATTATAATTATAGGATCCTTTACTAGTGCAAACTCTAAGCGTTTGACAGAAATGTCCCAGTTGATTAATAGTAGAACATATCAAGTTACATGTGCTAAGGAAATAAAGGAGTCTTGGTTTGAAAATTGTGAAAAAGTTGGTATAAGCGCAGGAGCCTCAACACCCGATTATCTTATTGAGGATGTTGCAAATAAAATTGAAAATGTTAATAAATAAATAGGAATAAATATGAAAAAAAGTACTTATAAGGTTAAAGTTGGATTGGCGGAAATGTTAAAAGGTGGAGTTATAATGGATGTAACTAATGCCGATCAAGCAAAAATAGCAGAAGATGCAGGAGCTGTAGCAGTTATGGCTTTAGAAAGAATTCCTGCCGATATAAGAAAGGATGGAGGTATAGCTAGAATGTCCAACCCTACAATGATTCAAGATATACAAAAATCTGTTTCCATACCAGTAATGGCAAAGTGTAGAATTGGTCATTTCGCTGAAGCGCAAGTCCTTGAATCATTAGAGGTTGATTTTATTGATGAGAGTGAAGTTTTAACGCCTGCTGATAATGAGCTTCATGTTTATAAGCACGATTTTAAAGTTCCATTTGTGTGTGGAGCTAGAAATTTGGGCGAAGCTCTTAGGAGAATTGCAGAAGGGGCAGCTATGATAAGGACTAAAGGAGAAGCGGGTTCTGGAAATATTGTTGAAGCAGTAAAACATATGAGGTCAATTACAGGGCAAATTTCAATTGTATCAGAAATGAATAATTCAGAACTTGATAAGTTTGCTAAAAAACATAATGCTCCAATGGATCAATTGAAGATTGTTAGAGAATTGAATGCTCTCCCAGTGCCTAATTTTAGCGCTGGTGGTATCGCAACTCCAGCAGATGCATCTTTAATGATGCAATTAGGAGCTCAAGCTTTATTTGTTGGTTCGGGGATATTTAAATCTGAAGACCCTGAAAATAGAGCTAAGGCAGTTGTTGAATCTTGTACTAATTTTGATGACGCAAATAAGGTAATGTTGGCTTCAAAACAATTAAAAAATGCTATGAAAGGTCTTGATATGTCAGAAATTCCAGAAGATCAAATGATGCAAGAGAGAGGCTGGTAATTAAATGGTTGGAGTTCTAGCGCTTCAAGGTGATTTTGCTATGCATAAACGCATTTTGGATAAAATTGGTGTCAAGACTCTTTTTGTCAAAAATGAGTTCGATTTATACCAGACTAGAGCTCTTATTATACCTGGAGGAGAATCCACAACTTTATCTATTCTATTAGATAGGTTTAATCTAAGAAAGCCTCTTTTGAAATATTCTCAAAAGAATTCTATATTTGGAACTTGCGCAGGAATGATTATGCTTTCAACCTCAAAAGGTATAGTTGATAAAGTTAAAACTTTAAATATTATGAATTTTTCTGTTTCTAGAAACAGTTGGGGTTCACAAGTTTTTTCTTTTGAAAGAGAGATTAATTTAAAAAATTTTAATATCCCTTCATTTAATTCAATATTCATAAGGGCTCCTAAAGTTAAAAGCGTTGGTTCCGATATATTAAAGAAGGATTCGTTATCATTTATTAATCCAAGTTCTAAAAAAAATGAATCAATAGATGAAGTTGTTATTCTTGAAGATTCAAAGCATTTAGCCTGTTCTTTTCATCCTGAAATTGGTCAAGATACAAGGGTTCACGATTACTTTTTAAATAAGCATTACTATGAAAAATAATAAAATACTAGATCAAATAAACTCTCCCAAAGATTTAAAGAAATTATCTTTTCAAGAGCTTGAAGATTTGTCCTTAGATGTGTCAAATTTAATTAAGCATGTTGTTGAGGAAAATGGAGGTCATTATTCCTCACCATTGGGAGTGGTTGATTTGACAATTGCTTTGCATTATTGCTACAATGCCCCAGAAGACAAGATTGTATGGGATGTTGGTCACCAAGCCTACTCACATAAAATATTAACTGGAAGGAAGGATGAGTTTAAAACTATAAGACAAAAAAATGGGATTAGTGGCTTTTTAAAACAGTCTGAAAGCAAATATGACGCTTATGGAGCTGGCCATGCTAGCACCTCAATTTCTGCTGCATTAGGGTTTGCTCATTCGAGAGATATTAAAGGAGATAAAAACCATGTTGTTTCTATTATTGGTGATGGCGCAATGACTGGTGGTCTTGCATATGAAGCCATTAATAATCTTGGCTTTCATAAAACTAAAATGACAATAATATTAAATGATAATAGTAAGTCCATTTCTGATAGTGTTGGTGCACTTTCGAGTTATTTGAGTAAAATAATATCTCATCCTTCATATAATTCTGTTCGATCTGGTGTTTGGGACTTTCTTGGAAAAATTCCTATGTTTAGGAATAAAGCAAGAAAGATACTAAAAAAATCAGAGGAAAGTTTGAAAAGTTTTTTAACTCCTGGTGGACTTTTTGAGGAGCTAGGAGTTAGATATATTGGACCAATTGATGGACACGATATACCTGGCATGGTGAAAATATTTGATAATATTAAAAAGATTGATTCCCCAATTTTACTTCATGTTTTAACAAAGAAAGGGAGACGTAGTATTGACGCTGAGTCAGATTCTATAAAATTTTATAGTTTATCAGGGTCTAAAAATATTAGTCATAAAAAAATAACAACTTATTCTTCTGCTTTTGGTGAAACTGTTTTAGAGGCAGCAAAATCAAATAAAAATTTTGTTTGCATAACAGCCGCTATGGAAATTGGAACAGGATTAAAAGATTTCGCAAATAAATATAGAAATAGGATTATTGATGTAGGTATAGCTGAAAATCATGCTGTTACATATGGGTCGGGGTATGCTTCTGATGGTATTCTTCCAGTAATTGCTATATACTCTACATTTATACAGCGTGCCTATGATAATATTTTACATGATTTTTTATTGCAAGATCTTCCCTTTATTCTATGTTTGGACAGGTCTGGATTAGTTGGGGCAGATGGGCCAACACACCACGGATTGTATGATATTAATATGTTTATTTCTATGCCAAATATTGTAATCTCAGCACCAAAAGATGGTAATGAATTAAGATCTCTATTTCAATTAGCTTTAGATACTAGGAAACCATTTGTTATTAGATATCCAAAAGGAGATTCGATAAATTTTGATAAAAATTATAAAGAAGATGTCAATTTAGAAATAGGTAAATGGGAAATCTTGAAAAAAGGGTCAAATTGGGCTATATTAGCTGTTGGTAGTATGGTTGATATTGTAATTAAAAATTATAGTCTTATTGAGCAGAAGCTAGGCTATTCTCCAACAGTAGTCAATTCTAGATTTGTGAAGCCTATTGATGAAAACATGCTAAATTCATTATCTGAAGAATATAAAGGTATTGTAACTATTGAAGAAGGAATGAAGACTGGTGGATTTGGTTCCTTTATATTAAGCTATTTAAATAATCATAATTATAATGGTAAAGTTAAAATTTTAGGTATTGAAGACTCTTTTGTTGACCAAGGAACAAGAGCTGAACTATTAAATGAATGTGGTTTATCTGTTGAGAATATTATAAATTCTATTGAAAATGGATAAAAAAAGTAAAAAACAAATAAATCAAAGAAATTATAGTTTTGATACAGCTTCCGGTGAACCCGTTGAAGTAGTATACAAGCCATCTAATCCAAATTCAGACTATAATACAAAAATTGCAGATCCTGGTAAGTTTCCATACACTCGAGGTATTCACGAAAATTTGTACAGGGGGAAATTGTGGACTATGAGGCAATTTGCTGGATTTGGCTCACCCTCAGAAACAAATCAAAGATTTAAGTATTTATTATCTCAAGGTCAAACTGGACTTTCTGTAGCTTTTGATATGCCCACTTTGATGGGTTATGATTGCGATCACCCTATTTCAAAGGGAGAAATTGGACATTGTGGCGTATCGGTTTCTACGCTTAATGATATGGATAAACTTTTTGATGATATAGATTTAAATGAAGTTAGTGTCTCTATGACAATTAATGGACCTGCTGTTATATTGTTTGCTTTCTATGTAGCCATAGCTCAAAAAAGAGGAAATGATATTTCAAAGCTCAGAGGAACATTGCAAAGTGATATTTTAAAAGAATATATTGCTCAGAAAGAGTGGATTTATCCTCCAGAGCCTTCTATGAGTTTAATTATTGACCTATTTGAATACTGCAATGATAAAATGCCTAAATATAACCCTGTTTCCGTAAGTGGTTATCATATAAGAGAAGCTGGGTCCTCTGCATCAGAAGAATTGGCTTTTACGCTTAAAAATGGGTTTACTTATCTTGATTACGCTATTGATAGAGGCATAGATATTGATGAAATAGCTCCAAAGATATCTTTTTTCTTTAACTCTCATTTGGATTTTTTTGAGGAAATTTCAAAATTTAGAGCAGCCAGAAGAATTTGGGCTAATGAATTAAAAAATAAATATAATGCCAAAAATGAAAGATCATTAAAATTAAGGTTTCATACTCAAACAGCAGGTTTTTCTTTAACAGCTCAGCAACCTGAAAACAATATAACTAGAACTACATTACAGGCATTGGCTGCAGTGCTTGGAGGAACTCAATCTTTGCATACCAATTCTATGGACGAAACCTTGGCTCTTCCTTCCGAAAAAGCTGCTGAAATTGCTCTTAGAACTCAACAGATTATAGCGTTTGAATCTGGAGTTGTAAATAGTGTTGACCCTCTTGGAGGATCCTGGCTAATAGAGTCAATGACAGATAAAATTGAGAAAAAAGCATATGAATTTTTTGATAAGATAGATAGTCTTGGTGGTGTCGTAGAGGCTATTGAGTTGGGCTACTTTCAAAAAGAAATTGCAGATTCATCAATAGATTATCAAAGAAAAGTTGAATCTAAGGATAGAATTATAGTTGGCGTAAATGAGTTTTATAAAGAAGATGAAGAAATTGATATTCCTATATTGAAAATTAGAGATGAAGTTGAGTCAGAGCAAATTTCAAATATTGAAGATTTGAAAAATAATAGGGATTCTAGTATTGTCAATCAAAAATTGAATTTAATCACTGAGTCTGCCATAAAAGGTGGAATTAATTTGATTCCATTAATTATTGATGCTGCTCAAAACAATGCAACTCTAGGTGAAATTGTTGATTCAATGAAAAAAGTCTATGGTGAATGGACTGAAAATGTATCTTTATAGTATGAATTTAGATAATTATAGAAAAATATATAGTCAAAAAAGAGATTACAGTATTGGTGTTGAAGAAGAATTTATGATTTGTGATCCTAATACTGGTGAGCTTATAAATAAGGCTGATGAAATAATGTCTAAAGTGTCAGATAAAGATAGATTTTCCTATGAACTATTGTTATCTGAAATTGAGACTAACACTCCTATATGCGAAACTGTTTCTGATTCAATAAAACATCTATCTAATCAAAGAAAAGAACTAAGGCAAATTGGCCTTAAAGACAACTTTAGAATAGGGGTGAGTGGCACACATCCAACAGCAAAGCCCTCTGATCAAAAATTTGTTAGAAATGATTCATATAATTGGGTTTCTGATCAATTGCAATACTATGCAAGGCGAAACATTACTTTTTCTACACATATACATATTTCTGTTGATGACCCAGATAGAGCCATAAAGATTACTAATGCCACTAGAAGATGGATTCCCGCCTTATTGGCAATTAGTTCAAATTCTCCTTTTTTTGAAGGAGAAAAAACCGGATTTAAGTCCTCTAGAACAATGCAGTTTGGTGCTTTTCCAAAAACAAATATTCCTGTTAAAATTGATTCTTTTGAAAGTTATGTATCTCTAGTTAGTACGCTTATTGAAACTAATTCGATACAAAAGCCAAGGCAGATATGGTGGAAGATTAGACCTCACTTAGATTATGGCACTTTAGAATATAGAATATGTGATGTTCAAAGATCATTAAAACGAACAGAGATGCTGGTTGCTATTACTCAAGCCCTTGTTCATTCATATGATAACAAAGTTAAAATAAATAAAAATATTGAAGATATGAATTATGAAATTTTGAACGATGCATTTTGGAAAGCTACAAGATATAATTTCAATACTTTGATAACAGATTGCTTTGATGGGCAAAGACTATCTTTGCATGATTACATTTATAAAATGATAGACAATATTTATCCTTCATTAAAGAGTTTGGGGAATGAGAATGTTATTGAGACTTTAGATGATATTATGAATAATGGTACAGAATCTGATCAGCAGTTAGCTTTTGAAAATGACCATGGTGTTAATGAGTTGCTTCATTTTTTAATGGATGGGGTCGAATATAACTATTAATAAGAAAAAGGGGGGGGGAGATGTCAAAGAAAATAGTCCATATTGTGGGAACTGGTACAATTGGAGAGCCTTTAACAGGATTATTTTGTGATCTTAAAAATGAGCTTGGAATTGATGGAGTTACTTTTCATAAAAATACACCCTTGACAATAGATAGATCTAAAGTTCATAGCTTAATCGATAGAGGTGCAAGGCTAACAACAAACGAGGAAAAATTTAAAGGTTTTAAAGATTTGGGCATGGAGCCTTCGTTTTCTATGGAGGAAGCCATAAATAGAGCCTCAGTTGTGATTGATTGTACTCCTAAAGGATTTGGTCATGAAAATAAGCAAAAATATTATGAGAAGTATTTAGACAATACCCTTGGATTTGTTGCTCAAGGAAGTGAGTTTGGTTTTGGAAAAATGTATGCCAGAGGTATTAATGATAAGTCTTTAATTCATGGTGAAGATAGATTTATACATGTTGTATCATGCAATACTCACAATCTCTCATGCATTGTTAAAACCTTAGCTACGCATTCAGATCCTAGTAATCTAGTAGAAGGCCGTTTTAATTTAATTAGAAGAGCAAATGACATTAGTCAGACTAAAAGTTTTGTTCCTAGTCCTGTAGTTGGTGGGCATGATGATGATGTTTTTGGTACTCATCATGCTAGAGATGCTCATTTGCTATTTAAAACATTAAACCAAAGCATGAACTTCTTTTCGTCTGCAATGAAGGTTAATTCTCAATATATGCACATACTTCAATTTTACTTAAAAGTAAAAGAAGAAACAAATATGGCAGATATAGTTGATCGTCTAAGTGCAAATGATAGAATTGCTTTGACAGATAAAGTTAGTGCGAATGAGGTGTTTTCATTTGGCCGAGATCACGGTCATTTCGGTAGAATCTTAAATCAGACAGTTGTATCAGTTCCAACTTTAAATGTTAGAAATGGCAACGAAATATCAGGATATTGCTTTACGCCCCAAGATGGTAACTCTTTATTAAGCTCTATATCCGTTGCAGAATGGTTTATGTATCCAAATTCATATGAAGATAAAATTCAACATTTAAAACCATTTTTCTTTGATGAAGTTTAGATTCTAGTAATGCTAGACCATATAAAAAGAAAACTAGAATTATATATTAATAGTCAAAATATAGGTTCAAAATTATTTAAAATTCAGATAGCTTATTCTGGAGGACTTGATAGTTCTTGTATGCTGCATGCTTTAATGGATTTAAAGATTCAATACAATTTGGATTTATTTTTAACCTACATTAATTATCATACGAGTGAATACTCTAATGATGTTCAAGATTATATAGAAGAAATTACTTTAGAGAAATCCAAAAAAAATATTTGCCATGCAAAAATTTCAAGGAAAGAAAATTTCGAATCTGTGGCTCGAAAAATTCGCTACAAAGTCTTAAAGGAATTACATGAAAAAAATAGTATAGATTTGACTTTCACAGCACATCATTTAAATGATCAAATTGAAACAGTAATAATGAAGTTTATAAATGGAAGCGACTATGTATCTCTTCAAGGCATAAGGCCTAAATATGGCTTTATTGCAAGACCGATACTTGATTTAGATAAAAAAATGATAATTGATTATTCTAAAAAAAACAATATAATTTATTTTGAAGACCCTACTAATAAAGATCTTTCTTATGCTCGCAACAAAGTTAGAAAATTTATTGCACCATATTTTTATTCAGATAAATTTCTTATCAATAAAATCAATAAAATAAATATCTCTAGTATTAAAAAATTTGAAAAAATTAAAACAAAAATTAATAGAGATTTGATGAGATTGAATTATAACCAAAATTTTAAATACGTATTTGTTTCAAAAGATAGATTTGAAGGTTATAGTATAGTTGACTCAAAAATTTTCCTAGTATCTATTTTAGAATATTTTTTTAAAATAAAATTTGAGCCAAAAAATAAAAATTTTTGGACAACGGTAAATCGTTTTATTTTAAATTCAAAAACTGGAAGTAGGTTTGATTTTTCAAATGAAATATTCATTTTAAAAAATAGAAATGGTTTCTTTGTTTACGATTATAAAGCTATTTCAAAATTACGTTCAAATAGAACTCAATTATGTAATGATATAAAGTGGGGATTTGGGGAATTTATTTGCTCACAAAAGCAAGTGGATGAAAATCTAATAAAAGATGAGATTATTATCAATAAAGATTGCTTTTTAAAAGGTGTTTTTTTAAGACCCTGGAAACATGGCGATAGAATTATTGAAAAAAATAAAAAAATTAGTGACATTCTAATAAAAATGAAAATTCCATTATTTTTAAAAGAAAAATACCCTATAATTGAAGATGGTAGGGGTGACATTATTTGGGTTCCAGGTGCATATGTAAATAAAAAGTATGCATCTAATATTCAAAAGGGAAAAAAAATATTATGGATGGATTTAGTTTAAATAAAATAATATCAAAATCTGATTTGGAAAGTAAAATTTCTGATTTTGCAAGTATTCTAAATGATAAATTTAAAAATGAAGAGCTTGTCATAGTTGGAGTTATGAATGGAGCATTTTATTTTATGTATGATTTGATGAAAATGTTAGACATTGATTTTTCATATGATACGATTTCTTGCAGCTCTTATTACGGCGGCTTGGCATCTAATAATGCCCCTAAGGTACTTTATTC
>MDSV01172429.1_pt1 | contig 21577 bp, 19 predicted proteins | sample 810851 | NCBI WGS metagenome assembly MDSV01 (sample SAMN05326640, study PRJNA326480) | marine metagenome | isolation source: seawater | place: Atlantic Ocean: North East | collected 2012 | reverse complement strand
CCCTTGAGATGCTCTTCCGATCCTATGGGAATAAGAATTCGCAGTGGCGTTGCCCCCAGCTTCTCTCGGACCTCCTCAACCACATTCTGGAAATTCGCCCCAACGCGGTCCATCTTGTTGACAAACACGATTCGGGGCACGTTGTACTTGGAAGCCTGCCGCCAGACTGTTTCGGTCTGAGGCTGAACTCCTGCGACTCCACAGAACACAACGATCGCTCCATCGAGAACCCTGAGAGATCTCTCCACTTCCGCAGTGAAGTCGACGTGACCGGGAGTATCGATGATGTTCACCCTCTGTTTCTCCTCCTCAAACAACTTGTAAACTCCCTCGTCTTTCCTCTGCATCCATTCGCAAGTAACCGCAGCCGAAGTGATCGTGATTCCCCGTTCGCGCTCCTGCTCCATATGATCGGTCGTAGTTGCACCATCGTGCACCTCGCCGATCCGGTGAATCATGCCAGTATAGAACAGGACCCGCTCTGTCAGCGTCGTCTTCCCAGCGTCAATATGAGCCGCAATCCCGATATTCCGTGTCCGCTCAAGCGGATACGGCCTGTCAGGGCTGTTAGGACTCTCAGACATCTGGGGAGCTGAAACTGTGGCAGTGGCGAGCATTAATACTATTTACTACCAGCGGAAGTGAGCAAAGGCGCGGTTGGCCTGCGCCATTTTATGGACATCATCGCGTTTACGGACCGCTCCGCCCGTATTGTTAGCAGCGTCCTTGATTTCATTCGCGAGGGCGACATGCATCGGTGTTCCCTTGCGTCCTCGCGCAAATCCAATAATCCACCGCATCGCCAGAGCCTCGGAACGCAACGCTGCGACCTCGAGTGGAACTTGGTAAGTTGCTCCACCAACCCGGCGACTTTTCACTTCAACCCGCGGCTTTGAGTTTTCAATTGCCCGGGTCACGACCTCCAAAGGATCAACGGTGTCCGTTCCTTCGTTAGCCTTGTCGATCGCGGAATAGACAACCCTCTCGGCGAGGGCCCTCTTCCCATCCTTCATCACCTTCGAGATGAGATGTCCGATCAATTCACTATCGAACTTTGGATCTCGCCTGTCCGGCTTGTGGTAAACTCTTCGTCTTCTTGCCATATTTCTGAGTTCCTTCCTGTTTCAGATCAGCTTACTTCTTCGGCCGCTTGGCTCCGTATTTGGATCGGCTCTGCTTTCGGTTCTCGACACCAAGTGTATCGAGGGAACCCCTTACAATATGATACCTTACACCTGGGAGATCTTTCACCCTGCCCCCGCGGACTAGAACAATACTATGTTCCTGCAAGTTGTGCCCCTCTCCGCCGATGTAGGCGATAACCTCAAACCCGTTCGTTAAACGAACCTTCGCCACTTTCCGCAGTGCGGAGTTCGGCTTCTTCGGTGTCCGGGTGTAGACCTGAAGGCAGACACCACGTCGCTGCGGGCAATTTGAGAGCGCCGGCGACTTGGACTTCCTGACTGCCTGCTTGCGCCCCTTACGGACGAGTTGGTTAATGGTCGGCATGATTCCTGCTGTTTGAGAATATCTCTATTGATCTCTGAACACTCACCGAGGCAGGAGGCAGGCCGGCGAGGATTACCCTCGCAGGAGCCTGTTATCCGGAGCTGCACCCGATAAGCTGGTAAACCGCTTTTTAAGCTATTTTCCGCGATGTCGCACAGAATCCAGCCACGATTTTGGGGGGCGCGACTATAGGAGTCAGCCCCTTGTTGACAAGGCCTATTTCGCCTATTTTTTAAGAATTTTGTCACTGCCTCCAAAACATCCGTAATAATCTCTAATTCCCTTACATTTAGCCCTCAAATCCGTGTTTTTGCCTCATTTGGCTCCAATTCTCCGATTCGCAGAGCCTTCTTGGACTCCAAAATGGCCGGGGCGCCCTCCTGACTCTCCTATTTCAACCGTAGGTCGCTGCAAAACCTGCACTGCTCTTTCCTACCCTCCAGATATCTTTTTGATATCGACACCGCCGGACCCAATCTGTAAGCCCCCGTCGCCTCAGAGTTTAAATGGCAGGGTAGCTCAGGGGTAGAGCAAAGGACTCATAAGCCTTGGGTCGGCGGTTCGAATCCGCCCCCTGCTACGTTTTCCGATCGGACAGTTTCTTTCCAGCCGAGTATCTGGGCGAACCCCGCCCTGCTCCCATCACAGCCCTCAAGTCGTGCCCGACGCTCGCTTCACCCTCCTTAACCGGACCACTGAGATCGGGGCCAACAGCTACCTGCTTGAGATCGGCGATACCCGAATCGTGCTGGACGCCGGAATGCACCCCAAGGAAAAGGGACAGGCTAGCATTCCGCGTTACGAGGACCTGCCCCACGATAGCCTCGATGCCATCATTGTCACTCACTCCCACCTTGATCATGTTGGCACGCTTCCGGTCCTGATGCGTGACCAACCTTCCGCACGGGTTTTCATGACGCCGGCGACATGTGCCCTTGCTGATGCACTCCTTCATAACTCTGTGAACGTGATGAAGTCTCAGCGCGCAGAACTGGGAATTGAAGACTACCCCCTTTTTACACATCGCTCAATCGACAAACTGATCCCCCGCATCGAGCCTCGTGATTATGAAAAGCCTTTTGATCTGGACTGGAACGGATCGGTGAAAGCTACCTTTTACGATGCAGGCCATATCCTCGGATCAGCAGGAGTCCTCCTGGAGGGGAACAGTAAACGATTTTTCTACAGCGGTGACATTCGGTTCGAAGACCATGCTCTTATCAAAGGCGCACGTTTCCCGGACCTTGCGGCGAAAAATCTCGATGCCATGATAGTCGAGACCACCAGAGGGGATTCTCCCCGACCAGCCTCCTATTGTCCAAAGAAAGAAAGAAACCGCTTCATCAATGATATTGAGCAATGCCTGAACGAGGGTGGCTCAGTCCTTGTCCCCGTTTTCGCTATCGGCAAAACTCAGGAGGTCCTCACTATGATTCATGAGGCCAAGTTAGACCACTCCCTCAGGGATGCACCGGTCTACATTGGGGGCCTAAGCACCAAGATGACTGTCGTCTATGACAAGTTCTCGGGTTCTACGCGTCGTAGCGCCCCGGATTTCAAGATCCTAAGGGATATGAATCCAATCACCGGAAACCGCCGGGGCCGCAGGCCTATACCCCTTGAACGCGGAGCAATATATGCTCTCTCAAGCGGCATGATGACGGAAAAGACGACGTCGAATGGATTCGCCCGTGGCTTTATTGATAAGCCAGGGAACATGCTTCTTTTTGTTGGGTATGCCGATCCGGATAGCCCTGGAGGAAAGATTCGGGCGGCTCAAGCTGGAGATGAAATCCAACTCGACCCTGAGCTTCCGGGAGTCCCTCTGAATTGCGGGGTGAAGGTCTACGATTTCAGTGGACACGCCCCTCGGAATCACCTGCTCGACTTTATGCAAACCGCAAATGCCCAAAAGACTGTTCTCGTCCACGGGGATCCCTCAGCTCTGGAGTGGTTTGAGAAACAAGTTGAGGGTGCCGTTGTTCCGTCATCCGGAAGGCCTCTCTCCCTGTAGCTTATTTAGCCCTTCTTCAAGCGGTCTACCTCATCGCGCAAGACCTTCAAAGTTCGTCGCATTTCCCTGAGCTTGGTGAGGTCACGCCACTGACGAACCTCTTCCTTAAATGGCTTTGCCGGGGTTCCCATGTAAACGCCGGGTTCATCAATACTCTGCATAGCCCCAGACTTTCCTCCCAACTGCACTCCATCTGCAATTTCAATATGGCCGTTGACCCCAACCTGGGCAGCAAGAGTGACGTTTTCTCCAAGCTTCGAGCTACCCGCCACACCTGAAAGCGCGACAATTATACAATTTTTGCCAATTTCGACATTATGCCCAACTTGGACGAGATTATCAATTTTAGTTCCCTCACCAACCACCGTTCGACCAAACCGAGCTCTGTCGACACACGCGTTAGCACCGACTTCAACATCGCTCTCTAAAACAACGATCCCGAGCTGAGGCACCTTGTGGTGTCTACCGTTGACAAACTCATATCCGAAGCCGTCAGACCCTATTACTGCTCCCGGTTGCAGGATCACTCGATCTCCCAGAATGCACCCTTCCCGCACGCTGACATTCTGATGAATGATACAGTCCTCTCCTATCACGACGTCTCGGCTAATCACGGCCCCAGGGCGAATTTCTGAACCCCGCCCAATCGTGACTCCATCCTCGATGACAGCTCCAGCGTGCACCGCCGCTTCAGAACTTACCTCTGCGCACTCCGCGACATGAGCTCCCTTTCGAACTCCTGGCGTAAATGACCTGTTAAGCTCCTCAACTTTTCCCAAAAGGGCCGCAAGAGCGTGAGAGGGATTGTCAACTTGAATGAGGGCCACCTCAGGCGGACCCGACTGGATGTCTGGCGTTACCAGCACCGCCCCTGCCCGGGTCGCGTCAAACTGGGACCTATACTTCGGATTGGAAAAAAAGCTTAGGTCATCCTTCTCCGCTTCGTTAAGCGTCCGCACTCCACTCAGGACCCGATCCTGTTGCCCCGCAACGAGTGTCCCTTCGACCAGCTCGACCACTTCCGCGATCCGAAATTCCACGATCAGAAGGTGTTATAACCAGAAGCCCTAATCGGGCTCCCTATTCTCCACTCGCAGGAGGCGCAGCTGGTGCGTCCTTGTTCAGAAGCACAAGCAGACCTGCGGTGATGTCCGTGGCATCCTTGGTGTAAAGCAGGAAGGGAACCTGCGAAGTACTCATACCAGATTTGTCGAACACATAATCATAATCATCAGCCTTAGCGCGGTCCTCCACGAGCTTCTGTATTTCCTCAAGGATTCCCCGCATCTTTTGAACCATCTTTTCGTTCAGCGCGGTGTTTCGACGCTGAAGGAATTCACGACGCTCACGATCAAGCGCAACACCCTCCTGAGTTTTCATCTGAAACCCCTTGAAAAGCTCCTGCTTTCTCTTGTCACTCAGGGAAGGATCATCCAGCTGCTTGCGGAGGCCTTGCAACTCATCTTCGAGCGCGCGAATGGTTTCGAGACGCTCGTTGTTATTCTGCTGAATCTTCGCCCGCTCGACATTGACCTCCTTCTGGGCCGCGTTAGTACGATGATACTGCTTGAAAAGCGTCTGCATATCTACCGTGGCTATCTTCAGCTTATCCTGCGCGGTAGCGGACACGGAGAAGAGCAAAAGGGTAATTGCGGCAGGAAGGAGTTGGCTGAAATTCATGTGCTTGGCGTTTCGGAGTCGCGGCAGTCTGGAGAAAAAACCTCGAGCCGTCAAACCCCAAGCCCTTACCTCTGAGCTCCCTGCGGAGCTGATTCTGCAAGTTTCTTTATGATTCTCGGTGTGATGTCATGGGCGTCTCTAGCGAAAAGCAGAAATGGCACCTGTGAACTACCAGTTCCCTCAATGTCAAAGACAAGATCAAAGCCCATGCGCTCCGCCTCTAACCTGACAAGACCACGAATCTCCTCCAGAAGAACCTCCATTCGCGCCACCATTCGCCGATTTATGTCAGCATGGCTGGCCTTCAAAGCTACGGCTCTTTGCCTCTTCCACCGCTCTCGCTCATGAAATCGAACCCCTTTTTCTCTCTCCAGGTCCTGACGCCGGACATCTGAATTATTCAATCCCTGAAGTGAACACTCCAGTTCCCGAAGAACCTGATCCATCGCCCGCAGCTTAACCGCTTGCTGATTCTGCTCTTTCTGAACCCGCGCCCGCTCAATATTAATTTCCCCTTCAGCGTGCGCAACCTTGTGGTAGGAGCGAAAAATCTCCTGAATATTGACAGTCGCCGTGCGCACCTTTTTCTCCTCCCCGATCACCGCTACTTTCTGACCGAGTCCCAATCCAGCCGAGTTCTCCACATCCTCCACGGTCACACCTTCCCCATAAGCCTCAGGCCCAAGAGCCCATGCAATTCCACAAAAAAGGATCCCTGGAATTCTTGAGTTCAAAGCTACCACAGACTAACGCTCCTCGCATTCAACTCAAGTTCATTCACTAATCAAGAGCCTCTCACACGTCATCTCCCATGATTCAGTTTTCTTCACTAGACGGCCGCACACTGGATCAGCCCTCCCCATCGGTTCTCGTCCCCACAATGGGTGCTCTCCATGAGGGACACGCCTCTCTGATCAGAAGAGGGAGAGAGATTGCGGGGCACGAGGGCAACGTCACGGTTTCGATTTTTCTAAATCCTCTTCAATTTAATTCTTCATCGGATCTAGCAACCTACCCTCGAACCCTCGAAGCAGACCTCCTACTCTGTCGCACTCTTGGTGTCGACGCAGTCTACGCTCCTTCTCCTGAAGAATTTTACGCGGCCGATCACTCAATCTCGATAGTCGAAAACTCTCTCTCCCGCACCTTGTGCGGAACCACCCGCCCCGGTCATTTTGAAGGGGTCTGCACGGTTGTCCTGAAGCTCCTCAATACCCTGCGACCTTCTGACGCTATCTTCGGCAAGAAAGACTACCAGCAGCTTGCGATCATCAAGCGTCTCGTCCGTGATCTTGGTGTTCCCGTGCATGTACATGGTGTTGAAACTGTGAGGGACCCGGATGGCCTTGCCCTCTCATCGAGGAATCTCATGCTGAAACCCGAGCACCGTAAGGATGCTTCACGTATCTATAGAGCTCTTCTTTGTGCCCGGGATATCAGGGGAACAGGAGAGCAACGACCCGAAATATACCTCAAGATCGCACGCAAGCATCTTGTTGAGAGCGCGCCATCCGAAATGGGAATTGAATATCTTGAGATCATCGATCGCGAAACGCTTATCCCACTGGCCAAAGTCGCCGGACCTGCGCTCCTTGCCACCGCCGTAACCTACGATGAGGTCCGCTTAATTGACAACATTGAGATCTAGACCACCAGAATCCTTGGCCTGGATCTAAAACCAGGCTGCTACTTTCCGGGCAGAAACCAACACCGCGAAGAGGACCCCTGCGCCCGCCACAAGCTTTAGGATTCCGGGCACTCTTCGCCGCCCAGTGAGCTCAGGCCTCGTCGCTAGATAAAGCATCGCGAGACCGAGTGCTGGAATTCCAAAAACCGTCAGAGCCTGAGCCCCCAGCATGAGCGAATCACGACTTTCCTTCCAGATAATCCCAAAAATCGCAACCACCATTCCCACTGTAAGTGCCAGGGCCGTAAAATGACGGGCCCACCGCCCCTGCATGCTGGCTCCTTTCCCAAGGCTATCGGAGAGAACCGTTCCTCCTATGGCTGCATTCACCATGAAAGAGCTCATCGCTCCTGCCATGAAGCCCCCACAAAACACATACTTTGAGCCGGAACCAAACAACGGCTCCAACTGGCTGGAGAGGTCACCAATCTGGATACTCTCGGGAACACCTGGAATACCGTGAAAAATCAGTAGAGAGGTAATCATGATCACCGCTGAAACTCCACCTAGCACCGCGACTCCTATTGCAGAATCAATCGTTCCCTGCCGCAGGTTCTCCATCTTCCACCCTTTTTCCCTGACCAGATAGCTCTGAAAAAAGGCGCCCCCTATCGAAAAGGTCGTTCCAACAAGCGCAACTACTGGAAGCCAATCGCGCTTCTCCGGAATGGAGGCATTCCGCTCCGGGGCGTCGCTGAACATAGCCGCAAGAAGATTAACAGCAAAGGCTCCGATCATTAAAAGAACCAGAATCTTCATCGCTCTCTCCACGGCGGAATAGAGTGAACGCATCAGATACAGACAGGATATGATCCCCACATTCGCTATCAAGAGAATGAGGATCTGCAGCATTACCCATCCCTGCGGCAGACCTCCCGCCTCATCTTCAAAAAGAGGCTCCAAGCCAACACCTAGCGCCAGGTTATTACTTGATTGATACAGGGCAACTATCCCGAAGAGGACGACCCCAACTCCTGCGGCTATTTTACGCCCCAAACGATCCGATATCTCCTCACAAATACTTCCCTTGTAAATCACTCCAAGGCGTGCCGAGAGCGCAACCATTCCAACCATCAGAACAACAGCAAGGGCCAGAAATGGTAATCCCATCCACCCCCACTCAGCCCCTACTCGCGAGCTCGCAAGAATACTTCCAGGTCCAAGCACAACTGCTGCCACGATAATGGCTGGACCAATAGATTTTACTCTTTTGCGAATTTTCATAACTCCCCCGATTGCGTTTCATCATTGACCCTGACTGACCTAACACCAATAGCCAATCATTAGCTGCAAGGACACCTTGGATGCGTCAGATCCCAATCGCCCTGCGAGGCCTCTCATAGCACAATCCAGCAACCTCATCGTCGTGAAAACCGAGTTCCCGCAGGACTCTGTCCACCTTTGGCATTGTTGCAGTCGATCCCACGAAATGAGCACCATCTGGAGATCGCGCAACCTCATCCGCCCCGACTTTAATCTCCCGGTCCCCAAGGGTGTAGCCCCCCGGCCCACAGCGCGCTGCAGAAATCGCATCGGTCACCATGAGACACCGCTCCAGCGTGGCGGCCCTGAGGTAGTTTCTCAGAGCGAAACCGGGAACATGAATCCCATCACCAATAAAGCAAACCCACAGACTCTCGGAGAGGCTCAGCACCCGTTCCACTATGTTTTGATGCCTTGGCAGATCCTGAGGGCAGCCGTTGCCCAGATGTGTGAACATCGTCAAACCAGCGTCGATTGCCGCCTGAAGCTGATCCATAGAGGGGTCACAATGTCCCGCTGACACGACCACTCCCTGCTCCGCCAGATATCGAGTGGTGGCTAATCCCATGTCACATTCAGGAGCAAGCGTCACGACCTTCGCAAGACCATCTGCAGCCTCCATCAGATCCTTCATGACATTTACAGAAGCAGACTGCGCCTGATCTCGAGGATGAGCCCCAATAAAGCCATCTGCCGGGTTCAGGAAAGGACCCTCAATATGAATTCCAACCACTACCCTTCGAACGGTCCCGTCCTCCTCCCGCGCTCGAACGATTCTCCGTATTTTGGCCTTCATCGCCTCAACTGAGTCCGTAATTACCGTGGCGAGAATCCCCTCGGTCCCATCTTCTTCCAGTGCAGAGCATGCCTGCTTCGCCTCCTCTGTCGTCAGAGTATTGGAATTGAAATCAACTCCGGCATATCCGTTCACCTGAAGGTCAAAATATCTCATCTCGTGAGCAGGCTTGCTGACAGATCATCCAGAAAAAGCCTGCAGTCGGAGTGCTGCTGCAGGATCGTAGCAGGAATTTCAGGACTCACCTCCTCCTCGACAGCACTCCGCACTGCGGGTGCTTTTCGAACATCGGGAACCGTGCAGATAATTCTCTCCGCCTTCAGGACCTGTCTTACCGACATCGAAATTGCATGTTCGGGCACTGATTTCAGTTCTGTAAACCACCCCTCTCCTACCTGCTGCTGCCGACACTCTTCATCAAGCTTCACAGTAATGTAAGGTGCTTTGGTATCAAAGTCTGCCGGTGGATCGTTGAAGGCAATATGACCATTTTCACCGATCCCAATAAATGCAACCGCAGGGACGCTTCTCTCAATCATCACTCCCAGTCTTGCGCATTCCAATCCGGGATCAGCGCAGCCATTGATAGCATGAAAGCCTTTTAGAGCGTGGGGCAACTTGTCGACAAACCTGTCTCGGAGAAATCTGCTGAATGAGGCCGGATGCTCCTCTTCGAGACCGATATATTCATCTAAATGAAACAGGACGATTCTATCCCATTCAATGCCTGTCTCCCTCAAGAGAGCATCAACAACCTCAAACTGGGAAGCCGCAGAGGCCATCACAATTGAAACTTCCTCCCTAGTCGCCAGAGCTTCACGAATTTTATCAGCTCCAGCCGCAGCAGCAGCAGAACCGAGCTTCGTCTTGGTTCGGAAAATACTGAGATTCATCTCTCACTCCAGTATGAGAAGGTTTACAAAGTCTCCACAACCAATAACTCAATAACCCCCTTGTTCTTCGCTCCTTTCGAGTCAAAGGATACTTCCGGTAATGAAAGCAGACTTTCTGGTTATAGGCAGCGGCATCGCTGGCCTCTCTTTTGCGATCAAGGCAGCAGAACACGGATCTGTTACCTTGATCACCAAGAATGAAGTCTTGAATTCAAACACCGCTTGGGCTCAGGGAGGAATTTCTGCCGTTCTACCCGAGGCCCTTCGCGATCCGGGCGATACCGTGGAGAAACATATTAGCGACACTATCGATGCCGGCGCCGGGTTGTGCAACGAACGTGCCGTCAGGGCCATCATTGGCGAGGGTGAGCAAACGATTGATGAACTGGTCTCCTGGGGATCCGACTTTGATCAGAAAGGAGATCGCTACTCCCTCGGGCGGGAAGGCGGGCACTCAAACCGCCGTGTTCTGCATTCCAAGGACACGACTGGTCATGAAATCGCCTCATCTCTACTGGAGACCGCCCACAAGACCCCGGGTCTGACAATCCTGGCCGATCACATGGCCATCGATCTCATCACCACCGACAAGTTAGGCAGCGTCACTGACGACCGTGTTGTGGGAGCCTACGTTCTGGAAAAGGCCACCGGGGAAGTACATATCCTCCACGCTGACAGGGTCGTTCTCGCCACAGGTGGTTGCGGAAAAATCTACCTCTACACAACTAATCCGGACTCTGCGACAGGTGACGGTATCGCGATGGCATGGCGCGCGGGCGCCCGAATCGCGAATATGGAGTTTATCCAGTTTCACCCAACATGCTTTTACAATCCCGCCGCTACCGGGCCAGAGGCTCGCTCCTTCCTGATTTCGGAGGCCTTGAGAGGCGAAGGAGCAGTTTTACTGAACGACAAGGGTGAGGACTTTACGCTCGGCTACGATGAGCGAGGCTCGCTCGCCCCGCGGGATATCGTGGCTCGATCGATTGATACGGAAATCAAGAAAACCGGGGCAAGCTGCGTCTACCTTGACGTCACCCATAAACCAGCCGGGTTCATCGCTGAGAGGTTTCCCTTCATCTACAGGACTCTTCTTGAGTTCGGACATGATGCCGAAAAGACCCCGATCCCAGTCGTCCCTGCTGCGCACTACCAATGTGGCGGAGTCGTAGCCGAACCCGACGGCTCCACCAACCTTCGCGGTCTCTTCGTCATCGGAGAAGCCGCGTGTACCGGACTCCATGGAGCCAATCGCTTGGCATCTAACAGTCTGCTGGAGGGCAACGTCATGGCGCGAAAGGCCCTTGCCACAATGATCACGCATCTTGGCTCAGGGAAACTCGCGCCTGCTCCACCCATCCCCGAGTGGGAGCACGGAGACACTGCTCCTCCTGATGAGCTTGTGAACATCTACCATAATTGGGACGAGATTCGTCGTACGATGTGGGACTATGTTTCAATAGTTCGGACCGATAAGCGCCTCCTGAGAGCAAGCTTTCGCCTCCGAAACCTTGCCCGGGAAGTCCGTGATTTCTATTGGGGCTACCGAGTGAATTCTGACATCCTGGAACTCCGAAACCTTGTCACTGCTGCCTCCCTGGTGGTGGACTGCGCCATGCAGCGTAAGGAATCCCGCGGGATACACTATACCCTTGATTACCCGGGCACAGACCCTCGCTTCAGGAAGGATACTATCATCTGCAGGCCCTAAGCAGAACAGATCCAGAGCGCGGGAAAGCCTACTGGTCAGCAGCGCCCCTGGCCGAGGATCTTTCAAGGCTACAATTGCCTCTGCCGTCATGTCTGCTTTATTCAGGGGCATGGGCATTTCCCCTCACACTCTCATCCGCTCGCTATCATTCCTTCTAGCGGGCCTCCTTCTCCCTGCCCTCACCTCAGCTGAGGAAGAAATCGAAAACCGAGTTTCTTCCCTGCTGCGCAGGATGACTCTGGAGGAGAAAGCGGGCCAGATGACTCAATTGACTCTGGGCGCCGTTTCGAGCGGTGAGGCGAATTCCGAGAATCCAGAGGCACACGAATTCGACACGGACAAACTTCGCCATGCGCTCATCAACAAGCATGTTGGATCCATTCTGAACGTTCACAACGTGGCATTCAGTGCCAAGCAATGGAATGAACTCCTCTCCGAGATACAAACGGTCGCCACCAAGGAAACCAGGCTGAAGATCCCAATCCTCTATGGAATCGACAGTGTCCACGGAGCAAATTACGTGCGGGAGGGCACCCTGTTTCCGCACAACCTGGGATTAGCCGCGACCCGCAACCGCCTTCTGGTCGAACGCTGCCACTCAATCACAGCCTTGGAGACCAGATCTGCTGGAATTCCTTGGAATTTCGGTCCTTCCCTCGACGTTGGCCGGCAGCCGCTCTGGTCCCGCTATGTCGAGACCTTCGGGGAAGACGTCTATATTACCAGAGTCATGGCGGAGGCAGCTATCCGGGGTTTGCAAGGATCTTCCCTGTCCTCCACGAAATCAGTGGCTGCTACCGCAAAGCATTTTCTCGCCTACAGCCTTCCCGCCAGCGGACACGATCGCACCCAGACACTGCTTCCGGAGCACGACCTCCGGGAATATTTCCTGCCACCCTTCACAACTGCGATCGAACAGGGCGTGCAGGCAATCATGGTGAACTCTGGTGAAGTGAATGGAATCCCGGTCCATGCGAGTCATGAAATGCTAAGCAAGCTTCTTCGGGAAGAACTGAAGTTTGACGGAGTGATCGTCAGCGACTGGGAGGACGTGAAAAAACTTCATAACCTCCACCGGGTCGCACCTGACCTCAAGGAAGCTGTTCGTATCGCGGTGCACGCTGGAATCGACATGTGCATGGCCCCCTACGATTTTCATTTTTCCAATAACTTGATCAAGCTGGTAGAGGAAGGAGTCCTCTCCGAGAGCCGACTGGATGAATCCGTACGAAGGATCCTCCGGATGAAGTTTTCTCTCGGCCTCTTTGAGAACCCTGTCCTGCCTGCCTCCACTGCCGGAAAAATCGGCAGCGAGGAGGCCCACGAGACTTCTCTCCAAGCAGCTCGGGAGTCCCTGGTCCTTCTCAAGAATGAAGGGGTGTTACCTCTCGAGAGGAAGGGTCAGATCCTTCTCACTGGTCCAGGATGCCGCTCACTTGCTGCCCTGCATGGGTCATGGTCCTACACGTGGCAGGGAACAGATGAAGCCGCATACCCGGAAGGTCTCGAGACCATCCTGCAATCCTTCAACAACGGACACGGGCGCGAAAACGTACTTTGGGCCCGGGGCGCGCAATGGGATGGCTCCACCGACTTTGACTACGCCATGAATAAGGCCCGGAATGCAGACATCGTAGTTTGTGTCCTCGCTGAGAAACCCAGCACTGAAACTCCCGGAAATATTCCCAACCTCTCGATGCCTGATAACCAGCTTCGCCTCGTGCGGCGTCTCGCCACAGGAAAACCACTGATTCTTATTGTCCTCGGTAATCGCCCACGTCTCATCACCGAGATAGCGGGCCACTGTCACGCAATTATTTATGCAGGCCATCCTGGCCCCCATGGAGGAAAAGCTCTCTATGAATTGCTGACGGGCCAATTCAACCCCTCAGGCCGCCTGCCATTCACCTACCCTCGCCACCCGAACAGCCTTTTGACCTACGATCACAAGCACAGCGACAGCGTAGGACCTGACAAGGAAACCCCTGGATTCAACCCGCTCTACGAATTTGGACACGGCCTTAGCTACACCTCCTTTACCTTCAGTGATCTCAAGTTGAATTCATCTACTCTAACGAAGGAGGATGATATTATTCTTTCCGTCAAAGTTACCAACACGGGCTCACGACGGGGCAAGGAGACAGTGGACGTTTTCACCCGCGATCTCTTTGCCTCGATCACGCCTTCAGTAAAGCGTCTTCGCGCTTTCCGTCAGGTTGAACTCGAGGCCGGAGAAGCCAAAAACGTCACTTTAAAAATACCGGTCAAAGAACTTGCTTATCACGGATTGAAAAACTCTCCTGTCGTTGAGCCTGGGGAGTTTGATGTGATGGTAGGGGAACTCACGGAGAGAATCCTAGTGAAGTGAAGCGAGAGAGGCCCACAGATCATAATTTTTAACTCGCTATGCCTGAGAATTCCAGACGGCGACTTTCCGCCCACCTGTTCTGCGGAATCATACTCACCCAGTGGATCGGGGTCTTACCGACCTGGTCCCAGCAGGGACCAAGAGTCACCTCCCCCACTGCGCCACCGCCAAATCCATATCAATACCGCAAAACGGTTTACCCGTGGCGGCTGCACGTTACCGCGACAATTTTTTGGATCGGTGAAAAACCCGGTGGACGCAACACCACATCCAACCACCAGTCATCGTGGGACGGGCAGTGGGAAAAAAACTACGGAGGTTACGACGATCCGAATCCAACAGCGCGAGCCAACTACGCACCTAAAGCATTCCGACCGGGCCTGAATTCATTTTACGTCGCTCTGCCATACAACGACTGTCTGAACTATCGCCGCCATCGCCCTGAGGCCTCACGCGTCATCCCGTGGTTTTACCGTTACAACCCACGCCCGGGAAAGTCTGTCTGCAAGGGCCGATGGATCCAGCTCTATAATGGCCGAAAGGTATGCTACGCTCAGTGGGAAGACTGTGGGCCGTGGGTAACCGACGACTGGCAATACGTGTTTAAAGGCCAACCCCCTCGCAGCAAAAACGCTGGCATTGATGTCTCTCCGGCTGTCCGCGATTATATGGGATTAAAATCTGGCGACAAACTTCACTGGCGATTTGTCGAATTCGGAGGTGTTCCCCGTGGCCCCTGGTCGTGGTATGGATCCAACAATCCTTTCGTTAATCCTGAGGCAGATCCTGATGTTGCCGTTATTCGCCAACTTCGTGCCTATCTTGAGCAGAAACGAATTGAAGAGTTTCGCAGACTGCAAGCCCCTCCGCCCCGTTAATCTTCTGCCCACCTCCGGCGAGTTGGCAGACTTCCCCAGATCGAGATCTCAATCCGGATCCTGCTCCACACAATCCTCGATAAGAGCACTTAGCTGCATGATAATTCGATCTGTGGCGCCACGGTGCTTATCGATTGTGGCTCTGGCATTGCCGGTCAGGCTTTGGCGCCGTTGATTCGATGCCAAAATAGCCCGAAGCGTCTCAGCAATCTCCCCCTGACTGACACACTCGATTGCCGAAGCGGCGCGAAGCTCACTGACCAGTGGCTCAAAATTGCTCATGTCCGGCCCACACACCACTGGAGCGTCCACGAGGATGGCCTCAACGGGATTCTGTCCACCGCGACCAAGAAAACTCTTTCCAATCACCACGATATCAGCAAGTGCAGTCCAGTCGCCCAGTTCCCCGGTGGAATCTACCAAAAATACAGCAGCTTCTGGTTTTTCTGGAGTCTTGAACCTACTCCGCAGAACCACCTCAAACCCCGCAGTCTCCAAATCGGACAGGACAACTTGCCGGCGCTCCACGTGTCGGGGCAGTAATACTGCCAAGGCCCCGGGAACTTCACGAATCGCCTCGGCGATGAGACGCTCCTCCCCGTGATGAGTGCTCGCTGCCAGCACTATTGCTCTTTCCGAGCCAAAACTCTTTAGCATATCCCTGAATTCGATCCTCTCCATCGGAGCTTGGACTCCATCGAGGTCAAACTTGAGGCTTCCGGTAATGACGAGACGCTCCGGACAAATGCCAATCCTTATCCAGCTTTCCGCGTGCTCTTCTGCCTGCACACATACTGTTCTGATTTGGTTCAGCATCGGTGCGGCTATACACTTCACTCGCTGGTATCGCCGTGCTGAACGCTCCGACAAACGCGCATTAGCCACAGCCACCGGAATTCCGCTCTGCCCGCTCACATGAAGGAGGTTCGGCCAGATCTCGGAGTCGATGAGAACGATCAGGATGGGCTTAAAGCGATGAAATACGGATCGAAGAACAGGAGGAAAATCCAAGGGACTGTAAATCACTCGAACTCCCTCCGGCGCTTCTCTGTCAGCCACCTGAAATCCCGTTGAAGTTGTGGCCGCGATCACAAACTGCCTCAGGGAGTCACGTTGCTGCCACCGCATAATTAACCGGAGCGCCATCCGAACCTCCCCCACGCTAACCGCATGAACATAGACCGTTTCCCGGGCCTCCTCATCAGAACAGCCCCGGTAAATTCCGATTCGCTGGAGAAGACGCCAGTCCAGACCTCCTCGACGGGCCATCCTAATCACCCATGCCGGTGCAGCGAGCAGGCAGAACACAGGCAGGAGAAGGTTGTAGATTAACCGCACCCACGCATTCATGACTTTCGAAGGTATCGAGACTACTTCCTAGCGTAAAACAGAATCGAGCTCCTGCCGTAGGTCCGTCGATCTATCATCTGCCATCCGGGGGCCTCCATCTCCTCTCGATTAGCCTCCACCTCAATAATCAGGATCCCGTCATCTGCCAATTGCCCCGCTAACGATGGATCCTGCATTAACTCACGGGCAAAATCTCTACTGCTATTCGATGCGTATGGCGGATCTGCCATGATGAGGTCAAAGCTTTCGTCAGCCGTGAGCAGATACTCATAAGTATCCCCCTCCTGGACTCTGGCGCACTCCTCCAAGCCCAGCTTTGCTAGATTCTCCCTGATACACCGGGCTGCATCCCGACTTTGCTCTACAAAAACCGCTTTCTTCGCTCCCCTGCTGAGAGCCTCTATCCCTAGAGCCCCGGAGCCCGCGAAAAGATCCAGCACTCTGCCTCCCGCAAGACGACCTTGCAGAATTGAAAAAAGGGCCTCCCTCAGCCGGTCAGTGCTGGGACGCGTCAATTGGGACGGCACCTTTAAAGGCATCCTCCGCGCCCTGCCTGCGATCACTCTCATTGGGAAAACATTTGCTCTGCCGGTCTGGCTGTCATTCTTTTTTCTGGCTCAAGAGCCTCCTTTCTCAAGAACGCGAGCATCCGGCTCCATGCCTGCTCTGCACTCATCCTCTCTCCTTTCCGACCTACATTGACCTTCGCCTGATTCACCGTTCCCTCCAAGACGATGTCTCTGTAGTAGCGGTCCGGAGTTTCCAACGGCATAAGCCAGGATCTGGTCCACCCGCCTGTCCACAACGCTCCAATCGCAAACCGGGTAAGTGTCGAAGCATACTCCTGATCCGCAACGACACGCATCACCGCTCCAAGCTGGCCATTGGGCAGCAGAACTCCATTACCCAGAAGAGACAAACGTTCACTCTGGAGCCGGGCATCAAGAACATTAAACCTTCCCCCGCGCACTACCGCCATCATTCGCCCCTCACTAAAGAGCACATCTTGCTTTGTTCCATCACGCCCCAGAGAGATGCCCCGTGCGTCCACTGCGAGATCACCCCTCCAGCTGGACAGCAGAGTCAGACTGCCACTGAGCGCACCTCGAAGGCTCAATTGCTTCGCCCCGAGCTTCACCCCCACACCAGATGGCAGAGTGATTTCGTTAGAAGGCCGGGCGCCTGCAGGAATATCAATCCGAACGGCAAAACGTGGCGTGCCCAGCATCTGAAGAACACCCTCACTACGAATCGTAAAGCCACTCCACACAACCTCTGCTGGAGGCAGCTTGAGAGAGGGATGCTGCCATTCAACGCTGCTAGCCCAGTCCATTTTGAAAAAACGTGACCCGACAGAAAGCCCCTCACACCGAATCAAACCGGAAGAATTCTTCCCTCCCAGTGGTAATTTTCCGCTTAAATTGCGCAGCTTCAATGCAGGATTCCCATCTGCTTCGTTGGAATACACCTCCATGTCGCATTGATCTATGATGACCCTGAAAGATGAGGCCGCCGCGGGACTTGCTTTTTTGTGATCTAAGGAGGGTCTGGGCTTCTGCTTTTTATTTGCTGTCTTGGGCTCGCCCCCTTGTCTTTCTACCCGGGGCACCGGCACGGGCGAAGGTTTTGAATCCATCGCTCTGGACTGATTTTCCTTATCGCCTAGCAGAAAAAGTAGCTCCATCGGAATTGCAATCTGCCCACTTCGAACCCTGACCTCTCTCAGATCTAATGCCCCTCGCAGCAGAGAGCCCCAGTGTAGTTGTACATCCAGTTCAGCTCGGCAGAGAGGGCGCACGGACGAGCTGCCCCCTGCCGCCGGCCCCTCAACAACGACCTTTCTAACCTGCACCCCTGTCCAGGGCGTCCAGGAAAGAGATCCAATCTTCCAGCTGACACCACTCCGATTCTTCAGCCGTTTCTCGAGCTTTCCTTTTACTGCTCCCATCTGCAAAGCAAGATTGGAGATGAGCAGGGATCCAGCAAAGAAGACCATTAAAGGCACCACACACCAGCGGATACCCAGATTCCAAAAAGATGCTCGCCGACTATTTTTCAAAAACGAGGAGGCGCTATTTTCCTTTCATGGGAAATCTGATCACCATGCTTCTGTCGAAGAGAAGCTTTCCCGTAGAAGAGGTTTCCTGCAGCCGGTAGACAAGAATTCCCCATTTGGTCCCTACCAACGTGCCAATACCAAAATTCTCTTTTATTTTTCCAAGGGTATCCTCCTCCTGGAATCTCCACTCGTGGCCGGTCCACCTGCCCAGTATACTGCGTGGATCGGCATCAATATCCTTGAGACGGGCAAGCTCTCCATTCGGTGATTTGACCACATCCTTACCCTGCTGGTATCGCAGGAGCGAAAGAGGCGCTCCTTTACCCGAAACACGAATCATCCATTCGCCCGGCTTGGACTGCTCCAGTCTCACCACGACATTTCCATCTTTTAACGGCACCATCTTCCTCTCATCCCACAACTTATTGTAGTCTGCATAATCCTCTTTGCTTAAACCCAGTTTTTCATGGAAAGGCAATGGGATCCCTGGCTTGGCACTCTTTGAGTACACTTTAAACCACGCAGGGTCTGCCCGCGCAGCCTCTTCCACCTTTGCAACATACCGGTTAATTTCCTTCGGAGGCTCAACCACGACCATCTGCCCCCTTGCAGAAGTTCCCAGCTCAAGGTAATTGCTGAATACCTCAGGTGCCTCCTGAGCTCCGGCTTCCAGAGCGAGCAGCGCATGGGCAGCGAACGCTGCAGCACCTAATGATCTGATGACTTGTTTCATTATCGATTTTGTTTACGAACACGCCGACGCAGATCCAATAAAAACCGTCGGGATGACGGGTTCTATCACCCCCGAACCGCCCCCGCAACCAGACTGATTACAATCCTCAAGGATCCGTATGCCTCTCCTTCCCGGACCAAACCCAGGAGGTCGCCAGAACTTTCTCGATCAGGACGGACCGGACGGACTTTGTATCCTGGGAGAAACGTAACTGAACGAGTACAGGAAGCCCCTCTTCTTTCTCTTCAAGAAGCGCAAGTAACCCCCGCCCTTCGACACTACTCCTGTCGGCATATCCAAAGAGAAACTCATCATCTTCCCTGAATGTCAGCTTGAAGGACTGATAGCGACTCTGATCAGAAAACTCAAAACTGTAGAACGAGTCCAGCTGTGCGTAGGCCCGGAATGCCATCGATTCAGTTGGCTTATTTTCAACATAAGAAGCGATTTCCACTGGCTGGTAGGTCACCTCCGACTCCCAGTCAAAACGAAGCTCACCATCCTCACAATCCTCCACCAGCAATAACCCCAGCTCTTCTTCCCCCTCGACGGCTACCTCCACAACGAAGAAAGGGCGTTTACCTACCTCGGTCGGGCGGATGTTCTCGATTACGCTCACCCTCTTAGCAGTCAGCGGGTGACGCAGATAATAATCTTTCATCAAGGGAAGCACCCTTCCCCGATTTCTCACATACCTTGCCTTTTCCTCAACCGAGGAGGCTCGCAAATACGCATCCGTTCGGATTTCCAGTCGCTCGAGCCACCTCTCGGCAGACACCGTTTCCAAGACACTCCTCTCATTCCACGTATCGGCGGCAGCCTCTCTACTTCTCAAATGACCAACTCCATTATTCAGCGTCGCCACTCCCCACACTCCAAGAAGAATAAGAAGGACCACTATTAAGGCTAGCCACCCCATCGGAATCGGCCCCGTGCCCGCTCCTTCCGAAGTATCCCATTCCACCCCCAAATCCTCTACCGCAGAATCTAATTTCAACTTGCCCTCACCCGTAAATTCCGACCCGGGCATCATACTGTCCAAGGGGGCGTTTTCTGGGCTCAGACCTCTACTTACCTCCCCCGCATCCCGGCTCTCAGCACCCTGAACAGGCAGCCGAATCACCTGCAAGGACTCATCTGGAGCCGCATCCTCGCTTCGCTTTCCAAGTCCGTCTTCCTCAGCCATTAAAGGAGCCCCAGACTGCTCGCAATTCCCGCTGCTGACAACCCTAGACCTTTAGGCTTTCGGGGAGAAATATTCACAAGACCTTACTGGTCGAAGCCCAAACCCTCCTCTACAACTGACCTCGATGAGCCATTCCCGTCCAGTCCGCGTGCTAATCGCAACTGCTGGCTTCGGCGACGGGCACAATACTGCTGCCCGGGGAATCGCCATGGCCTTGGAGGGCCGAGCTGACTCCCTGATCATAGATCCCTCCGCAAAGGCTACCCCGCGCTTCAACAATCTTCTCCGGGCAACCTACCGCTTTATCACCACGTATTTACCAGGCACATGGGAGAAGATTTACGACGGTGTCGAACAAAGAGACTTCTCGCAGCAGAAATTTCCTTTCAGACGCCGGATGCAGCAAACTTTTACTCTACAGGTTAACGAGTTCGATCCTGATATCATTGTCTCCACCTTTCCTCTCTATCCCTACTTCTTTGAGCATTATGTCCGAGAGGGTGGTCGACCACGACCCGTCATCACTATCGTCACGGACTCAATTAAAATTAATGCTTCATGGCGGAAAGCGCCAACTGATTTCTGGATCGTCACCGATGAGGAGACCAAAAAGTGCATGGAGGCAAAGAAAATATCCGGGGACAAGATTCTCAATATCGGATTCCCCGTAAATCCACTTCTGAACACCCTTCAGCCTCTTTCTCCAACCGCTTCGGCAACTCCCTTCCGGATTTTATATTTTCCAACCGCGAGCAAAACAGCGATCCGTGATACAGCTCAGGCCATTCTTGAGGGCAGGCAATGGCCCACTGAGTTGACGATTGTCCTCGGGCGAAACCTGCGGCGCCTTTACCGTACCGCCTGCAAAATAAAAAAATGTTATCCGGGTCGAGTGCGAATCAAAGGATGGTGCCGCAAGGTGCCACAGCTTCTCTGTGAACATCATCTGGTTGTGGGAAAGGCAGGAGGGGCAACCGTGCATGAGTCACTTGCGGCATGCTGTCCCATGCTCATCAGGCACCTTGTCCCCGGACAAGAAGAGGGCAACCTTGAACTTCTCCAGAAAATTGGAGGCGGATCTCTTGCCGACACTGAGGCCACTCTTGCCGCTGCTCTGGATGCGCTGCTCACCGAACAAGCCTCACTTTGGAGGAGACAAAAAGAGAACCTTTCCCTCCGCGCCCGGCCCAACGCAGCCGAGAATGCCGCAAACCTCATTCTGGAAACTGCCCTAAAAAGCCGACAAGCAGCTGCGAGAAAACAGACAACTCCCTCCAATCACGCTTACTCATCTACAAGTTAATGAGTGCTTTGGATCGAAAACCCGCGATGGGGAATTATTACCCGCTTCCAGAGACGGAAGCCTGTTTCTCCCGGCAGCGGTCTCACCAACCCCGTTAACGATCAATTCGCTAGCAGGTCTCAAGGCTCCTGAGTCTCGCGCTGCTCT
>MDSV01118782.1_pt1 | contig 21582 bp, 20 predicted proteins | sample 810851 | NCBI WGS metagenome assembly MDSV01 (sample SAMN05326640, study PRJNA326480) | marine metagenome | isolation source: seawater | place: Atlantic Ocean: North East | collected 2012 | reverse complement strand
ATGTGGCGGGACAACGACACGATCAAGCAGGACCTGCTATGCCTTAAACGAGATGACGATCAAGGCGCACCTGAGGATGGCCAGAAGAAACAGTCGCGCTGGCAACTCACCCTGCACTTTGATCTGGAAACGCTCGGCCCGCTGGATATCGAACTGGACTTATGTCCCCCGGCGGTATCTGCGACCTTCTGGTCAGAAACCTCAGATACCTTGTCGGAAATTCAACAGGCATTGCGACCACTGCGAGAAACCCTGACCTTACTCGGAGCAGACGTGGGCGAGCTGCGAGCGCGCCATGGGCGGAAATTACCCGGCGAGCAGCCAGTTATTAGACATTCACTGGTGGATATTCACACATGACGATTCCTGAGCACCTGCTGAACGCAACCGAAGCCATTGCTCTGGCCTACGATGGCGAACACGCCCCTCACGTCAGTGCCAGCGGTGAATATGATCTTGCACAAGCTATCATTTCCGTCGCCATCGCGCACGAAGTCCCGGTGTATGAGAATGCAGAACTGGCCACCTGGCTGGGGCAACTTGAGGTCGGGGAAGAAATTCCTGAACAGCTCTATCAGGTGATCGCTGAGATCCTGGCCTTCGTTTATCGCTTAGAAGGCCGCCTTCCTGGTCAACCGAAAGGCAGCAAGTAAACCCGATCTGTTACCGAAGCACTGAGCCACCTCAGTGAATGCTCTCGGCCTGATGTTCGAGGGAAGCCAGCAACCAACCGATGTGTGTTTCGACAACGTCATCAGGAATCAGATCAACGCCTGAGAGCAGTTTAGGCAGGGCTTTGTAGTAATAAGTATCAATGAGTCCATGCAGGGACGAAACGAAAAACAGCGCCAGTTGTTTCTGTCGTGCCTCTGAGGCAGCAGAGATCGCCGGAACCGCGTCCGCCAGCATAGTTAACAGATGCGACTGCCATTCTTCGGCCAGACGATCCACCTGGAGTAGCACGTCACGATCGACAACTTCCGGGTCTGTCAGCGTCATTTTGGGTGGCTGGAACATCAGCTGATAGTAGCCCGGTGAGCGCTGCGCAAACTGAATCAGGTGCCCGGCAAAGTTATAGAGTGCCGAACGCGGGTCAAGATGCTGACTCATCTGCTCGTTAATATCCTGAAACGCCATTTCAAAACCGCGGCGACGGGTGAAAACGAACAGAGATTCTTTGTTAGGGAAGTAGTTATAGATGTTGCTTGCTGTCATCCCGAGTTGAGATGCCAGTTTTCGCATCGACAGATGATGAAAGCCAACCTCAGCCATCACGTGCGACGCGCTGTCCATAATTCGTTCGCGCTGCGCGGCAATTTCTTCCGGTGTAAACGGCTTTTTAGGCATAGCTGACCCCAAATGCTCCAATCATGTACGCATGTTTATTAGAATTTTTCGCTGCACTTCATGTACATAGTCAGGAAAGCGACTATAAAACGATCAATCATTGATAAAATCAAGGCCATTAGAGGCCTAACCTCAACAATCCCCCACACTTTAAGGGACTATCCTGTCCAGCACCAGACCAAACCCGCCAAATTCCTCATCAGGCTGTTGGCAGCATCCATCAGTAACCGACTAAGAGACGTTTGAATCTACCCGTGATTTGATTCAGGACAAGATGCCCGGCTGATCGCAAGCGTATTCTTCTGCTAATTCATCGTCACTTACTTCTTCAATACTTATTCAAATATTCAAAAAACAGGCCAGCACATGTCGCAACACCTTACCTGGGACCCACTGATGATCCAGCGTTATAACCGCGCCGGGCCGAGATACACCTCTTATCCTACAGCGGTGGAATTTACACCGGCGACATCTGATGCCTGTGAGCGCTCCGCGCTGGCTGCTGACTCTGATAAACCACTATCGCTCTACTTTCACATCCCTTTCTGCCGTCACGTCTGTTACTACTGCGGCTGCAACAAAATAGTGACAAAACACAGAGACCGCGCAGAAGCCTACCTGGCAGAGCTTTACCGTGAAATCGATCTGAAAGCGGCATTGGTTGACCGCTCACGTCCGGTTGAGCAACTGCACCTGGGGGGCGGCACGCCAACGTACCTGAGTGATGATCAGTTGCGACAACTGATGACATACGTTCGTCAGAGGTTCAGCCTTCAGGATAACGAGAGTTCAGATTTCTCGATTGAAATTGACCCTCGAGAGCTGGGCCCTGACACCCTGAAGACCCTACGGGACCTAGGCTTTAACCGCGTCAGCTTTGGTGTTCAGGATCTGAACGAGCGTGTGCAGATTGCTGTGAACCGTGTTCAGCCAGAGGAAATGATTGAGGCTGTGATGCGAGACGCGCGGGCGCTGGGGTTCAGGTCTATTAATATTGATCTTATCTATGGTTTACCTCACCAGACCCGATCAACCTTTGCCGAGACACTGGAGCGCATCATCGATATGCGCCCGGACAGACTCTCCATCTTTAATTACGCTCACCTGCCAGAGCGTTTTATGCCTCAGCGTCGCATTAACTCAGAGGACCTCCCGGATGCGCCTGAGAAGCTGGCCATCTTCGGTACGGCCATCACCAGGCTCGATCAAGCGGGCTATCAATACATAGGTATGGACCACTTCGCCCTACCGGACGATGAGCTGGCCATTGCTCAACAGAAAGGCAAGCTACACCGTAATTTCCAGGGCTACACCACTCATGGTAACTGTGACCTGATCGGCTTCGGCGTGTCTTCCATCAGTCAGATTGGCTCTTCTTTTTTCCAGAACCAGACGGACCTGGGCAACTGGGGCGAGCAACTCAACAAGGGGCTGCTTCCAACGATGCGGCAAGTTTCATCAACCACAGACGACCTGATCAGAAAGACAGTCATTATGAGCCTGCTCTGTCATCTGACGGTTAAGTTCGATGATCTGAATACACTCTTTGCCATCGACAGCCGCTCCTATCTGAGTCGCTCGACAGAACAATTGCGTGAAATGGAAAAGGATGGACTGGTGACGGTTACGAGTGAAGCCATCAGTGTTACCAATGCCGGACGCCTGATGGTCCGTCAGGTATGTATGGCGTTTGATGCATACCGGGATGAGAACGAAACTCGGCGGTTTTCTAAGGCCATCTGAATCGCTTTATCGCCCTGCCAGAGCTATGTATCGAACGATGTATCGAGCGATGTGGCACCAGACCTACTCTGGCTGCCACAAACGCCAGTGGTGATCGACGTACTCAAGGTAAAGGGTCGCTTCAAAGGGCTTTTCTTCGGACTCCATAGCGCGCCTGAGAGGTCTTGCACGCCTGAAGACCGGCTCGCTGATCCAGCCTGCCAGACCGTCGACAAACCACCGGATATTTACTTCAACAAACCAGCGAGCATCACGCTCGATCGGATCCGTCATCGTCACCAGCGACTTTATACGCCGTGTACCGTATGACACCCCAGCACCTGCGTCATCTAACCAGTAGTAACGCCAGCCAACGACCACACGCTTGCGCCCCTTTTCTATCTCTTCGGTGGATATGCGCCTCTCCCGCCCAATCAACGCCATCTCAAAGAGTTCAGCCAGCTGACTGGCCTCAGCGCTGCGATCTGACTGCGATAGAGTCAATGGCAGGGACGCTGGTTTCCAGTATAAAGTTTCACCTGCATAATCACGATTGAGCACCTCAATCGCTGCTTCCGGACTGATATAAGGGACGGCGTGTGAAGACGCACAGAAAAACAATAAAAATATCTGTAACAAAGGTTTCATAATTACCTCCATGCACTTAGGATAGCCGCTTTCTGACAGGCCACACGAGAGGTAAGGTTCTGCACGGAAATGTCATCCGTTTGTCACAGAACTGTTATAAATTCCGGCGTGAAAAAAGAAACAGGAAAACACATGGCACAGTCTAATGCCCAACTGAGAGCCACTGAACCAGCAACCGGCATGGTGGCACGCATTACTTCAGATCCGCGTGAGATTCGTCAGGCGCTTGAGCTGCGATACCGTGTTTTTGCCGAAGACATGGGTGCAGACGTTCAGGGCGCAGACATGGGCATCGATAAAGATCGCTTCGATGACATCTGCATGCACCTGATCGTAAAGGACAACGAGACGGATACCATTGTGGCCTACAGCCGTATCCTGACCAATGACCTGGCAGCACGCGCCGGCGGCTTCTATTCGTCTACCGAGTTTGATCTGAGTCAAGTCCTGAAGCCGGGCAAGACGTACATGGAAATCGGTCGTACCTGTGTTGATCCCGATTTCCGCACCGGGGCCGCCATTGGCTACCTCTGGGGATTCCTCGCCGAGTACATGGAAGTCAATCGCATCGACTATCTGATGGGGTGTTGTTCAATTCCTGTATCTGGTGGTTTCGAGCAGGCCAACGCCATCATGGATCATCTGCGTGAAAAACATATGACCCCTGATAACCTGCGCGCTGTGCCAAAAATTCCGGTACCTGCGACCAGCACCGAACTCGACGGGAAGTCTCTGGTGCCGTCATTGCTGAAGGCCTACCTGAGAATTGGCGTAAAAATCTGTGGTGAACCGTACCTGGATGCAGACTTCGGAGTCGCCGACGCTATGATTCTGCTGCGCCGGGAAGATATGAACTACCGCTTCCTCAGCCGCATTCTGCGCGGCTGAAGAATCAGACAGTGGGGCTAATTGCCCCCTGTCTTTCAATTGGTCATTAACGACCGGATAGAGGCGAGATCAACCGTTTCGCTGTAACGATTCCGTCCACCCGCTTTAGCGGCATACAAGGCTTCATCTGCCGCCTCAATTAACGCATCCATACTGTCTGACGAAGACGGCTCCGCCCAGGCTAATCCCATACTTACCGTTAGGATGTCGCTCGTATCTGACGCTTCGTGAGGCATTGCTGCTTCGGTCAGCGACGACCGGATTCGGTCCGCAACGACCTTCATGCCGTCAAAATGAATGGATGGCAGAACCACAGCGAATTCTTCACCGCCAAAACGGGCGACCAGATCCCGCGGGCGCTGCACCTGCTCTTTCAGCGTCGCTGCTACTTTCTGCAGACAGTGATCGCCCTCAAGGTGACCATAGTGGTCGTTGAACGCTTTGAAATGATCGATATCCACCATGATCAGGCCAATATTGCCGCCCTCACGCTTCGCTCTCAGCCATTCAGCTTTCAGAAAATCATCGAAATAGCGACGGTTTGCGATACCGGTCAGGCCATCAGTAACAGACAATGATTCCAGTCGCTGCATTTCTTTGCGCGTTGCCAGCAGCTGATCAATCCGGATACGACACAGTTGAGAATTAAGCGGCTTACGCAGATACGCATCGGCACCTGCACCCAGTGAAGAAATTTCCACATTGTCATCATCAGGGCCCATCACAATCAGACCGATCTGACGGGTTTCAGGGTCCTGCTTCCAGTAATGGCAGAAACGCGACAATTGCTGTCCGGTAAAATTCTGATCTACAACTAACAGGTCTGGCTTGCGGTCTGGTTGATCGATCCAGTAATCCAGTTGCTCCTGATTCATCGCGCTTACCAGCGATACTTGCTTACCCAGCGCTTCACCAAGCTGAGCCTGCACAGACAAAGTTTCGTCTGCAATCAAAATAATGGGTTCTGTTGCCATAAATCCGGTGCCCCGACCGTTGTCCAAGTTGGGCTGGCCTGAGTCGCAAAACCGTTCACTGTCTGCGCTGATGACTCTCAAACCTGCCTTGAATATTATCGGCCAGCATATCGTATTCTTGCGGCTTGTTAATAAAATTTAACGATTAATTACTGGACGTCAGTTTAATTAAAAGTTAAGCGCTTTTTTTCGTCAGTTTATTGTCAACCCTTACCCGATTTGTCCTATTTCAAGCAATCCCTATGGCTGGCAAAAAGCCATTGTTACCGGCATCTTCAACCCCTGTAGAGGAACCTGATAAACTAAGTTCATGTTTTCAACAGGAGTTTCTCCCTATGTTCGTACGTACGATCTGCCTGTCTGGCCTCGCAATGGCGGCTTTTCTCTTTTCCGGTTGCAGTAATCAACTGGACGTCGCGACAGACTTCACCGTTGATAAAACGATCAGCAAAGAGAAACTCCCGGACTTTTCCTCCTACACCAATGTCAAAGAGAAGAAACAGGCCTTTTTCTCCTTTATCGAACGCCTGGCCGATGAGGCAAATAGGGAGATCATGGCCGAGCGTTCGGCCTTGCTCGCTATCAAGGAGTATGGGAAGTACGACGAGCTGGATGACGACGCGAACGAGTTTCTTCAAACGCTGGCCTCAAAGTACCGGCTCGAAGACGTGAAAGAAACCAGCAAGCTGGTAGAACGCCTGTTAGTGCGTGTAGCTCCGGTTCCGCCAAGCCTGGCCATGGCACAGGCGGCCAACGAATCAGCCTGGGGAACCTCAAGGTTTGCAGTGAAAGGTAACAATCTGTTTGGTCAGTGGTGCTTCAGCAAGGGCTGCGGTATTGTGCCTGAGCAGCGAGCTGGCGACGCATTCCACGAGGTAGCCTCTTTCAAGAGCCCCTACGCCAGCGTACGCAGCTACATGTTGAACATTAACCGCCATGACGCGTACCGCGAATTACGCCGTATCCGCTCAGAAGCAATGAAAAACAAAGGCTTTGCCAGCGGCACTGTGGTCGCCGGTGGGCTCGAAAGTTATTCCGAGCGAGGCCATGAATATATAGATGAAGTGCGCAGCATGATCAGATTCAACAAACTGGGAAAGTACGATCAGCCGGAAACCTCTGATTCATGACAGAGTCACATATCGAGGTCACGCTCATACGTCATCACTGGCTTCCTCTGAAGCGACGCAGTATCTCAGGCACCGTAACCTGGCTTTCTACCGACGGCATGACCGTCATCAGCCAGGGACAAATGCCCATCGGCGCCCGGGTCAACCTGACGATTTCCGCTGCAGAACATGAATTAAAGAATATCCCGGCTCAGATCGTTCGCGCAGAACCCGGGACACAGGGCAGCCGTTACAGCCTCCGCTTCCATAAAGAGCGGCTTTTAAGGCACGACGGCGATATCACCTTGAGATTACTGGGGTACCTGGCAAGCCAGAATATACGGTCTGGGTAAACCCGACTCACCTTACGGACAGGAGATAAATACACCGATGGAAGGCTCGGTACTGGTAGTTAACTGTGGCAGCTCCTCCCTTAAGCTTGCCCTATACAATAGCGCTGAAGAAACCACCCCTGTTATAGAGGCTAAGGCCGAGCGCCTGGGTACAGAACAAGCTTCATTGTCTGTCTCAGGTCAGATCGAACTTCAGACCTCGGGAAGTATGGATCACAATGCCGCACTGACCGCATTCATCAATGCCTCTGAATCCCAGCTCAAGGGACTCAGAGGCATTGGTCACCGGGTTGTCCATGGCGGCGAATCTTTCATCGAGAGCTGCACGCTGGATCAGCACACCATTGCCGAGCTCAGGAAAGTTTCCGGACTGGCACCACTGCATAATCCGATGAACCTGATGGGGATCGAACTCTGCGGTGAATTACTCCCGGGCGTGCCCAACGTTGCTGTCTTTGATACCGCATTTCACCAGACCATCCCTGAGTCGACGTACCTCTATGGCGTGCCCTACGCCTGGTACGAAGAATATGGCGTCCGTCGTTATGGATTTCACGGCACCAGTTATCGCTTCGTTGCTGCCGAGACCGCACGGCGGTTGCAGCAGTCGCCCGAAGACCTCAATCTGATCATTGCTCACTTAGGCAATGGCTGCAGTGCCTGTGCAATCCGCCAGGGCAAATCTGTTGACACAACCATGGGGCTGACTCCCCTCGAGGGCCTGGTGATGGGCACCCGCAGTGGTGATATTGACCCAGGGCTGATTGAGTTTATGAGTGAGACCACAAAACAGCCACTCGATGACTTGATGAATACGCTGAACCGCGAGAGTGGATTACTGGGGATGTCTGGTGGACTCAGCAACGATATGCGAACTCTCCTTGAAGCGGAATCCGAGGGGGATGAGGCTGCTCAGCGCGCGATTGATGCATTTTGCTTCCGTACTGCCCGTCATCTTGCTGCACTCAGCACTAACTTCACACACACCGATGCAGTCGTATTCACCGGCGGTATTGGCGAGCATGCGGCCAATATCCGTCAGCGTATTCTGGCGTGCTGGAAGAATATTCCATATCGCCTGAACGGCGACTTTAACCAATCGAACGGCAACGACACCGGACGAATCAGTGAACAGGGCACCCCCCTGGTAATGGTAGTTCCCACCGACGAAGAGCGCATGATCGCGCAGGACACATACAGGCTCACATCTGACCATGATTAATATTTTCATCGCCCCAACCGATACTGAAAGCGGCCTGACGACCATCAGCCTGGGACTGATTCAGGCACTTGATGCTCAGGGACTAAAAGTTGGCTTCGTGAAACCGGTCGCCCCTGGCTCGTCGGCCAATGAGCGCTCTACACAGCTTATCCGCAGTGTTCTCCATCTTGATACGCCAGAGCCAATGGCACTGGCAGATGTTCAGCAGTCGGTCAGTAATGGCATGCTGGATCGTACGCTGGAAGATGCTGTCGGCCTTCACGCTCAGGTCGCAGAAGGCTGCGATGTGGTGATCATCGAGGGCCTGGTACCAGATCGGAGCGAGCCGTACACCGCCAAGCTGAATGTCGAAATTGCTAAAGCTATGGGGGCAGACGTCTTGCTGGTCACCAGCGCAGAAGGCAAAAGTGCAAGCCAGATTCGTTCAGACCTGAAGTTGCAGGTCGGACTCTTCGGCGGCAAGAAAGCCAGTATGATGGGCTGTATTATTAACAAGGCCGGCGCACCCGACATTCATGGCGCATTACCCACATCTGAAGAATCTCCTGCGGATATGCCCCCGGCAGGCTGTAGCGCCAAAGAGTGCGAGCAGATCACGATTGATGACTGCCCTGTTCTCGGCGTCATTCCATGGCAGGCGGACCTCCTCAGCCCACGTACGCTTGATATTGCCCGTGCGCTGAACGCAGACATTATCAGTGAGGGCGACATTGATCAGCGGCGCGTGGCACGCATCACTCTTTGCGCCCGCACACTGACCAATATGATCGACCACCTTCGCCCCGGAACTCTGGTTGTGACCCCAGGAGATCGCGATGACATTATTGTCGCCAGCGCAATGGCAGCGACCAATGGCACGCCACTCGCTGGATTGCTACTCACGTCGGGATACACACCAACCGATGCCCTGCACAATCTGTGCGAGCGTGCATGGCAAACCGGCCTTCCTGTTCTGAGTGTTCATACCGACAGCTATTCCACCGCCCGCGCCCTAACCCACATGGATACGCACGTTCCGGTTGATGATACGGAGCGGGTTAAACGCATCATGAATGCGGTATCGCAGCACCTTGATGTTGAAACTTTGGCAGAGCGGATTGGTGCGCCACATACTCCTCGCCTGAGCCCCGCGGCTTTCCGCCACCAGCTGGTGTCTCACGCCAGAGCCAATAAGCGCCGGATCGTGCTCCCGGAAGGAGAAGAACCAAGAACCATTGCTGCGGCAGCCATCTGTCAGAGCCGTGGCATTGCCGACTGCATTCTGCTCGGCAACGAGGAAAGCGTGCGTCAGGTTGCGCGGGCGCAGGAAGTTGAGCTTCCCGATGATCTCAGCATCGTAAATCCGGACGATGTCCGCGATCAGTACGTTGCCGGCATGGTTGAACGCCGCAAGCATAAGAATCTGACAGAGCCCATGGCACTCGCTCAGCTCGAGGATAACGTCGTGCTCGGCACCATGATGTTGGCACAGGATGAAGTGGATGGGCTGGTATCCGGCGCCATCCATACTACGGCGAATACGATCCGCCCCGCCCTGCAGCTGATCAAAACAGCCCCCAACGCCAAGCTTGTCTCTTCTGTGTTCTTTATGGGTCTGCCAGATCAGGTTCTGGTCTACGGTGACTGTGCTGTGAACCCGGACCCCGGCCCGGAGGAGCTGGCAGATATCGCGATTCAGAGTGCCGAATCCGCCAGGCAGATGAATATCCCCGTGCGTATTGCCATGCTGTCGTACTCGACGGGCGAATCAGGCAGTGGCGCAGACGTAGAGAAAGTCCGGGAAGCCACCGCCATCGTACGTGAGCGCCGTCCTGATCTGGTAGTCGATGGGCCTTTGCAATATGATGCGGCCACCACCGCCAGCGTTGCCAAGAGTAAGGCGCCGGACAGCCCGGTAGCAGGACAGGCAACCGTGCTTATCTTCCCGGATCTGAACACAGGTAATACAACCTATAAAGCGGTGCAGCGAAGTGCCAACGTCATCAGTATCGGACCGATGCTGCAGGGCCTCGCGAAACCGGTAAATGACCTGTCACGAGGTGCTCTGGTAGAAGACATTGTCTACACCATCGCCCTGACAGCGATTCAGTCCCAACATCAGAAATAAGGTATCTGACATGCCACCGATCGTAACCGGCATTATTGCAAGCCTGCTGCTTTTGATTAACACCCTGTTCTGGGCGTGCTTACTGTTTCCGCTGACTTTCCTTAAAGTGATCATTCCAGTCGCTCCGGTACGTAAGCTCCTTACCTACCTACTGGCAGCTGTCGCCAATGCCTGGATCAGCTGCAACTCAGGTTGGATGACCCTGACCCAGAAAATGAACTGGACGATAGAGCGTCCCGATAACCTGAGCCGTAACGGCTGGTATTTCGTCGTGAGTAATCACCAGAGCTGGGTCGATATTCTGGTTCTCCAGCATACTTTGAATCGCCGTATCCCACTGCTGAAGTTCTTCCTCAAGCAGGAACTGATTAAGGTGCCGATCATGGGCGCAGCCTGGTGGGCGCTGGATTTCCCATTCATGAAGCGTTACAGCAAAGAGTACCTGGCAAAGCACCCGGAAATGAAGGGCAAAGATCTGGATACTACGCGCGCGGCCTGTGAAAAGTTCAAAGACATGCCGACCAGTGTGATGAATTTTCTCGAAGGCACACGCTTTACTCAGAAGAAGCACGATGAAACCGGCTCGCCTTTCAAACACCTGCTGAAGCCCAAAGCGGGTGGCATGGCATTCGCCATGAGCGCTATGGGAGATCAGTTCCAGTCAATACTGGACGTGACCATCAACTACCCGGACGGCATTCCGACCTTCTGGGATTTTATGCAGGGTAAAATGCCGCGCTGCAATGTCGTTGTCGAAGAAAAACCGATTCCAGCCGAATTGATTAATGGTGACTACGAGACAGACGACAGCTATCGCCTGCACTTTCAGCAATGGGTACAGAAGCTCTGGGAAGAGAAAGACGCCCGCCTGGAAGCCCTGCGTAGCGGTCAGTAAAACTCAATCACAAACGCCGGTCAGCTTGATGTAACTGACTGGCGTTTGACCTGATTTCGGCCATTGCCTTTGGCCTGATAAAGCGCCATATCTGCACGCTTCAGCAGCCCCTCATAATTATCACCTGCTCTGGGAATCTCAGCAGCCACTCCGACACTCACAGTTGCAACACTATGAGGTGAACCTGCATGAGGAATGTTCAGGCCCGCAATCGACTCACACAGCTCCTGCGCCAGTTCTTCGGCTTGATTCAGCGTTGTCTCAGGCAAAACGATAACAAACTCTTCTCCGCCATAACGCGCACAGACATCCCCCGGACGCCGACAGAACTCAGCCATTTTCTGCGCAATACTGCGCAGGCAAGAATCCCCCTGCTGGTGGCCATACTGGTCGTTATAGGCTTTGAATAAATCAACATCGATCATCAGAGCCGCCAAAGGCTCATTGCTACGCAGGCAACGTCTCCACTCTTCTGATAACTGAGTTTCCGCGTGACGGCGATTGGCAATCCCTGTCAGCGAATCCGTTGTCGATAACTGCTGTAAACGTCGACCAAGATACTGCAGCCTGTCCGCCTCAAGGGCCAGCAATCTGTTCTTGATAAAGTCGGTGCGGGTACCGGATTCAATCGTGTAAGAAAGGTACGACGCCATGATCACCAGTATCGCCCAGAAGAGGATGTAATACGGTGCCATGGCCATGGCCAGGCGATTCACTTCCGTCAATTCGGCAGGCCCTGGCAATAGCACGATGAAAGCGGTATACGTCAGCAGCATTGCTAAGGAGCAGGCAAACATCGCCCGATAGTTACTGCGCAACCCAAGCAGCGCAAACACCTGCATCGGAATCATCCCAAGGTGGTAAAAGTAACCCCATGGCAGATCGACAATGTAGATATTCCAGAGCACCGATAAGAAACATATATACACGCCAGCGACGAGCGCATAGAGCGAATACGGTGCAAAGCGACTGCGGGGAATCCAGATAATAGCCAGCATCAGAAGCACAGCGATAAGTACCCGGATACTGAACAACATTACTGACTGAGCACCGCCAAAGGAGAAATCGGCCCAACCAAACACCACAAAGACCAGCAAGCCAGATATGATGACACGCAGATCCACGCTGAAAAACTGACGGAGACGAAACGATTGATAACTGGCCTCTAAGGCTGCTGGAAAACGCCCACCTGCTTTTTTACGCTCGATCAGGCTGGTTAGCATATTGATCTGGCTTTCAAGGGGCCTTAAGGTATCGCTGTCTCGCTGAACGTTGGAACTGGGCAACTTCTCTCCCGGTTTGCTGTCATTAGTACATCACATATCGGCCTAAGTTTAGCCCAACCAGAAATATTGTCACTGAGGAAACTATGAAGGTCTACGACGACATTACCCAGTCTATTGGTAACACCCCCCTCGTCCGCATCCGCAAACTGACGCAACACCCGCGCCTGTACGCTAAGCTCGAGAACCGCAATCCCGCGCACTCTGTGAAGTGTCGCATCGGTGCCAACATGGTCTGGCAGGCTGAGCAGGATGGCCTGCTGAAGCCCGGCATGGAGATTGTCGAGCCTACCAGCGGCAATACCGGTATTGCACTGGCCTTTGTTGCCACGGCACGCGGCTACAAAGTCACCCTTTGCATGCCGGAAACCATGAGCGTAGAGCGCCGTAAGGTGATGCAGGCACTGGGCGCCAATCTGGTACTGACCGAAGGCCCGAAAGGTATGAAGGGAGCGGTTCAGGAAGCCGAGAAGCTTCTCGCTGAGGCTCCTGACACACGCATTATGCTGCAGCAGTTCGAAAACCCGGCCAACCCGGCTATCCACGAGAAAACAACGGGCCCTGAAATCTGGAACGATACTGACGGAACCGTGGACGTTATCGTTGCTGGCGTTGGTACTGGTGGCACGATCAGTGGTTGTGCCCGCTACCTGAAAGGTCAGAAGAGCTCTATTGAAGCGGTTGCCGTCGAACCTTCTGACTCTGCTATTATCAGCCAAAAGATCGCTGGCGAAGAGCTGACTCCTGGCCCCCACAAAATTCAGGGTATTGGCGCCAACTTTATTCCGGGGAACCTGGATATTTCACTGCTGGACCGAGTCGAGCCTGTTTCCAATGATGACTCAATGGCAATGGCACATCGACTGATGTCAGAAGAAGGGATCCTTGCGGGCATTTCCTGCGGTGCGGCTATGATCGGCGCCCTGCGTCTGGCAGAAGACCCGGCTTATGCAGACAAAACCATCGTTGTGGTTCTTCCTGATTCTGGCGAACGCTATCTGACCTCACCTCTGTTTGAAGGCTTCTTCAATAACTGAGATGGCAGACCTGTTCGGGCAATCCATGCTGCTGGATGGCAGCATGGAATACTTCCCTCAATGGCTATCCAGCCACGAAAGCGACAGTCTGCTGAGTCGCCTTCAGTCTGATATTGCCTGGCAACAGCCAAGCATTACTATTTACGGAAAAAGACACCCAATACCGAGACTGCAAGCCTGGATGGGAAACCGTGCTCATACTTATCGATATTCAGGAACAGACTTCACGTCTGTTACCTGGCCAGACTATCTTGCCTCGTTAGCAAAAGACCTGTCCCAAATAGCAGGCGTTGAATTTAATTCGGTGTTGCTTAACCTCTATCGCAACGGACAGGACAGCATGGGGTGGCACAGTGACGATGAGCCTGAATTAGGCGAAACACCAGTGATCGCCTCTTTAAGCCTGGGTGCGGAAAGAGATTTCACGCTACGGCCCAGTGGTGCAACGCGTCAGGCACACTCCCTGCCCCTTCAACACGGTAGCCTGCTCATAATGAAGGCTGGCATGCAGTCCGATTGGCAACACGCACTCCCAAGGCGCGCTCGCGTGTCAGAGCCACGCATTAACCTGACCTTCCGAAAAATTATTGCCGCCTGAACTCAGCCTGCAAACGAAGCATCAGTACCGGCGTCGGTTCCCAGTCGTTTTCACGAGTCCAGATATACTGAGGATGTAATTCAGCAAACATCCAGTCGTGATAAATACGTCGACGGAGACGCACGCCGAATTCGTAGGCGTCAAAAGTGGCACCAAATTCCGTATCGCCCGTGGCTTTCGCCAGAATGGCATACGCATAAATCGGGTTAATTTCATGGTACAGGCCAGCGCCGTACATCAAAGTAAAATAGTCGTTATTGAGGAGATACTCGCTCTCCATTTCATAGCGAAATAAGCGCTGCGTATCAATCGGACGGTCAAAGGTCAGATCCGTCACAGAGCCATAACCATCCGAGGTGTAATAATTAAGCTCCTGACGGAAGGTGAAGTTCCAGTAGTCAAAGTACACGGGACGCTTAGCCCGAAAACGCACAAACGGATCTGGCGGAATTCCCCAGCGTATACCGGCATCAACCGACGAACTCCAACGCTCTGTTTGTTGGATAATAAATCGCAGTGCGGAACTGTAGGTAACGTTATCAGGACTTTCTAACACCTGCGACTCGCGAACGTCCTCGTCTTCCGATTCCAGTAGGAGATTTAATCTGTCATTAGTATGAGGAAGTTCGATATTGAGGCTGACTCCAAACTTGTAGTCCACCGGGTCACCCAATTCACGGCGCGTAAAAAAAGAAAATTTTGCGTGGCTGCCATGCCCCTGAACATCAGTCACATCATCATTAAAAAAACGATCGACGAAGAAACTATCAATCCCGCCCGACAGATTATCCAGATGATCAATCAACCAACGACGTGACCGTTCTGCCATGTCATCAGTCACTTCTGTCTGAACGTCTTCTTCAGTTTCTGGTTTCTCGGGCCATACGGTTCCGTAAGGAATAAGCGTTGGCTCGTCGAAGCCGCTGGCCAGACAATCTGATGAGCAGAATACCAACAGAGAAACTATTAAAAATACACTGCGAATCATCAGATAGGATCGTGGTGTATCAGAATTTCAGCTCGCGGAAAACGCTCCAGAATTCTCTGCTCAAGCGCTTCCCCGGTTGCATGTGCCTGCTTCAGCGACTGATCTGCCGAAAGCTCAAGATGGAATTGCACGAACTGAACCACACCCGACTGGCGCGTCTTCAGGTCATGGTAACCCAGGACCCCGTCAGTCGTATTAATGATATTTATCAGCTCCGCCTCATCATCTGCATCCAGTGCCTGATCCATGAGTACAGCGAGAGCCTCTTTGACAATAGTAATAACCCCAAACACCAATATTACGGCAACGAGTAACGCAATGACGGCGTCAAGCCACAATACGCCCCACATAGCACCGACAAGAGCTAGGATAACGGCGATATTCGTCAAAATATCACTGAGATAATGTGCCGAGTCGGCTTTAACCGCGAGTGATCCGGTTTTGCGCCAGACATAACGTTGGTACATCACGAGGCACACGCTGGCTAATGTAGAAAAAGCCATCACGCCAATACTTTCAGGCAGGGCTGTTAGTTCCTGTGGTTTCAACAGACGATCGATCACATGAAGCAGCAACATAGTCGCCGAACCGAGGATAAACGCTGACTGCATTAATGCAGCCAGCCCCTCTGCTTTGCTATGACCAAAAGGATGTTCGTCATCCGGGGGCATTAGTGCATAACGTATTGCGAAAAAGTTGATGAGGGAGGCCGCAATGTCCATCAGGCTATCGAGCAGAGAAGACAGCACACTCGCCGAGTCACTGGCAGACCACGCAGCGGCTTTTGAAAGCAGCAGAACTGTCGCAGTCACCAGAGACGCTACAGCAGCCCGCTTAATTAAATGCCCATGGTCTTGTACTGTCATTATTGGCCCCCTGCCAGATATTTCGCTTATCTATTATGCCAGATCCACTCAATTTCTGATGCTCTCCGTGCAATTCTCACGCTCACACCCTGTGACCTGGTTCAAGTTAGGCGTAATAAATCCTTGATTTCGATATGGAATCGACTAAAGATGGCATTTTTGCATAACAATAATATAGCCATGCTGATAAAAAGTGCCCTCATTGTTGATGACTCGAAATCTGCGCGCCTGGTGCTGCAAAGACTCCTTGCTCGCATTCAGGTAAACGTCGATACCGTCGAGAGCGCCGAAGCTGCATTGGCTTTCCTTGAGCATCGTCAGCCAGACATCATTTTTATGGATCATATGATGCCGGGAATGGATGGGCTTGAGGCCACCCAGATGATTCGGGCAAATCCCAAGACCTCTGCCATCCCTACCATCATGTATACATCGAAAGACGGCGAAGACTATTTCCGGATTGCACTGCAGAAAGGCGCCAACGGTGTTCTTTGCAAACCTGCCGATCAAGAGGCCGTCATGGCGGTTATACGCTCCCTCGACAAGCCCGCTGCAAATGACGCGAACAAGGACGTGACTGCTTTGCCTACCGCTTCTATTCCTTTAGTAGAGATTGACCGTCTGGTACAGAAGCACCTCAGAAGTGCCTTGACGGAGGCCAAAGGAGAAATTACCGCAGGCATTGATACCACAGCCTCACAGCTCCAGCAGCATCAACGGCACCAGCTTGAAGTTATGCGACGCCAGTTACAGCAACAGGTGGGTGAAGTACAGAAAGAACTCGACGCAGAATTTGAATCCGAGCGCCTCTTTAACCGCACTAAAACAGCAAATCAGAAACTGGCCGCTGCCGTCGCAGACCGTATGGTAAAACGTGCCACTGATGAACTGACCAGCAAGCTTCAGGCTCAGAAAATGGCTTTTGATTCCGCACTTGAGGATCACCGTCGAGCCACCGTCAGAATGGTCAGGTCTACTGCGTTACGAGCCGCTATTGCCGGGGCATCCATCGGTGTTCTTGCCTCTGTTCTGGCCGCATCGGTGATACGCTGATCTAAGCTTTCCCGATGAACTGACTTTCCTTCGCGTTGTCATCAATTTAGACTGACTATGAGCTTACTCTGACCCGGTGAGCATTATGACAACAACAGGGATATAAATATGCTGATCCGCCTGCTACTCCTCGTCACACCATTTTTACTTGCTTCGTGTGCTGCTCCGGCCCCATTGGCTGTTGCCGGCGCCGGTGCGTACGAAGTTGCTAAATACGAAGAAAACATCCGCCTCCGCGCCGCTGCCGCACTCAGAGAAGAGCCTGACCTGCTGACCTTTTCTATTCAGGCAATAGCGCGGGGCCAAACTGAGAAAGCGGTTGATACCTATATGTTGGGTTACAACAATCCGGATTACAGCGACAATATGAAATCGTTAGCTCTGTACCAGATTGGCCTGATGTATATGAACCGCTTTAATGATCAGCGTGATGACGCCAAGGCGCGTGAGTTTTTCGCAAAACACCGCCAGGAATTCCCGTCGTCCCGTATTTCCAGCCGCATCCAGTCTCACCTCGCAGAGCTCAACCAACGCGCTGACAACCCAGTTTTCGTACCAGCAAAAGAGCTTCTGAATAATCTGAATCGTGAGGAATTACTGTCAAGACCGAACATTCCGTATGACGATGAACTGAATCCAATGAGTGAACGTGCGATTACTGAAAACCGCATCGAAGAAGCCGTTACCGTATACACCATTGTTTATGAAAATGAAGCGTCAGGAAAGGAGGTCCGATCTAAGGCTCTTTACCAGATGGGGCTGATTTATATGAGCCCATATAACTCTCAGAGCAGCCGCCTCAAGGCATTGGAATACTTCCGTATGATTACTGAAGAGTTCCCTGATGTCAGTATTCGCCCTAACGTTGATCTTCGTATTACAGAGCTTCTGAACGCTCAGTAATACAGAAGGCCGATGTGGTAATTATCCGGCGAACAATACGCCGGATAGTTACTTATCACTCGCTCTCGACAAGCGGCTGATCAACGCTGCAGCGTAAGTTTTTAACATTCTTATCCTCACTGCGGCCGGCTCTCCGGAACAACGCATACTCAACTCATTCAAGGGTAGTTCCATATCAACAGGGCACTCCCAGTGCAGGTTCTGGTAGAGCTGATGCTCACTCTGCAACAAGCGTAAAGCCGCATAATTAACCGGAAACAATTTTTTCATCTGATCAATTTTCTGGTCGGTTGCTGCCGCCATCAGGCTCGCATCCTGCATGTCAGCCATCGCCAGTGGCCGCCCAAAGCAAATACGGATGTTGCCCTTTTGTCCCTTCATACCCAGGAGAATACTGTGAGTGTCCTCTCCTTCAGACTTTTTGTAGACACCATTCTCCTCGAGCGCCACCAGTTCGCGGGCTTTCAATACGTCACAAGGGTCCCACTCGTACTGAACCAATACAGGTACTGGCCGCAGCCGCTGCATCGTTTCAGCAAAGTTAAGCCGGTCATCCCGTCCGCTGAGAGAGAGCATTTTCAGAACTGCGGTATCCGTGTGATCAAGATTATCTTTCGCCCTTCCTTCTCTCTGTGCAAGCCACACAGAATGGCCATCCTCGAGAGAGTGGCGGATATAACCTGAAAGTTTCTGGAATTCCTGTAGCCGTGTCCGGCGATCTGCAACTGAACGTTTAACGATAAAACTTTTGTTCAGCCTCATCAGATCCGCCAGCACCGGATTTGCCAGCAGATTATCGCCAATCGCAATTCGTGCGGTTGGCCAACCCGACGAGACAAGGGCGTAACCTATCAGCGTGGGGTCCATAGCAATATCACGGTGATTAGACAGCCAAAGATATGACTGATCCTGATTCAGGTGGTCCAGGCCACAAACTTCCACATTTGCCGTGGTCGAGTCTATCAGGTCAGTAATCCAGTCTTTCAGCCATCCCTGGAAAGCATCTACGGTCGTCATCGGAGCAAAATGGCGACGAAGCTGCCAGCCAACGATCCGAGCCAGCAGCCGCTGCGACCATGGCGGATACCGGGCAAAGCGATAGGACACCAGCGCCCGATGTAATTCGAATGACTGCCCTAGCCTTTCCAGAACCTGCCTGACTTCCTCGTCCCTGTATGGCCGTATGTCATGATAACGGTCCTCTTCAATGTCACTCATGGTGCCCTGCATCCCGACCTGTTTCGCTCTGTGGTAATATCGCTACCATATACGACAGAGCCACGGCAGAAAACTGCGGAGTAGAATGTATGATCGGTGAGTGGAACCCGTCAGCGACCACAACAGAGACTGAGGCCGTTCCGACGAGCAACGAGTTGCGACAGCTTGCAGCCGCTGCAGACAATCCCGCCAGCGCAGCGGAACAACTCAGAAATCGGGCGGCGAACTGGATTCGTAGCAGCCAGAGTGACTGGGAACAATCTCTCTCAGATCTTGCGGACGCTGAGCTTATTAATATTGCTTTTTTCTATATTCGTGCAGAACAGACGCTGAGTGGTTTTGAGTCTGGCGCGAACAACCCGGCAATTCGCATCTTCCGATACCTGAAATCGCAAGGGCGGAAACCGGAAAAAGACATCGTACGCAAGATGAAAGCAGAAACGGACAACCGCTTTATACCGCACGGCGATGCTCTGACCTGAAGCTGTCAACCAGCTGCTTCAGGCGCTTTGGGCTCACTGGTTTAAGGAGATAGTCAATCGCTCCCGCCTGAAGAAACTCAAGTTTCTGCTCTTCCAGTGCGTCACCAGAGAGCGCAACCACGGGTAACGTTGCATGCCCCGGGAGGTCATGTATGCGGCGCATCGTTTCTATCCCATCCATGCCCGGCATGTGCCTGTCCATAATCACCAGCTCGGTACCGGTGTTATTGGTCAGGTATTCAAGCGCTTCAGCACCGCTACTGCGGACAACCACCTGACAGCGCTGCCGCTTCAGCAGTTGTTCAAGAACCTTCTGGTTGACCGGGTTATCCTCCACCAGAAGCACCTGCAACAGATACAGAGAGGAACGGGGTCCAGCATTTGATTCAGAACTCGCCGGCCTCAGCACCTCGGTGTCTGTGGGCTCGGATTCAAGCACACGCGCCAGTAGTGCATTCAGATGCCGATGATCGATGGGCCACGCCCAGGTTCCATGAACCAGCTCCGCCGGCGGCTGCCAGTCTTCTGAGAAGCTTTCATCACAACTCACACACAACCTTATGTCACCCAGCGAGTCGTATCGTAAACGCATATCGGGTGCGTTAAAAAAGCGACGTGACAGTACGAGTATGCCGGGTTTCTCGACCAACAGCGCGGCAATACAGTCTCTGAGACGATCGAATCCACGCACATTCATCCCCATTCGGCCGGCAACGCCCATGACAAACGAGCGGTTAACGGCATAGGAGTCGGCCACCCAGAGCGTCTTCCCACGGAAGTCCTGTTGCGCCGCAAGCGCTGTGCCCTGACTCGTGGCCGGAAGTGGAATATTCACCCAGAAACATGAGCCAATACCGGGCGTACTCGCAACACCGATGTTGCCGCCCATGGCTTCGACCAGCCGCTTACAGATATTCAGGCCTAACCCCGTCCCTCCCAGAGCCCGTGAGCGTTCATCATGGGCACCGCTGTATTCATCAAACAAATAGGGAGCACGGGAAGGATCGATACCAATACCAGTATCCTCGACGGTGAAGCGAACGCTGTCCCCCTCTTTTTCCCGCTTCACGAGACGCAGAATGACGTGGCCTTTGTCAGTGAATTTCAACGCGTTATTGAGCAGATTAATCAGAATCTGACTGACTCTAAGAGGATCACCGACAACCTGCCCAGGCACCTCTTCGTCACAGAACAACTGCAGTGCTATTCGCTTCTCCGACGCTTTTCCCTGAACAATCCCCAAGACCCGTTGCGCCAGCGCCGGCAGGTCAAACTCTTCTCTGACCAACTGAAGATGACCACTCTCAATTCTGGAGACATCAAGAGCATCATTGACGATCGCCAGAAGATGGTCGGCACCTTGCTGTAAGTTATTCAGGTAGTTTTTCTGGTGTGGACTCAGTGGCGTTCCGCCAATAAGACTGAGGGCACCGAGCATTCCGTTGAGGGGAGTTCTGATCTCGTGACTCATACTGGCAAGAAAGCTTCGCTTGGCCTGATAACCCGACTCCGCAACGGCTTTCTCATGTCTGAGTTGCTCTTCTACTTCCTTGAGCTCAGAAATATCACTACTGATGATCAGCAAAGACTTCACACGTCCCTCGCGCACCACAGGCACCAGCTCATTACGCAGGTGAACCGTAGAGTCATAAGCATCGACACTGAGGCAATAAGAAACGGGCTCGCGGGATACAATCGACTCTTTCAGGCGTTTGCTGAACGTCGTCAGAGCCTCACCCGACAGAAAATTCTGAACCTGCTCACCTTTTACAAGACGATCAGCACCGAGGGTGTGAATACCCGAACCGGCACTCATGATGGTACCGTCAGGGCGAATTTCAGCGACGACGCCAGGGAAATGCTTCCACAGAATATCAGCACGATCTTTT
>MDSV01124306.1_pt1 | contig 21589 bp, 22 predicted proteins | sample 810851 | NCBI WGS metagenome assembly MDSV01 (sample SAMN05326640, study PRJNA326480) | marine metagenome | isolation source: seawater | place: Atlantic Ocean: North East | collected 2012 | reverse complement strand
GTAGACCACCACGTTGATAGGCTGGGTGTGGAAGTGCGGTAACGCATGTAGCTGACCAGTACTAATAGCTCAATTGGCTTGATTTATGCACTGAAAAAATTTTTGTTATTAAAAATGTGGTTTAGATTGATTTATTTTTTTTTAAATAAAAACCAAGTTGTATCATCGCAAGGAAACAGGTTGTCGTTTGACCACATAAATTTGTAATCGATAAGCTTAAGATCATATTTTTTTTGTAATTCTTTTGCAAAATCTCTTTTAAATAATTTATCAGAATGTCCTCTATACTTTATTGTTACTGGTTGAGGGTTAAAATATTCACTGATTAAGATATATTTTTTTGACGATTTGAATAATACTTCATACGCTTTATCAAGATACTTCGGGTTTATGTGAATTAAAACACCACATGATATTGATAGGTCAAATTTTCTTTTTGGAGTGTAATCTAAAACAGATATTTTTCTTATTTTATGATTTTTTTTCGCAATATTAAAAGCCTTTTTATTTATCTCTATACCATTTGTAGAAATTTTTTTATTCAGTATGAAATTGATCAAATCAAGATTTTTTCCAGTATTAGTTCCAATTTCGAATGTACTCTTAATATTGCTACAATGAGTCAATATATCACTCCACATTTTCACTCTAGTCGTAAAAAATTTATTTTTAAGAGTTCTATCTGTATATTTATTTCCAAATTCTGATGACCAAAATTGTTCTTGAGTTGTTTTCATAAATTACAAGCTTCGTGACTAATTCATTAAAGTTTATTTCAAAAGTATCAATTTCTAATTCCTTCTAAAATTATTTTTTTTGAATCCTTACCACAATTTAAAATTAAATCTACTACAGATAAATTCGGAATAAAAGGTTTATAAAAGGTGTTGTATTCTACTGCTTCATACACAAAATATTTAATCTCAATTTTGTTTTTTTTAAACATACCTTGGTCATCATCAAGATATGTTCGTGATCCTGGTGGTGACACATATTCATCACAGTTTAATTTTTTACAAATTTTTAATAAAAGATCGGATTTATTACCATCAGCGATAATTTCGCTAGCATTTAAAAACTTTGTATTTATCCCTAAGTTTTCACAAACTATTTTGATTATAAAAATATTCATATCAGACAGCTTTTCAAATTTTTTTTGATAAAATCTTTCAATTAGACTTTTATATATATTTAAATTTTTTGATTTTGCGTAAGATTGAAGAATTGTTTTTAAGTGTTTTCTATAAAAATTATCTTTTTTGTCAATTTCAATATCTAAAATTTTTTTATTTCTGTAATTTTTTTTATTTACTGGAATAGTCAACCACTGAATATTTCCATTAGAATATATCTTATTTCTTTGCTGCCAAGATCTTTCATTAAATTGGACATTATCTAAAAAAATAAACTTATCTACATAGCTTATTAAAGCAAAATATCCTGCCCATGGAATATATGTAGGTTGCATTATTGCGATTTTCATTTCAACTCTTTATAAAAATTCCGGTCTACTTTTCCGTTTTTATTATACTTAAATTTAATTTTATAGATAATTTCTTTAGGACACATGTAATAAGGTAAAAATAAAGATAATTTGTGTAAATTATTTTTATTTATTTTATTTTTATTTTTCTTAGTCACGTAGCAAACAAGTTTCTCATGAGGATAAACCTTCATTTTTTTTACACTTAACATACATTCGTCAATATTATATTTTTTAATGATGATATTCTCAATTTCCTCAAGTTCAATTCTATGTCCCATAAGTTTTATTTGATTGTCTACCCTTCCTATAATTTTAAAATTATTTTCTTTATATTTTTCAAATATATCCCCTGTTTTGTATCCTGAGAAACTACCTTTTTTATAAAAATTTTTATTTGTAGCTTTTTTATTGTTATAATAACCTTTTGATACAGCAGGTCCTTCTAAATACAACTCACCTTTATGATTTTCCTCTTCATTTTCAGTAAACAATTTATATCCAAAGTATGAATTAATTTTTCCAACTGGGATATTTTTAAGGTTTAAAATTTCCTTCTTAGTAACTTTATGTGCTGAACAAATGCAAGTACATTCTGTGGGTCCCGAAACGTTAAATATATTTGTTCTATTTAGATATTTGAGAATTTTTTTAATAGAATTTATTGGAAATCTTTCGCCCCCAAATATCATAAATTTTAAATTTAACAATTTAAAAAATTTTTTGTCAGATATATTTAAAAAAAAACTTAATAAAGAAGGCACACTAAACCATATAGAACATTTAAGTTTTTTTAATTTTCTTAATAAATTTTCGGGTTCAAATAATTCTTTTTTGTTAACAGGAATTAAACAAGCGCCGTTCAAAAAAGATGAATAAATGTCAAATACGGAATTATCAAAATGTAATGGATTTAGGTTAGAAAGGATAGAATTATTATCAATGTTAAATTGTGATTTACTCCATTTTATAAAATATGATAAATTTTTGTGGCTAATTACCACTCCCTTTGGAAAGCCTGTAGAACCTGAAGTAAACATAATATATGAATCTAATTTATTATTATTTAGACAATAAAAACTTTCATTTACACAATCATCATGGTTTAGGTAATTTTTTTTTAAATAAACTTCTCCTTTAAAAAATCTTTTTTTAAAAGTAAAAATTTTTTTGGGTTTAAGTGTGTTAAAGATTTTTTTAATTCTCTCAGAATTATCATCTGTATCAAAAAATGAATATACAACTCCAGATTTCCAACAAGCGACAATTATTGAATAAGAAATTATATTTTTATAAGACTCAATAGCTATTACATCATCTTTTTTTAAATTTAATATTTTAAACAATTCTAATATTTTATTTGAATATTTGTTCAAATCTGAATACGAATATTTCTCCTCCTCATTAAATTGTAAAGCTATATTGTTTGAAAATCTTTTACAAATTTTTCTAAAAGAGAATCCTAAGTTAACAAAATTGTTTTTATTCATAATTTTAAATAATCAATTAATTTATTATCTATGTTTTGTAACAATTATTTTCTTTGCAAGTATTGAGTTTATATGGATTTTATTATAAATAAACAAATCATCAAAAATAATGTTGTTACTTGCTAAACTTTCTAAATTTTTTTTCAGTTGACTCAAAGATTTATAATAGAAAAATCTAATATTCTCTCTAAAAGGTATTTCACCTTTATATCTATGAAAAAATAAATAATAGTTTTTTCTATCAATTTTATTTAAATCAATTTTATTATCTATAACTAAATAACTTTTATTTTTAATCTTTTTTTTTAAGAAATATTTTTGTTTTAAAAAAAACTTTTTTCTATATAAACCCAATTTGCTGAAATCACCTTTATGATAATATTTTTTTTTGGAAAAAGTAACTGAGTTACTTATGTCGAGAAAGTTTATTAAAGGATATTTTTTTAAAACAATTTTTAAATGTTTAAGGACCTCTTTTTCTAACAAAAGAGTATTATCAAAAATGTTTTTTGATATTTTTTTTATTTTTTTTCTTATAAGGACTTTTCCCAAATCTATTTTATCGTCTTCAATAGTGTGGAGAGTAAAACCCATTTCCTTTTTCTCTTTGGTTGACCAATTAACAGGATTTAAACCTCTAAAGCTAGGCAAAAATGATAGATGTGAATTAATAATTATATCGAAACATTTAATTTCATCTTTTTGTAAAATTTTATCATACAAACATGAAAGGCCAATCAGTGGAGTGTTAATTTTTTTTAAATTTCTTATATTTAGTTTTTTAAAGAATAAAATTTTTTTCGAAATACAATAGTGTTCCAGTGAATTTTCAAAGATACTAGAGTTTGATGAAAGGAAAACACAATATAAATTAAATTTATTTTTAAATTTTTTAATATATTTCACCAATTCTATTGCTAGTTGGCCATGACCAAATACAACTACGTTAATTTTACTCATAAAAAAACTTTTTTTTGAAAAATAATTAATATTTTAGTTCTGCAATTCCCACACCTTCTTCACCGTAATTATTTCCGTTATAAAACATAAAAATCTTTTTCTTATATTTTATAAGCGCACCATATTCTTGCATTTGATTGTCAAATTTATCTTTTGACTTTTTGAATGTAATATTATCTTTTCTAATCCATTTTTTATTTTTTTTTAAAGCATACCCAATTTTATAATTTCTCCCTTTATTACTATAATTTTTGTATGAGTAAAAAAGAACTTTCTTATTATTAATTGTAATCAACCAAGGTCTTGTAATTGCAATTTCCTTTTTCGATTTATTTAAGATAATAAAGTTTGGGGTAGTATTCCATTCTTTTCCATCTTTTGAAAAGGCATATTTAAGATTATAATTTGGTACAAAAAATTTATTAAAATCCCAACTTTTATTAGAGGTATAAATCATTTTGAATTTTTTCCCTGTTTTTTCAACAAAACAAGAAGCAGTAAAAATAGGATCATTTTCATTTCTCCCAATTATAGGAGCTTCAGAATATCTTTTAAAATTATTATTTTTTATAGATATAGCTAAGCCTAATGAGGAAATATAAGGAACACTTACACCTCTAGTCCAGCCAATGTAGTACAAAAAAATTTTTTTATTAATTAGAACTGCGTGTGATGGTATAGCTGCGCAATCGTCAAAACAACCTAGCCTACCTTTTTTTAAAACTGGTTTTTTACTAAATTTTGTTACAGCTTTTTTTTTAAAATTATAATCGAAACTATAAATACTACTTTGATTTGATTTATCTCTTCCAGCATAAAATACTCTAAAAACCTCACTATTAATTTTTAAAGGAGTTGGTACCCATGCATGAGATTTAATAAATCTAACATTTTTTTTTGCTTTAAAAATTAACCCTTTGCTTTCTAAAATCATTACCGCATCATTTTTTTTAAAATTTCTAAATTTTTAATTTTAAATATTTTGCTGTTTTCACTTATTGAAGCTGATTGTGGTGAGATACTCTTGTTAATAAAAGTATTAGCACCAACCAAACAATTTCTGCCAACTTTTACGCCGTGTGCAATAGTCGAATTGACTCCCATAAATGAAAATTTTCCTAATACTGATGAACCTGCGATTACACAATTTCCTGCAATGTAAGTATTGTCTTGTATTTTCACGTGATGACCTATTAAATTATTTGACCATATAAAAACGTTGTCTCCAATTTTAGCGGTAGTTTGTATAGTAGTATTTTCTAAAATCATACAGTTTTCGCCTACTTTTTGACCACCTATTAGAGAAGCTTTAGAGCTAACATATGATGCTAGTTTATATCCCTTTTTTTTTACCTCGCCTAATTTTTTAAACCTTAGTTGATTTAAATCTGTATAACCTACAGCAACAAAAAATTTAAATTCTTTTGGTGAAAACTTATTTTTTATCTTATTAAAGGGTATCACAGGTCTGCTTAAAAATTTTTTTTTGGTAATAAATTTTTCATCAATTGTGAAACCCTCAACCTTATAATTTGTGTCTTTCTCGAAATAATTAGTTATTTCTTCCGCTAATTGTCCAGTCCCAAAAATTATTAACTTTTTAACCATTTATTTACCACCATCTATTTTTAAAACTTTTCCATTAAAATATTTGTTTTTAATTATAAAATCTATTCCCAAAGCTATATCTCTCGCATTCCCTAATTTTTTTAAAGGTATTGAATCAATAACTTTTTCAAGGTTTTTTTTGTTTATGTTATCCAATGTTGATTTAACTTTAAAATATCCTGGGGAAATACATGCAATTCTGAAATTAAATTTTGACAGCTCTTTTGATAATACCTTTGTCATCGTTTCTATCGCAGATTTAGCAGAGCTATAAGCAATCTGGCCAACCACTCCATCAGAATTTATTGAGCTAAAATTAATAATGATTTTTTCATCTCTAAAATTCTTTGAAAAATAATCTACATAAACTTTAGTATTTAAGAAAGTAATGTCCACATTATTATTAAAAACTTTTTTCCAATTTTTATATTCATGAGTTTTAAATGTATTAGAAAAATTTAAAAATAATTCATTGTGAATGTATCCAGCTGCATTAACTAAGATATTAACTTTTTTATGTTTTTGAAAAATACGCCTATAAATTTTATTGAGATCTGATTTTTTTAAAAGATTAACTTTATAGAACTCAATACCTTTAATATTAGATGGAAATTTATCTAGCCCGATTACTTTAAACTTTTTTTTATAATGATTTGCTAAATAACTTCCTATACTTCCACTACAGCCTGTTATAATAATCTTCTTCATGTCAAAATAAATTATTTACATCTTTTATTGTTTTAATTTTAGAGGGATTAAATTTTTTTTTTGTATTTTTTTCAATTTCAACCAACAATTCCATTAGCTTTAAAGAATCAGAAAAATCGTGAAATTTTAAATTTAAATCTTTATGACCAAATTTTTTTTTATAAATTTTATTTAATAGATTTTGAGTTTTAGATTTTAACTGCATATTATTTGAAGATATGGCAAGTATATTCCCACAGATCATAATTATTTTTGATAATAATTTTTTTACTAATTTTTTTTTCAATAAAATTTACTAATTGATCTATTGATTGGTAATGCAAATGTTTGTCTTTATAGTCGACATTATTTTTCATTAAATTAAAGGAAATACCTTTTCTTGAAAGTTTATTCATGTTTATTATCATTTTTTTCATGTATCTCCACCATGTGTCAGAATTAAGATTGTTTTTAACTGTAAACAATCCACAATTTATTACATAATCTGATTTTAACTTTCTTATGTCTTTATTACTTATTTTTAATATATCTAGGCAGTAAAAATTTTTATCTTCACTTCTTTTCTTTGCTCCAAGTATCATTTTTTCAGATATGTCAATTCCAATATAATTAGTTTTGATTTTACTAATCTTTAAAAAATCTTTTAGATGACCCAATCCACATCCAACATCTAAAACTTTTTTTTTATTGAAGGAACCAATTTCGCAAATCTTTTTAAATCTTAAATATTGAGTTTTTTTATCTCTCCAATTTACAGCTTTTGCACCATGTTTATAAATATTTAATTTATCCTCGTAATAGTCTTTTAACTCATTAATTCTATTATATTTCATTTAAAATCTTGCCACTTAAGAATTTCATTTCTATTTTTTTTTCTATTTAATTTTAATCCAATTATTTTTTCTCTATCTACTGGCAAAATTCCTGTCAAATCTCCACGAAGTATTATTAGATCTTTATCTCTAATTTTCTGCCCTTTCTTTAAATTTCTTTTAACAACAATTCTTCTACCTAAATTATTATTTTCATTTTTTGTTACTGGCTGCTTTAGGTCAGTGCCAAAAGAAACTTCTGTCTCTCTTATATATTTTACCATGGCTTCTAATTCTTTTTCCTCTAGTGCAAAGTGGTGATCTGGTCCTTTCGCATTTTTATCAAAAGTGATATGCTTCTCTATAATTGATGCTCCCTTTGAAACTGCAATACTAGGTATTACTATACTGGAAGAATGATCGGAAAATCCAATTGGGACACCTAGAAATTTTCTCATAGTTTTAATCATATTTAAATTTAATTTTTCTATTTTTGATGGGTATATCGAAACACAGTGCAGAAATGCAAAATTTTTTGATATTTTATTTACAGAATTATAGGCATTTGCAATATCAATTAAATTTGCGGCTCCTGTTGATATTATCACTGGCTTTTTACTTTTTGCTGCTTCCTCTATTAATTTTATGTCTTGAATCTCAGGTGATGCTATTTTAATAAAATCAACGTTAATTTTATTTAGTTCAACCAATGAGTTTAAATCAAATGGAGACACCCCAAATAAAAGCTTTTTTTTGTTTGCATAACTTTTAAGTTTTTTTAGCCATCTTTTGTTTAATTCTAGTTTTTTAAGTATTCTCCACCCTTTATATTTCTTTTGAATTATATTGTCTGCCTCAAATAACTGAAATTTAACAGCATCACAATTAGCCTTAGAAGCGATATCAATTAATTTTTTTGCAAGTTTAAAGTCTTGGTTATGATTTGATCCAGCTTCAGCAATAATTAAAGTTTTTTTAAAACCATAAATTTTATTTTTTATTCTAAAGATATTTTTTGGTTTCATCATATTATGTTTTTATTAATGACTTTAATTATAGCAGAGGAAATATAATTTAAATCCTTCATTTTTAAACCAACGTATATTGGGATTGAAAAAACCTCGTCATAAAACCTTTCGGCATTTTTAAAATGTTTCAAATTAGTTTTTATTTTAGATTTATAAAAGTTAAATTTGTAAGTAGGTTTATAATGTATTTGCAAATTTATCCCATATTTTGATTTAAGTGTTTTATAAAATTTGTATTTATTCATCTTAATTTTTTTCCAATCAAATCTAAGTGGGTATAAATGGTAAGAACAATAATTATTTTTACTTACTTTAGGAATTTTACAATGTTTTGTATTTTTAAAAGTTTTATTGTAAAAAGATGCAATTTTGTTTCTTATTCTAACATTTGACTTTAATTTAGAAAATTGACTTGCTCCCAATGCACAATTTAATTCTGATAATCTTGCATTAAATCCAATAGAGTTCATATTATAGCTCCATGGAGAAATATTTTTTTCATTAAAGATAAATCCGTGTTCTCTAACACTTTTTAAATTTAAAAAATACTTTTTATTATTAGTTATAATTGCCCCACCCTCAGCCGAAGTAATATTTTTGACTGCATGAAAACTTTGCACAACTAAATCTGAATATTTTGTTGCATACTTACTATTCCCATCTAATTTTGCGCCTAAACTATGGCAATTATCGTTTATTAAAGTCAGTTGATATTTTTTTTTTAATTTTATAAATTTTTTCCATTGTGCTGGATTACCAGCATAATCCGTAACTAATATTGCCTTAACCTTTTTTTTTTGTTTCCTAAGCTCAACAATTTTTTTTTCAACTTTATCAGGGTCTAAATTAAAATATTCATCAACATCTACAAATACAGGATTTGCATTCACATTTGATATAGCATTAGCCCCAGCCACAAAAGAAATTGGTGATAAAATAATATAATCTTTTTTACCCCAATCTAAACATTTTGCTATGCTGAATAAAGCCAAAGTCGCATTTGAATAAACTAATGAATATTTTGCACTGAAATATTTTCTTAATTTTTTCTCAAATAATTTTAAAAAGTTTCCTTTTGTAATCAACTTAGATTTCAGTGATTTTGAAACGTAATCTATATCTGATTTCGAAATGTTATGTCTATTGTAATAATACAAAATACAATTACTATAATTAAAAAATGTCAATTTACAAACAACATTATAAAAAAAATATTAGGAATATTGCTTTTAGATTTGATGCAGATGAATCAATTGGCTTTGGCCATTTAATCAGAGTAAAAGGGTTTATATATAGAAACCTTAATAATTTTAATAAGTTTATATTAATTACTAAATCGAGTAAAAGAAAAATTAATCTTCATTTTTTAAATAAGAAAATTAAAATATATTATCTTAATGTTCAAAATTTTCGTAAGTTTGAAAATATATTCAAAATACTATCATTCGAAAATTGCAAAGTTTTAATTTCTGATATTTCTTATAAACAAAATATAAGAACGAAAAATTTTTTTCAAAAATATTATAATTATCTTAAAAAAAAAAATATTTTATCCATTTCGATAGATGATCCAAGACAGTATATAAATTCGGATGTATCAATTATTCCAAATACCATCATCAGAAATAATATTAGAAAAAATGAGTTATCAAAGATTTTTGTCGGAACCAAATATATTTGTTTTAATAACGACTTAACTAAATCTAATAAAAAAATTAAAAAAAAACCAAATAATATTTTAATTTCTATTGGTAGTGACGATAAAAAAAATTATTCTTTGAAAATTTTAAAGTCTATTCTTAAATTAAATCTACCTATTAAAATAAGGATTTTGTTGAATAAAAAATGCATATCAAAGTTTAAAGATCTACAAAAAAAACATAAAAATATTAATTTGATAACTAATATATCTAATATGGACTCATTGCTAAATTGGTCTGATATATTTATAGGAGGTGAGGGTTTGTCCAAGTTTGAAGCTGCCTTGAAAGGAGTTCCACATATATTTATAAACAATGTAGAAAATGATAAAAAGGATATGCAAATTATTAATCAATTTTTAAAGTTAAAAACATCTTTTTTCTTTAAAATACAAAATTTTGACTCAATAAGATTTAATTTATTGTTTTTAAAATTATTTAAAAACATCCAACTTAGGAGAAAATATTCTAAAAATGGTCTTAAAATTTTCGATTTAAAAGGGGCTGAAAGAGTTTATAAGGTTATAAACACTTTTTACAAAAAATTTAATGTAAGTAATGATTGACTTTTTGAAATCCTTAAATTTTATATCAAATTATTAAAATGAAACCAATTTGCATCATTGCAGCAAGATCTGGCAGCAAAAGAATAAAGAACAAGAATATTGTAAAAGTTTTAGGAAAACCTATGATCGCATATCCTATTACGATTGCTAAAAATTCAAATTTATTTAAGAAAATCTACGTAAGCACAGACTCCACGAGAATAAAAAAAATTTCAGAAAAATACGGAGCCGAGGTTATTTCGTTAAGAAAAAAAAAATTTGCCAATGATAAGGTGGGTATTCAAGATGTTTTAATCGAATTTATTAAATCAAACAAATTATTAAAAGAAAATTTTTTCGTATTCATCTACGCAACTGCAATATTAATTAATAAAGATATGATTAAAAAAGCTATTTTAAAGTTCAAAAAAAGTGGATGCAATTATTTATTAGGTATCCAAGAGTTTAAATCAAGTCCTATGAGAGCATTAAAAATTAAAAAAAAAATGATAAAATTTGAAAATGAAAAAAACTCAAAAAAAAATAATCAGGATTTTGAAAAGTTATATCATGATGCAGGAACCTTTTTTATATTTAAAACTAAAACTATAATGAAATCACCAAAAAAACTGCCAAGGAATACATCTTATTATTTACATAAAAAATTTGAAGTTTGTGATATAGATGATAAAGAAGATTTAAATCTTGCCAAAATTTTACTTAAAAACAAATAATGTTAAACAATAAAAAAATTCTAATCACAGGCGGCACAGGTTCTTTTGGAAAGGCTTTAACAAAACATATTTTAAAAAATTTCAATCCAAAAAAACTAATAATTTTTTCAAGAGACGAAATGAAACAATTTGAAATGGCAAACTTGTATCCTAATCAAAAAAATTTAAGATTTTTTATAGGTGACATAAGGGATAAGGAAAGGCTTAAATTTGCTTTAAGAGATGTTGATATTGTGGTTCATGCGGCCGCTTTAAAACAGGTGCCTACTGCTGAGTATAATCCTATTGAATATGTGAAAACCAATATAATTGGTGCACAAAATATTTTAGAAGCTTCGATTGAAAGTAAAAAAATTTCAAAGGTTTTGGCCATCTCCACTGACAAAGCTGTGTCCCCTATAAATTTGTATGGAGCAACAAAACTTTGTTCTGACAAGCTCTTTTTAAGCGCTAACGCCATTAAAGGTGATCAAGAAATCAAATTTAGTGTCTTGAGGTATGGAAATGTAATGATGTCTAGAGGATCAGTAATACCTAAATTTTTAAATACTAAAGATAAAAAGTTTCAGGTAACAACTAAAGATATGACAAGATTTTCTTTAACTTTAGACCAAAGTATAGAGGCAGCTTTATATGCTTTAAAAAATATGCAGGGAGGTGAGATCATAATACCTAAATCAAACAGCTATAAAATCCTAGATTTAGTTAAAGCTATAGATCCTAATAAAAAAATAGAAACTATCGGCAAAAGACCAGGGGAAAAAATAAATGAAGTTCTCATCCCTCAAACGGAGTCAAGTAATGCTTATGAAAATAATAATTACTATATAGTTATGAGTTTTGATAAAAAATTTGAAATAAATGGTTTCAAAAAAGTTGATAAGAATTTTTCATATACAAGTGACAAAAATAAATTTTTTTCAGTAAATGAAATTAGGGAATTGATTAAAGATCAACAAAAAAAATTCCAATAGACACCTTTTCGACACATTATATCAATAAAAATTGGTCGTTTGTTACAAAGAGAATTTAATGATTTATAAGTTTTTTAAAGTGTCTTAAATCAAAGTTATTTGGAGTAAATGATAAATTTCAACAAAATTAAAATACTTAAAGGATATACCAAAAAATTATACTTCTTAATCATCCTTCAGATAGTAAGTTCCTTACTTGAGGTTATAGGTTTAAGTTCCATCGCAAGTTTAATTTATGCACTCTTAAACGATATTGAAATTGTTAAAAATAAGGTGAGCTCTTTTATTGTCCTGAGTTTCATAAAAGACTTTTCTAGTAAAGAATTCATAATTTTTATAATCATTTCTATTTTTTCATTATTTTTGATTAAAAATTTATTTAAAATTTTGTCCCATTATATGGAAATGCGGTGTTTTCAGAGTATTTATGCAAATGCTAGTTTTATATTATTTAAAAGATATTTAAACCTCGATTTGATTAATTTTGTTGAAACTAACTTTGATAAAATTTTAAATGATATATCGATTGAGACAAAAAGGGCAATTAGATATTTAAAAGAGTTACTTACTATATTTAAAGATGTTGTTCTCATTGTTTTTTTAATTTTATCCTTAGTATTAATTAACTGGAAAATAACTATCGTATCTTTTTTGATAGTTACAGTTCTTTTAATTATATATAATTTCTTATTTAGAAACAAATCTGAATATTATGGAAAAGTAGTTAGCAAATATCAAGAAAAACAATTTAAGATTACTTTAGAACCATTTCAATTTTTCAAAATTTTGGCATTATCATTTAAAAAAAACTTTTTTTCTGAAAACTTTTTAAATGCCTTAAAAACTAAAAATAAATTTGAGCTAAAACAATCAATGCTTCTGAAATATCCATCTAGTTACTTTGAGTTGTCGTTTTTATTAATTTTACTAGTAATAAGTTACATTTTATATTCCAGCCTCAATAATATTGAACAGGTTATCTCAATAATAGGTATATTTACTTTGTTTACACTAAGAATGCTTACAAGCTTCAATGCAATTTACAACTCATATCAGGCAATGAAGTATAATAAAAATTCCTTATCAAACATTGAAAAAAAACTGTCCCAGTTGGTAATTGTCAAGAGGAAGAAAATAGAACCAATCAAGTTAAAAAAACTTGAATTAAAAAATATTTATTTTAAATACCCAAATTCTAAAGATTATATTATAAAAAATTTTAGCCTTAAAATATCAAAAAATAAAATTATAGGAATATTTGGACCAACAGGTTGTGGAAAAAGTACTTTATTAGATTTGATACTTGGCTTAATAGAACCTTCGAAGGGTCAAATTTATTTAAATAATCAAAAAATAAATTTATATAGATCACAAATTAAAAATTTTTTTAGTTATGTTCCACAAAAATCATATATTTTTAACGATACAATTAAAAAAAATATTTTATTTGGAGAGGTGAGTAGCAAGTCTGATAACAAAAAATTATTTAACATTTTAAAAAAAACAGAAATATCAAAATTTATTAAATCGTTACCAAAAGGAATTAATACAATATGCAGAGACTCAGGAAAAAATTTTTCAGGGGGACAGAGTCAAAGAATAGCTATTGCAAGATCCTTGTATTCAAGCTATGAAATACTTATTATGGATGAAGCTACATCTGCATTAGACGAAGCAACTGAGGAAAAAGTCTTTAAAAATTTAAAAAAAGATAATTCACAAGCAATCATATTTGTTTCACATAATAAAAAACTAATTAAATATTGTGACAATTTTTATGATTTTTCAAAAAAAAAATAATTTAAAATTTAATGAAGCTTGATTTAATTTTAAAATTTAAAAAAAAAATAGGGATATCTTGTAAAAAAAATCATAAAGAGAATTACGCTTTAATTATAGGAAGATACAAAATTCTTCAGTCTATTTACTTATTGTTTTGTTCGTTGGCCCTTAATAAAGAAAAAAAAATTAATCAATATTTTTTAGATGAAAGACACTTAAGCGAAACAGAGAAAAATTTATTTATTAATTTTGGTGTAAAACCGAAATTTTATTCTCAGGATATAAATTTGTTGAGTTTTATTTTTATATTAATTCAATCAATCTTATTATTTATAAAAGGTTCATACATTATAATTTTTTGTAATTTTGAAAAATTTGTAAAAAATTTTAAAGTAGTGGATGTAAATATTGGTGATTTGGTTTTTGACTCTTATTTAAGATTTGGTCATCGATTTCTAAATCCTAAATATGATATATATTTAATTTATTATTTATTTTCTGCAATTTATAAAACATTATTAATTAATAAATTTTTTGATGAACAAAAAATGAAGTTTTTAATTATATCAGGTCATACATACGCCAATACAAATGGCATATCTACGAGAGTCGCACTTAAAAAAAATATTAAGGTTATTATGACAAGTCATAGAGAATTAAATTTTTTTACTCAAGAAAAGATCGATAAAGGAAGATATTATTTAAATAATAAAAATGGTTTAAAACAACTTAAAAGAGTTTCTTATTCAAATAAAAAGTTTTTAAAATTTTGTAGATCGAGAAAAAAATTATCATCTGATTTTTTATTTACCGCAAAAAGAGATTTCTTACGAGCTTATGGTAGTAAAAAAATTTTCACAAAAAAACAATTTTTGAAAAAATTAAATGTAAAAAAATATAAATTTGAAAGAATAATAGTCGTAGCACCTCATGCATTTTCTGACGCAGCACATTCATTAGGAAGAATATTTATTTTTACTGATTATTTTTCACACTTAAAGGAAACATTAAATCATATCAAGGATATAAAGAATACTTTATGGATAGTGAGACCGCATCCTTCATCCAGTTTTTATGGTGAACAAGGTATTGTTGAAAATATAGTAAAAGAAATGAATTGTCATAATATCAAAATTTGTCCAAAAAAAATCAATACAGATAATCTTACTACATTAACCGATGGTGTAGTTACCGGAAGAGGTAAAATCGCATTGGAATTTGCGTCCTTTGGAAAACCAGCTTTAATAGCTGGTAAATGTTCTTTTTCAGATTTAGGTTTTTTATTAGAACCTGAAAATAAAAAAGAATATATGTATTTTTTAAACAATTTTGATAAATTAAAACACCTTAACAAAAAGCAAATAGAAAAAGCTCGTAAAATATCTATGTATTTTGAAAAATATAATGAAAACCACGTTTTTGAAAATAAATTGGTACCAAATTTAAAAAATAAAAAAGTAAGCTCAGTTTTGAGAGAAATAAATAAAAATTTAAATAAAAAACATGATTTTTTATCTAGCAAATATTTTATCAATATAAGTAACAGAATTAGAAATTTATAAAGTTTATCTCTAGTGATTAATAAAAAAATAAATTTATTGGATTGTACCTTAAGAGATGGGGGCTATTATAATAACTGGAATTTCCCTGTAAAGTTAATTGAACAATATCTTGAAGCAATGTCTGAAATAAAAGTCGATTTTGTAGAAATAGGATTTAGATTTTTAGATAAAATTAGAACTAAGGGACCTAACGCATATACTTCTGAAAAGTTTCTGAAGAAATTAAAAGTTCCAAAAAAATTAAAAATTGGAGTCATGATTAATGCCGGAGATTTTATAAATAAATCTGAAAGTCCAGAAAATTTAATTGATAAAACATTTTTGCATTCGAAATACTCACCTTTATCTTTAGTCAGGATTGCTTGTCATTATCATGAAATACCTAAAATCCATGGTATGGTCCAACTTTTGAAAAAAAAAAATTATTTAGTTGCGATAAATATAATGCAAATTTCAGAAAGGAGTTCCTTAGAGATTAAAAAAATATTAAATGAAATAAAGAAAATGAGGATAAAAACCCTTTATTTTGCTGATAGTTTAGGAAGTTTAAAGCCATCTGACATCAAAAAAATAATATTTACTCTCAAAAAATCATGGAATGGAGAAATTGGAATTCACACGCATGACAATATGGGAAAGGCATTAGATAATTCTTTGGAGGCAGTTAAATATGGAGTGAACTGGGTTGACTCAACAGTGCTTGGAATGGGAAGGGGACCAGGAAATACCAAAACAGAAACTGCAATCCTTGAGTTTAACAAAACAAACAAAAAAAAAATTGATCAAGTCCCAATATTAAATTTGATAGATGAATGGTTTAAACCTCTTAGAGAAAAATATAATTGGGGTTCGAACAATTATTATTATTTAGCTGGCTTGAAAGGAGTTCACCCAACATTTGTTCAAACTATGCTTGGTGATCCAACATTTAAACCTGATCAAATATTAAATAATATAAATCATCTTTCTAAAATTGGTGGCAAAAGCTATATAAAAGAACTTATTAATTCTAATGAGCAATTATACAGGGGAAAAGACATCGGTACTTGGAAACCATCTGATTATTTGAAAAACAAAAAAATGCTTATATTAGGGCCTGGTCAAAACTTACAAAAAAATAAAAAAAAAATTATCAAATTTATTAATAAATATAAACCTATAGTTCTATCAGTTAACTTCAAAAACTATATTCCATCAAGACTCATTAATTATCATATAGCTTGTCATTCTTTAAGATTATTGGTCGAACTAAAAAGTAAAAATTTGTTTACTAAACCTATTATTTTACCACTAAACAGACTAAACAATCTTATTCAAGACTCAAAAAAAAGAATGAAAATATTAAATTTTGGAGTTCAAGTTAAAAAAGGAATTTTTAAGTTTGAGGAAAAAGGTGTAATTTTACCAAATTCTTTGGCTATTTCTTATTCTTTAGCATTGGCTAGCAGTGGAAATGTTGAGAAAATTTATCTAGCTGGATTTGATGGTTATGACAGGAATAATCCAAAAAAATTAACTGTCGATGAAACTTTAGAAAATTACAAGAAGACCCCAGGATCTAAAAAAATAGTTTCTCTAACATCAACTATTTATAAAGTAAAATTGGTTTAAATGAAAAAATATTTATTCGTAATTCCTGCAAGACTTAAATCAAAAAGATTACCAAATAAACCAATTAAACTTATTAAAGGTTTGCCCATGATTGTCAGAACTTTTCTTCAATGCAACAAGGTTATAAAAAAAAAAAATATTGTAATTGCTACAGATAGTAACAAAATAGTTAATGTTTGTAAAAAATACGATATTCCATCTATGTTAACATCAGCAAAATGTTTAACAGGTACAGATAGGGTTGCCGAGATCGCAAAAAAAATTAAGTCTCAAATTTATATTAATTTACAAGGTGACGAACCTGTATTTCCTCCAGAAGATATTAAAAAATTTTTAAAACAAGCATTAAAGTACAAAAAAAATATTTTGAATGCATATTGCAATATTAGTTCACTTAGTCACTATCTAGATGTGAATATTCCAAAACTTCTATTCGATAAAAATGAAAATTTAATTTACATGTCGAGAGCTCCAATACCTGGAAATAAAAAAAAAAAGTTCTATAAAGCATGGAGACAAGTATGTATTTATTCTTTTCCAAGAAACAAACTATTATTATTTAACAAAATGAGAAGTAAAACTAAGTTAGAAAAAATCGAAGATATTGAAATTCTTAGATTTATCGAAAATGGGGAAAAGATTAAAATGGTAAAACTTTCAAACAAATCAATGTCTGTTGATAATAAAGAAGATTTAAAAAAGGTAGCATTAAAGATTAAAAAAAATAATAAAACTTAATTGTTGAGATGCAAAAAAAATACGTATTAGTGCTTGGTTCAAAACCGGGATCAAAACTACCAAATATAAAAGTTGAAAAAATATTTACTGCAAACGGTGCCGCTGAGAGAGCTATAAAGTATCTTGATAGATTTCCAGATACATTATTTACCGCAGTAGTTGGAAATAACGAATTTACAAAAAATAATATTGTTCAATCGAAAGTAATAAAGTCAAATCCTGATATACTATTATCAAGATCTGGTAGTATAAATTTTGAAAAATACGATTTTAAAAAAAAAACAAAATTTGACTATCTGACCTATCAACAGTCTCTAAGTTTACAATCTCAATTTTTTAATTTTGGTATTTTTAGTATTATTTTTTCAGAATTAAATTATGGCACAAGTTTTACAAACAAGATTTTTCATCTTTTGAAATCTATCAAAAACAGAACCTCAATTGGTGTGTCTACAGGTTTTTTTTCAATTATTTATGCATTAAAATTTTATCCAGAATATGATATTCTTATTTCCGGTATCGGTATGAGTCCTGGTGGACATTATTATGATAAAAATTCAAAAAAATATGATAATAGATCAAAAGTAGATAGAGCCTTAATGAATAATTTAAAAAAAAAATTTAAAAATAAACTTTACACTTTAGACAATGATTTAAAAAATAACTCAAATATACCACTTCTTGAAACTGAAACTTTTTAGATGAGAAAATTTACCGACACAAACTTAGTTAATAAAGCAAAAACTGTAAAAGATAAGATGCAGTTTATAAACCTTGATGGAAAAATGCTCCCACTTCCTACTGAAATAGAAATAAGTGAGTCTGGAACTTGCAATAGAAAATGTTCTTTTTGTCCAAGAAGCGCTCCTGATTTCGAAGACAGAAAAGAGTTTATCTCAAATGAATTACACTTAAAGTTATGCAAAGAGTTAAATAAAATTAATTATCAAGGTACAATAAGATATAGTGGATTTGTAGAACCGTTAATTGATAAAAACATTTTCAATCTTATTGACATGGCTAGAAAAAATGTCCCGGATGTAAATATAGAACTAGTAACAAATGGTGATCCACTAAATATGAAAAGGTTGAAAAAACTATTTTTATCCGGGCTAAATAAGATTTTAATTAGCGCTTATGATGGTAAAGATGAAGCTGACAAATTAGAGCAGCTATGTACAGAGGCAGGTTTAAAACAAACTCAATATATTGTAAGACGAAGATATTATTCAGAAGACCAAGATTTCGGAATTACTCTCAGTAATAGAGCAGGACTTATGGAAAATGCAGAATATAAAATTGAAGCATTGAAACAAAGTTTGAATAAACCTTGTTATATTCCCGCGTATACTTTTTTTTTAGATTATCAAGGGGATGTTTTGATGTGCCCTCATGATTGGGGAAAAAAAATAATACTCGGTAATCTTAATAATGAAACATTGATGAATATATGGTTTAGTAAGAAATCCATGTCTATTAGGAAAATGCTGCATAAAGCAAATAGAAACTTTACTCCATGCAACGTTTGTGATGTGGAAGGAACTTTGATGGGAGAAAAAAACTCAAATTTTTTCGCAACATGATTAAAAAGGTTCTTATTTTAGGAGGGAGTTCTGATATTGGGATTGAGTTGGCAAATATTTTTATAAATAAAAATCATTATAAAATTTCAATTCATTATAATTCGAATAAAAGAATTAAAAAAAATTTGGGTTCTAATTGCACCTATATAAAGTGTGATTTTTCAGATTCAAATTTTAATAAAGTTTTGAATAAATTTGATAAAAATTATGATATTATAATAAATTTAATTGGTGACATAAAAAGTAAGTCGTTTGAAAATTTTAATTTAAAATCGGTTGAGAAAATAATAAGAACCAATTCAATTTTACCCCTTTTAATAATAAGAAAATCATTAAATAATATGTCAAAAAAAAAATGGGGTAGAATTGTAAATACATCAAGCGTCGGTGTTAAATTTGGTGGTGGTTTAAAAACTTTTGAATATTCTTTGTCTAAACATATTAATGAATTCATACCAAGCCATATAAAAAAAATTGCCTCAAAAAACGTTTTTTACAATGTAGTTAAAATAGGCTTAACCAACACCAAAATTCATAAAAAGATTTCTAATAAAAATTTGATATCTAGAGAGAAGTTATTACCTACAAAGAAAATGGCTTCACCACATGATATAGCAAGCTATATATATTATATTTGCTCTAATCATAATAAATTTATTACAAATGAAGTAATCAACATTACTGGAGGAGAGTAAAATAAAAATTAAATAACGATTATATCATTAAATTTTTTTTTCTCGTGTATGATCTGGAGCTAATCTAAATTGAAATGATTAAATATTAATAAGCAAACTAATTGAGTAATTATGAAAAAAGTATTTAGTTTCATTTGGATGTCTGTTCTAAAATTATCTGGGAAAAAAACATTTTGTCTTTTGTTGAATTTTCGTAATTTTTTAAAAAGAAAAAAGATTTATTTCAGTTTTGTTAATGGGTTTTTTATTCTTAAACAAGAAAAACAAAGGTGGTTTTTTAAAAATAAATATAGACTTTTAAGAAACGTGGATGGTTTAGAAAAAAGAGCAAAACAGCTTCACGATATTTACCAGTTGAAATACATAGATATAAATGAGCGTGATCTAGTAATTGATGTAGGTGCGAATTATGGTGAATTTTTCAATTCTTTTGATTTAATAATAAAAAAAAAAATTAATTATATATCAGTAGAACCCTCTAATAATTGTTACCAATGTTTAAAAAAAAATATTCCAAATCATAAACATATTAATTCAGCTATATTTAATCAAAATACAAAAAAGAAATTTTATCTATGTGAAGATACCGCGGACTCATCGCTCATTGAACCACGAAAATTTTCTAGTTTTGTTGAAGTAAAAACAAAGACTCTTGAAGAAATAATTAATCAAGATGTAAAATTATTGAAAGTAGAAGCAGAGGGTGCAGAGCCTGAGATTATATTAAATGTAAAAAAAATTAAATTTAAAATAGATTTTATTGTTATAGATGTAAGTTTTGAACGGGGAAAGCAAAAACAATCTACAGAAAAAAGATGCCTTACAATTTTAAAATCTTATGGTTACTCTATAAAATCAGAGTATAGATCAGATCAAAGAATTGTAATTTTATTTGAGAGAGCTAAAAATGATAATTGAATTTTTTGGACTTCCCTTTAGTGGCAAAACTATACTTTCATCAAAATTAAAAAACTTATATTCAAAAAAAAAAAGAATTGCCAATTATAGAGAAATTACTTTTTTTCATTTGTATAGTTTAAAAAAAATTAATTTATTCGAGTATGAAATTCTAAAAAAACTAGAATATGAGAGAGAATTTAGTTCGGATAGATATAAAAGAAATATTTTTTCAAAACTTTTTAAATCTTTTTTATTTAAGATTTTGAATAAAGAAAAAATTCAAAAAAAAATAGATGAGCTTTTTGACCTTCATAAAAAAGAATATGTAGATTACCTAAATTTTTTGAAGCAGAAATTTTCAGACAATCCGAATAAATCTAATTATTTAAATTTCAATAGGATAAAACATTTAATTATAGGACATAGTTTAAACAAAAAATATAATAATTTTATTTCTTTAAATTCTGAGGGTTTTTTACAAGTTTGTCTGAGTTTGTTAATTAGAGTTAAAATGGATTTTAATGATATAAAAAAATATCTTAGTTTATGTCCAAGTATAAACTATGTTTTTGTGACAATTTCTGACAGAAAAGAAAAAAAAAAACTAATAAAGTTTTTAAAACAAAGGAATAACAAATTTTTATTTGATAAAACATTTATAAAAAATTTTTTTTTT